>JAABUY010001631.1_pt1 | contig 29250 bp, 38 predicted proteins | sample 5560271 | NCBI WGS metagenome assembly JAABUY01 (sample SAMN10711886, study PRJNA513374) | rock metagenome | isolation source: Antarctica rocks | place: Antarctica: Victoria Land, University Valley | reverse complement strand
TTCCACGCCACCAGGCGGTACTGGTACACGCCGCGCTGCGCGCGCACGCCCCGCGTCAGGCGCCGGCTGGCTCCCTGTCTGAAGCGGGACGGGCCTGGCAGGGCCAGCGGCGCCAGGGCGCGCGCGCGGACCAGGGGCCCACATCACGCCGCTGCAGCGGCATCGCCGCGCGAGCGCGGCCGGCCAGGCGCGCGCGCGGCAGCCAAGCTTGCGAGGGACTGGGGGCATGGTGCGCGCCGCGCCCGGGCCGCGCCACGCCGCGCCACACCTCGGCCAGGCCGGCATCGACAAACTGCCGCTGGTCGCCGTCGAGCTCGCCGCCCGCGGTGGCCCACGCCGCGGGCCCGCCTGCGCCGCCGGGCGCCAGCCGCTCCAGCTTGAACTTGTGGAACGGCGGGTGCCCCGGCTCGGCCGGCGCGTCCCAGGCGCACGCGACCGCGGCGCACGTCAGCGGCCGGCAGCGCAGGCGCTGCGGCGGCCCCGGCGCCGCGCCCAGGCCCAGGATCACGCGCTTGATCGCGCGCACCAGCTGCTGCCGGTGCAGGTTGCTGGTCACCTGCGCGCGGCGCGCGGCCGCTCGCCCGAGCGCCGGGTGCCACTCAGGGGGCCCTCCTCTGTGCGGACAACGCTGCAGCGCAAGGTGTGCACACACTGCGAGCACACACGGTGGCAGACCCGGTGTGCACAGAGTATGCATGGCCTCCGCTGGTCAGGCGGGGCAGCACGCGCGGTGCCGGGCGCTGCCGCACAGCGCGGCGCCCTGCCGGGCCCGCGCGCGCGCACCCCCAGGTCCTTCTCCAGCGTCGCGCCGCCGTCGTTCACCAGCGTCGGAAAGTCCAGCACCTGTGGGCAGACGCGCGCAGGGTCCAGTGCCCGCTGCGTCTGGCGCGGTCCTGCACCGGCGTGCGTGCGCACGCAGCGCACCGTGACGGAGTTGTCTCGGAACGTCTGCACGTACTGCGGCAGGCCAACCGCATGCTTCACCCACTCCGCCACGCGGTGGCCCTGCACGCGCATTCAGGCCTTGGCGCCCAGGGCGTTATGCACGGCCGCGGCGTGCCGGGGGCGCCGCAGTGGCGGTGCGGAGCGGGCGCGGGGCCGCGCGGCGCCGCGCCTTGAGCAGGCTCTGCAGGTGGATCTTCATCTCCTCCGCGGAAATCGTGGCGCCCTGGTCGGCGCTGTCCAGGTTCACCCGCATCTGCCGGCCACCGCACGATGAGCCCCGCCGCCTGCTCGCTGTGCATAAAGAGGCCAAGCGCCGCAGGTGCGCGTCGGGCGCACACCTGCTCCACGGCCTGCCCTAGGTCCCCGTCCTGGATGTCGCTGTCGCCGATGTACTGCGCGGCCTCCTGCGCCTCGATCTGCCCGTCCCCATCCCGGTCCACCTTGTGGAAGAACTCCTCCAGGCCCTCGTTCCATTCGCTCCCGCTCTCCACGGCCCGAACCGGCTGCGGGGGGCCCAGGCACAGGCCGAGCAGCAGGCAGGCGGCCAGGAGGCCGCTGCGAGCCGCGGCCATGCCTGCCACCGCGGGCGGGCGCTCACATCCTGGCAGCCGCGCTCTGCAGCCTCACGCGCTCGGCACGACGCAGCACAGATGGAAGCTGTGAGCGACCAGCAGACTGTACAATCAAGCGAAGTGGGAAACTCTCAGAGGGCATAGGTCACAGGTGTCCTTGACCAGCAAACCTACATGCCGTATTTAAATGGGCCAAATTTGGCCCATCACGTCTCTATGCATGGCCGGAAGGTCGCCTCTGCATCAGCTGCCTTGGTCGCACCTGCGAGCAGCATAGGATGCCTTCTCCCCTACCATGCAGCGGGCGCTGCTGCTGGCAGCCGAGCGCGCGCAGGGCAAGTCGGCAGGGCCTTGCTGAGTGCCTGCAGAGTGGAGCAGGCGCGCACCATGCGTCGGATAGTCACCGCATGCGAAGGCCGATGCGTTGCGCTGCTGCTGCGGCGACGCGCTTCCCTACTGCATATGGTATGTGCCGGTCGGATGCTGTCTGGCAATACATTCAGACGTTGTCAGGCAATAAATGTAAGCCGGCATTGGTGACTCTGCCGCACAGGTGCTGGCGCGCTGCGGAGCCCAACCTGACGGCAAAGCCTGCCTTTCCAGCTGGTCTTCAGCTGCTTCAGCTGCTCACCTTGCGTGGGCGTAACCGCTCGCCGCCAAAGGGGCACACCCTAAAATGCATTGCGCGTGGGCCAAAAGCAGCCCCCCACATCCTCTTCATGACTCCGGATGATACACATACAGCGGAAAATGTCAGTGCAAGCGCACTACAGGGCAGCCGCAGCGCCGGCGGAGTTTCAGGATGCGCCGACCGCGCCCCCCTGTGAAGCATGCCCCACACACTCCCCACACACTGAACGCCTCTACAGACGATGGAGGTTCAGATACAGGGACAGTCACAGGAGCTATGCACAGTCGAGCCAACAGCACCGTCCCACACTCCCCTAGCGCGTGCGCTGCGCGGCAGGGCGCACCGCGCGCGACACATTTTCAACGCACTGCCGCGGTTCAAACGGCCGCCCAGCGGTCTGCGCCGGCCACAGCTTGAACGGCATCAGCCCCTAATACAGGGACGGGCGCAGCACGCTTTGCAACCCGCCGAACGTCTCCGTCCCCAGCGCCAGCCCCACCGCAGACGCCCGGCCTACCTTGGCCTAAGTTGTCGCGGGCGGGTGGTCTGGCAGCGCAGGCTGCCCCCCGGCCGGGGCGGGCGCGGGCGTCGTCAGCAGCGACGGGTGCTGGTTAGCAGGCCGGCCCGGAGGCGGGGCCAGCAGCGGGCGCAGCCAGAACAGGCCGGCCCGGCCGCCCCGCCCCGCGCCCGGCGGCTGCCGGGACGGTGGGCGCTCAGCGAGCGCCTCTGGCGGCGGCCCGCTCCCTGCAGCAGCCGGTCCGGCCTGTGCGGCCGCCGGGCTTGCGGCCAGCGGATGTGCGTCCGGCGGCGCCGACGAAGATGCGGCCGGGCTGGCATCGGTGGGCGCCGCGGCAGCCGGCTGCCCGGAAGCGAGCTCGACGGCGCCGCCGGCGGGCGCCCCGGCGGGCGCCCGCCCCTCTGCCTCCTGCGCGGCGCAGGCCGGGGCGCGGGCGTCAGCGCCCGTGACACGGCAGGCGGCAGCATGCGCGCCTGGCGGGGGCCTTGGCCCCCCGGCAGGCGCCCGCACAGCCTGACTGATGCCCGGGCTGAGCCCGGGCTTTGCTGCGCGACTAGCGCGTCGAACAGTAGCAGACCGCCTTTGCCGCCTGCAAGCAGACCGAGCATGCAGCGCGCCGGAAGGCTGCGGCAGAGGTGCCTGGCGGTCGCGCTGGATTGGTCTCCACGTACGACAGAGGCCAGCACGCCGTGCCAACAACAACGGAGCGCGCAGCAGAGCAGGGGCGCCCGCTCGAAGGCGGGCACGCACCGCGTCGGGCACGAGCGGCGCGCGGCAGTTCGGGCAGGTGCTGTGCTGGCTGAGCCAGGCGTCGATGCACTTCAGGTGGAAGTCGTGCCCGCAGCGCGGCAGCCGCCGCAGCAGCTCGCCCGCGTCGTACTCGCCCAGGCACACGCTGCACGCGTCCTCGCCGCCGCGCCCGGACGCCCTGCCGCGCGGACGGCGCTCACTGGCTCAGCACAGACAAAGACGGTGCATGCATCAACAAGGCGCGGCCCTGCTTCACTGCAGCAGTCAAGCACAACGCATGCAGCGGATGCACTGCAAGCCCTGTCAGCTTGCCCAAAGGTACCGCCGCTCACATGCGTGATGGAGCGTGTGAGATCGACGCGTGAGCTTTAGCGCCCAGGCTCTCCCTGACACGGCTCTAGTGCGCCGGGGGTGAGTGCTGTGCGCCCTGTTCCCGCACCTGCCCCCCACCATTTTTGCACCTCACCGGACCATGGCAGCGTCAGCCGGTCGCGCATGCTGCAAAATGCATTGACGCTCAATCTACGCCCCGCCCTTCCAAATGCCTGAAGCTTCACAACAGTGGCCAAACCCAACAATCAGTCCCTGAGAGCGCAGTCAACATCGGGCCAAGCAGGCGCGCCTGTGCCCACTGGGCGCGCCCGCCTCGGCGACCTCCGGCGCCGGCGGTGCATACGGGTAGCTAGGCAGCGCCTCAATCACCGCAGGGTCTACGCCCGACTGCGCGCGCCGCCAAGGCGCAGCAGGGGCCTGCCGCTGGCGGCGTGGCTGCGCTCAGGCCGGCCGGGCTTGACACCGTTGTTGGCCTGTGGCGCTCAACCCATTGCTGCGCTTTGCCTGACAGGTTGCGGCACTTTGATTGCATGCAAACAACATTGGCAGCTTCCTTGACTGGCCGCCCATCCGAGGAGCACTCGCGACCCATCGCTCCCTGGGGGCTGCAAAGTTTGCCAGAGCAGAGGCGCGGCGGCACGCGGCAGGGCGGCGCACCACGGGCGCGCCCGGGCGCATGCGGCATAGGAAGCGGCGCACGAACCACAGCAGCGCGCACAGCAGCACCGACGCGCTGACGCCCAGCACGACGCTCAGGTACGGGTTCACCGTCCAGCGCCTGCCCGCCAGGCCCGCCACCTGCGCCGCCGCGCGCGCCCGCTGTCGGCTGCCCGCCCGGACTTCTTGACAAAAAGTATATGGCAGCACCTGATCAGCTCGGCAGGCCCGCCACCGGCGCCGCCGCGCGCGCCCGCTGCCGACCGGCCGCCACGCATGGACCCAGGAATTTCACATGCGACCCGAGTGGCGCCTTACAAGGGGACAGATGCAAAATATTTGCAAAGTCCTGCTGGACTCGCGTGGCCGCACATTACCCGTCATAGCCCCAGCCCTGAGGTATCACGTGCTGGCCTTGGCACGCCAGCGCTGCGCACTTTCCCCAGACAATGAAGGGAGACATGGGATGTTGCCTGTCTGTGTTCCTCCACCTCGCATGCAGGCACACAGCGGGACGACAAGTCGCGCTTCACATGGGCGCGCCGCAGGCCGGGGTGCAGCCCCGAGCGGCGCCGAACACAGGTGCTTTGCAGCGGGCGGTACCTGGAGGCGGTACGAGATCGCATCGTGCAGGAAGTAGTCCATGTTGAACACACCGATGTAGTACACGCCGGAGCTTAGGTCGCTCGCGCGCACGCGGAACGTCTGCGCGGCCGCACATGAGCGACTCGCCCAGTGCTGTGCAACTTGGGAGCTGCACTTCATTGACAGCCCTCGGTGCTATACGGCTGACGGGCTGCCCGCTCGTCGATTCAACGCCCACAGAGTCCTGGAAGCCCTACCAGCGGACCTTTCCCACACTGGCGACCGTGCTGGCCCCTGTGCACATCCGGTCCTGGAGCCCTCCCAGCTCAGCTCCCAAACTGCGGAACCTGTGTATATCAGGACGCGTTGAGCAAGCAGCCTCCCAGTACCAGTGCGCAACAGCCTCCTGGTGGAAGAGCACAGGTCCGGCCGGACTTCTTGCGCGCCTGCGGCCCCTTGGCGTACTGCTCCGCGCTGAACGTGAAGTCCTGCTCCAGCAGCGTGGGGAAGGTGCCGGAGCGCATCAGCAGCACCGCGTGGCCGCCGCCGCCGCTGTCGAACGCCACGCTGAGGCCCTCGCCCCAGTCGCTGTCGTCCGGCGCGAGCAGCAGCTGCGCGCGCGGCGCGCCGCACTCGCTTGCCGCAGCGAGCCTGCCGATGGGCGCTCCAACGCTCTCGCATCATGCCCACCGGCGCTCTCGCATGGCGGAGCTGCCCTGCTGGTTGCTGGCGCCAACAGTCTCGCACAAACACAGATATCAACCCATGACGGGCCGTGCAGGGTCTTGGGCCCACCACATGCGCCTCATGGTGCGCCCGCTGGACGAGCTCGCGCGCGCTGCGCCAACCGAAGCCAAGCGGCAGCAGCGCCGGCGGGCCCTTGCTAATGCTCCTCTTGGTGGCAGGCCATGGGCCCGTACCAAGCTCGCATGGTGGCCCCAGCGAGCCCACCAACCCCCGGAAAACGCCCGGGTCAATAGGCGCACCCACCCGACCCCGCCCTGCCCTGGCGGGCCCCGATGGGGCCCGCGCCGCACCTCCCAGTACGCCCAGCGGCCCGGCGCGAGCACGCCGCGCTGCTCGCCGCCGAGCGGCAGCAGCGCCAGCGGGCCCTCGCACCAGCGGCCGCCGCGCCAGGCGCCGCGGTCGGTCACACAGCTGCACACGCCGGGCGCGATGCACGCGCCCGCGGCCGCGCCGCCGCAGTCGCCGGGGCACAGCGGCGCGGCGCCCGCGCCACCCCAGCGCGCCTGCAGCGTGTAGTGCGCGGCCTCCTGCGCGCGCGCACACTTCAGCGCGCGCGCGAAACTAAGCGCGCGCGTCGGCCGATGCGGAGCGGCGGCGGGCGGCCCGCAGCCGGTGCGCCGGCCGCCGCGGACCGCTGCCTCTCGCCCCGGCCGCTGCCGTGCCTGGGAGGCAGTGCAGCACTGCAGAGGGCAGACCGCCACAGACGATGAGAAGATATGTCGGTGAGATAAAAAGTCAACAGGCACAGGTGGCTGGCAGGCGCAGAGCGCTGCACAGCTGCAGCGCGGCTGCCCAAGCACGCCGCCGGCTAACAAGGCCACTCTGCCCCGGCGGGTTGGGCCGCGACGCGCGCGCGCCTTGATGTAGTTGTCGTTGTTGTAGACGCCGACGTAGTATGTGCCGGCGCTCGCATTGGTCATCAGCACGTAGTGGTCGTCCAGCCGGGCGCGGAAGCTGTCCACGTCCTGGCGCACCGGCGGCGCGGCGGTCAGGCCCGGCGCCGCAGCCACGTTAAGCTGTGAGTGCGTAAGCGCTCTCTGGGCATGAGTACGGTCTACAGGCATGCGCCTCGTGCTGCCACCAGCTGCTATGCGGTGCTATGAGCTGTCGCGAGGTGCCACCAGCGCGCAAACCAACTGCCCAGACGACCCACGGCAGCAAGATGACCTGGCTGGTACCCTCTGCCGCAGCACCACCGACAACCAAACCGCAGGTGCAAGCGGTGCGGCACGCTGAGCATCGCTCACAGCGGCGTCTGCCTGCACACGTGCGCGCTCTTGAGGGGCGCTGCATGGCAAGCCAGGGCGCTCGGGAGCCTGCACGCCACCGCGCAGCGCGCCGCGCACCGCAAAGGCGTCAAAGTCCTGGTAGGCCGGCAGCGCGCCGGCCTCGAAGCCCGCGCCCGCCGGCTTCACAAACAGCACCGGGTCGCCGCGCGCGCGCCGCATCTCGACCAGCAGCACCTGGCCGCCGCTGGGCAGCACCACCTGCGCCGGCCCCGCGCAGGGGTGAGGAGAGGGCTAGGGCCTAGGGTACTGGCCGCCGCACCATGTGCAACCAGCTGGGGCGGAGGCAGGCTGGCAGCGCTCTCGCGCCCCTCTGCCGCGCAGAGCGCCAGGTGGGGCCGCATCTCTGGCCAGCCGTCTGACATGACCCATGGCTTTGCCAGCGGCGCGCACTTTAAAGGCACGCCTGCCGCTGCTGCCTAACCTGCCTGGTCCACACAGAAGGCTAGCGTTGAGGCCTCGCCGCCGTGGCGGTCCGCCTGTAGCCCATGCGATCGCGCACTGGCAGACGCGGCTCCACTGGCGGTGGCGGGCTCAAGTGCTACCACAGAGCGCGCTTGCGGAACGCGACACTCGAGCACGGGGCGACAGGTTGGGCGGGCGCGCCTGGTAGTAGTCCCAGCTGCCGAATGCTAGCAGGCCGCCGACCTGCGCCCCTTGCGCCAGCACGGGCGTCGTGGCCTGGCAGCCAGTGTCGCCCCTGCATCGCCAGCCATGACCTCAGCCTCCCCAGCGCAGGCGCAGTACCAAGCAAAGGCATTGCTGTGCGCGTGCTGGGCTCACCGGGCCAAGTGCCGCGCGTCGGGGCGCAAAGGCGCCTCCTGCAAGCGAGGGCGCTGCGACGCATCCGCATGGCACCAACGCATGCACAACGCAAAACGCCTGCATGCAACACTCTACCACAGCCATGCGGCAGCTCGGCTGCAACCCGCTTTCATGACACACAGGCATGCTGCCCTCGACGCCGCACGCGCGCCACCCGCCCTGCACGTGAAGGGCATGGACGGCGCCCACGGTGCCCCGCGCCGCACCTGCCGGGCTCGCATGCGCAGGTGCCGTTGGCGCACGCGCCGTGCGCGGAGCAGAGCACGGGCGCGGCAGACGCGTTGCCCAGGATGGGCGCCGCGCACTGCGGCGCGGCGTTGCACGACGCGCGGACCTGCGCGCATGCCGGCTCTCAGCGCGTGCCGGGCGCCACACGCGCGTGTTGCTCAGGCGTGCCGGGAGGCGTGTGCTCCCAAGCAGGCGCACCAGCAGCGCGCGCCCGGAGGCCCACGCATGCTCATGTCTCCTCAACTGGTCACTGAAAGTGTGGCGGCGCGTCATCGACAGTCCAGTGAGAGGGTCGCTGCCTTTGCTCTGGAGCACAGCACTGCCACCACGCTGCACGCGTCACACTCACCCCTGCCGCTGGTACTAGGTGTTACGGGTGCGCTGGTGTCTTGCGGCGCCCGCCGCGCCTGGTAGCTGAGCCTGTGCTGCATGAACGCGCGCACGTTCTCCAGGCTGGCCACCCAGCAGCCGCCCGGCGGGCAGGTCGCGTTGCTGCCGGCGGCCGCCGGGCTCAGCAGGGTTACCGCGGGCGTCATGCCCGCGTCGGTGCTCAGGTTGTACGGCACCACCACCTGCGCAGCGGGCCCACGTGGCCGCGGCGCGCACGACACAGAGCGCTCGGGGCTGTGACAGAGCACGGCCAACGCGTGCCCTGCCAGGAACACCGCGTGCCTGCTTGCCAATGCCGCAGCACCGCGGCCCCCGGCGCCGACCGCATCGCCAGCGCAAGCAAGCAAGGCGCCCCACACACTGCGGCGGCGGCCGCGCTCCAGCGGCGGCGCGCCCCGGGGGCGCAGCGGGCGGGCGCGCACCTGCATGTACGGCCGCGCCAGCTGGTACCCGGCGCGGTCAAAGGCGGCCGCCGCGGGCGTCAGGCTCCACGAGCTGGGCGGCACGAAGCTGGCGCGCGGCTGCACGCCGCGCGCCAGGCCGAGCAGCGGGTCGGCCACGGGCGCCTGCGCGGCGGCGCCGCCGCCGCCGCCCGTCCTCCAGGCCGGCCTGCCCGCTCCCAGCACCTCCAAGTCCCAGGCCTCCACCGACAGCCAGCTGCCGGACGCGCAGGCGCCCGGGCCGGGCACGACGAGGAATGCGGCCGTGCAGCCCGGCTCCAGGCTGCCTCGGAGCAGTGACCCGTCCGACGCCAGTGCATGCAGCACCTCGCAGGACGCCGCACGCACGGCGGGCCACGGCGGCGTGAGCGCCAGGAGCAGCGCCACGGCCAACCACGGCACTCGCTCGGGCGTCGCCGCCGCGCGCCGCAGAGGCCCTAGGGGCCTGCCAGGCCCTCCGCGGCGCCCTGGCGCCATCACCGGCGTCTGCACGCGCCGCTGAGGGCGCAGAGGGGTCCCAAGGACCTCGGCAGAAGCTGTGTCGCGCGCGTGCGGGCCGGCGCCATCGCCTGCCGTGCAGCAGGCAGGCGAGCCTGGCACGGCTGGGCTGGCCGTGCCGGACGCGGATGCAGGCGCTGGGAGCGCACTCCCGCAGACTGTGACCGCTTGCTGTGCAGGTTCACGCTGTGCTGTATCGACCGAGCGCACACCTCCACACAAGCCTGTGCTTGCTCCTGCAGTTGTGACTTTTGACGCGCGGTCTGAAGACGCGCGCTCTGTGGCAAGCTGTTTATCTTGGCAGCCACAGCAAGCCGTTCCAAAGCCTGTATCACACCTCAAACTGGACGCTTGCTCGCACCAAAGGCTTGACTCAGCACTTGAGACGCAGGGTAGGGTGCAACAGCTGTAAAGGAAACTAAAGCCAGGTCAAGGCGTGCGCTCTCATAGCCGCCATCGCTCGCTGACTTCGCTGGCCTCTGAGCAGCTGGCGGTAGGCGGACTGTGCACGCATACGGTGCGTTACAGCCCGATGCACATTGTTGGCGCACTGAGACTGCGTGTATGACGTGAGCTGCAGTCAGTAAAGCTCGTGCGTACGAGCAGCGTGTGGTCAAGTACTGCACACCCTTCACGTGTAAAGATGTAATGCCTGGATCATATCGCCAGCGCATTGCCTTTGGAACGTTGTGTTTCACGGACATATTGTTTTTGAATAGCTTGAGGAAACCGGCCATAAACATTGTGCTTAGAAACCTTACAAGCGCTTGCGTGGAAGCGCTCCATGCCCCCTCGCAAGCTCTGCCACCCGCAGAGAGCAGCCCTACAGATGCGGGACGGGTTTCAGACCTGCGTAACACCCAAAGAACAATGCTTCCCACCAGCCCGACATGCAGAGAGCAAGCAGGCTGAAACCAGGCCTGCATGCCATAACACGAACTACAGCATTTTCAACGCAGGCAACAGTCTCATGCGTCGCTCAGGGCGGGACACATTGGGAGCGTTACAAGTGCCACTGGATAAGGTCCCATAGCACTTCGCATAACCCCGTAATCCTGGGTTATTGGCAAGTCCGGACAGGGCGGACGCACATCCGCTGCATGGTCAGCAGCCTCATAGCACACGCCCGCCGTGTACTGGCGCACCCTCATGGCGTGGACAGCACTGCCAACTTGCCGCAGGCGCCCTCACGCGCCCGTCTTGAGGTGCCAGGCGCTGCCGCGCGAGTCGCACAGCTCCTTGATGACGCGCGTGTAGACGGCGTCCGAGAACGGCACGTCTGCGCGCGTGGCCGCGCCAGCCACATCCGCCTTCTTCACGCTCTCCTTGCCCTGGCGCGCCCGGCAGTAGGGCAGGGTTAGGGTCAATGCCCACGCGCGCGGCTGCGCGGGCCACGTCTGCCTTCTTCACGCTCTCCATGCCCTAGCGCACCCAGCGGGCGCGCCCTGTCAGGAGCAAGCCAGCTGCGTGCGCATGACACCGGCTCACAGACGGCTATGTGCTGCAGTGCACGTCCGGAGGCAGAGGGGGCCGCCGCAGCAGCAGTCAGTACCACTGTGTGAGCACAAATTGCTGTCTGAGCATTCTGCCACTGCAGTGTGGCTTTTGCCTGCTTTGGCGCATGCTCTGCTCGAGTGCACGCTGCCTCAGCATGTGGCCGCACAGTCATCGTTCTCTGCATGCTTGGCACACACAAATCAACAGCGCATGGGCCGCGCACGCTGCTCGCACATAACCAGCATTCCTGCAATCTGAACACACCCCACCCGATGTCCTCGGCGCTGCAGAGCACACCGGCAAGGCCCCCCCGCGTCGCGCCTTCAGCAGCTCTAGCACGACGGTGCGCAGGCGGTCGGCGACGGGGTGGCCCGTCGCGCGGAGCACGTACACGCGCCGGACAGCCTCCACGAGGCCTGTGGCCAGCAGCGCGGGGTGCAGCGTCGCGTGGCTTGCGGCGGCCAGCCGCGCGCCCGCGCCGCCGGCGGGCGCCGCCGCGGCCTTGCCGTGCAGGTGCTTCCTGCGCGCCGGCGCCGGCTGTAGAAGCCGGTGGCCGCTCGCGTGGCGCGGCAAGCGTGCATGTCAGGGCCGCAGGTGCAGGCCATCGTCCTGCGCCGGCAACAGACTCGCAGGTCCCATGCCCCGTCATGGATCCCAGTCCAGAGCCTTGCTCAACAGTCCTGATTACAAAGCGGTTGCGTGCACAGCGGCCTGCATGTGCCGCGCCCGCAGTGCAGAGCGGCCGCGGCGACTCACCGCAGGTCGTCTATGGACACCACGGAGTGCAGGTTCAGCAGCTCCTGCAGCTCACGCGCGAGCGCCGCCTGCATGCTCGCATCCAGCGCGGCCGCGCCCGCGCCCGCGGGCTGCTGCCGCAGCCCCGGCGGCGCCACGCTCGCTGCGCCGTTCGCTGCGCTGCCCGGCGTTGCCGCCGGCGGCGCGCCGGCGCTGGTCCCGCCGCGGTCGTTCACCACTGCGCGCGAACACAGGTGTGACGTAGAGCGCGCCAGCTCCGGGGTTGCAGCAAGCCCTGCGTAAGCTGCATGTGCTCGCGCACATGCGGCTCGAGCTAGTTGGTGAGCCTTGCTGGACGTCATACATTGCGCTGCGACTTGGCCTCTCTGGCAATCACAGCGGCGCTTGCGACCGCTGCATATCTCTCTGCAGCTCTCACGGCCATTCACATGTCACCGCTAGTGTCTGCCTCCACGCGCGACACCGCGCTTCTGTGCTCAAATGGCTGGCAGCAGGGGGCAGCACATGGCAGCGAGAGATGCTTGAACCGGTGGCCAATTACCCACAAACCCCACACTTTATATAATATGGGTTCGCACCGCCCTCCCCGCGCGCAAACACGCCCTTGTACTCTGTCCGCGGCAGATCAAAGTGCTGCCCGCCCGCATGCTGTGCGTCCTGCAGCACCTGCAGCGCTGTCCTGCACTCTGCGGAGCCAGGCCGGAAGACCTGCGCGGGCCGCCGCACAACCAGGCTTGCAGCCGTGCGGCGTTTTCGAAACACTCCTTGACGCGCGAACATGCAGTGCGAGTGCACGCCCGCATGATAGGCATCCGCCCAACCTGCCAGCAGCACAGCATCAGGTCTCGTCCTTAGGAGCTGGTGAGGGAGAGCGCACGCCGCACAGGTCTCAGGCAGCCGTGCAGCAAGTATGCATTTTTGCAAATGCGCATGGTCAGAGGCATTCGCAGCGCCTGCGCATGCAAGGTCTCCAGGGGGCCGCAGCCTGCCACGGCGCGCCTGCAGTGGCTTCCAGGGCTCCTCGCGCTCGCGCGCGGCGAGGTACGCATAGCTGCTCGTCCGCTGCTCGCGCTGGCGGTCCGTCTCCCGGCGCTGCACGTGCACCTGCGCGCGCCGCATGCCGCCCATGGCGGCCAGGCACCCGCAGCTGCCAGGCACCCTGCCGCCTGCACGGCTGGCAAGCGTGGCCGCACCGACACGGCCGTTAGCGCCGGCTTCTCCTCCTCCTTGACGGGCTCGGGCGCGCGCGGCTGCGGGCGCGCCGCGTCCAGGTGCTCCAGGCTGGGCCGCAGCTGCAGCAGCTCCGCCACCGGCGCGAGGAACACGCGGTCCCCGCTAGCCCCGCGACACAGCTGCATCAGCTGCAGTCGCGCTGCGCGCGGCGGCCTTGGCCTCAATCCGGGGCACAGGCGTATTGCTCGTGAAGAGGGACATGCAGGCAGGACTAAGCCCCTTGCGCTGGCAAGTGGATTGCCAGGCGAAGTCTCACAGCAGCCTCCCAGCAAGCGGGCGAGGTGTGTGCGTGTTCACCGCAAGGCCATGAGGCAGAAGTCTGCGCGCAGCGTGACTCGCGTGCCGTCCAGCTTGAGCGAGCGCAGCTTGCTCGCCTCCAGCGCCTCGGGGTTGTAGTTGCGGCTGCCCGGGCCCCCCTCCAGTGCCGCCTCTTTCTGCATCTTCACCGCCCTCGGCTTGTACAGGACCTGCGCAGTGCACCCAGCAAGGACCTGCAGCTCTGTGGTTAAGTTTTTTGGCACACTGGTTCCTAGTCAACGTGCTGGAAGTGCTGACCGCTGCGAGAAAGTGGTCCGCACTTGTTTGTAGTCGTGGTCGGGGACATAGGGCCGCCACGGCGGCCGCACGGGGAACTGCTCAATCAGCACCTGCGTGCTAGCGATGCTCAGAACAGAAGAGCCGTGCCAGCAGCGCAAGCCCGAGTGAGGTGCACACCTGAGAGCCGGAGAGTCCCGTGAAATACACGTCGAACTCGCGAACCACGCGGTGCTTGGGCGTCACCGCGGTCGGGTCCATGGGCGTCTGGATTAGAGTTGCTCACCAACCATTCAGACAGGCCTTCATGTGCCACTGTGTAAAATGCTGGAGCACACCTGAATGACAGTATTGGCGCTTTTATTGATTTAGATCTGCTTTTGCCGGCTGCATGGAGAGCACCACATGCTCTTAGTATTATTCACGCATGTACGCACGTGCCTGTTGTTGCAAGTATAAGGTCATGTGCGAGGTAGACATGCCTCTGCTGGTCTGCTGTCACATTCCAGCGGATTGACGAGCATGTCGCACTGATTCATGGACAGCATCTGCAACACGTAGCTGTATGCAGTACGCTGTCTGCGCCGCACCCTGCAGTGCGCGGGTTCACGAGGGGGCGCGTGGGCACAAGAAATAGCTGTCGGCTTGGATAGGAGCGAGCATCAAACGCGCACGTGAAGTTTGCATTGCCCTTTCCAGGCTCTGGTACGCATTACCCTTTTCAGACAGCCATGGGCGCCTGACCTTGCTGTCGCTTGCATGCAGTCAAAAGCACACTGGCTGAAGCAGCACAAACGGAAGCGCTCCCAGCATCATCTGGGAACAGCAACATAAAGAACATGCTCTGACGGCACCCCTTTCTTCGGTCTTGTGTCCTGCACTGGACAGGTACAGGGAGCGCCAACAGCGCCCACGCAGATGCACAACAAATGCACCTGCACACTTTGAAATGCGCTGAATGATACATGAGCGGCCAAGCGTACTCCAGGGACACAAGTCCACACCCTCACGCATGGGCTTGCTGGTTGAGGTTTCCATGGCATGCCACCGCAACACAGTACACAACAAAACACAAACCACACCTGCTATCGCTGGGCTGGCGCTTATTGGACAATACAAAGGCCTGCCTGCCCTTTCATTCCTAGCCTAGTTTGGAGGCGGGCAAATGCCAGCAACCAAGCACGCTGTTAGGACCTCATCTCAACCTGCGGCACATGGCTTGCAGGCAGCTGCCACACTCTTCAATGCCGCAAGAGAGTGTGGTGCATGCGGTGAGGGTGATGGTGATTGCATCACCTTCACTGGCGCAAAGAGCCCGCTTGGCTCCGATGGAGAGCAGGAAGGATACCATCAACAAGAGCCTGTGTGCAGCAGCCCAACTCATGGCTGGGCTCAGCCACGACACTCCAGTATTAGCGGCCGTCACACCGTGCCGTCGCTGCGGCGCTCGCAGAGCTGCTGCGGACTGTTGCGCCCGGCGCGAGCGACCCGGCCGTGCCTACTTGCCGTTTGACGGGGCCTTGTCCACGACCAGGTTGGGCATCGAGCTGGAGGCGACCCCGGCGCCGGGCGGCAGCGTCGGCTCCTTGCTGGTCAGCTTCTTGCGCGCGAGGTCGTCCACGATGGAGTAGTCGCGGCACGCGGTCATGGTCTTGACGTGCTCGCGCTCGTCGTCCGCGATGTTGCGGAAGACGTCGAACAGGTTGCTGCGCGCGCCCGGGCCGCATGTTCCCTCAGGCATGCGGGGGGACTGGCGCTCGAGCATTGGGGCGCAGCAGGCCGTCTGAACACGGGCAGAGACGTGGCAAGCAGTTGTCAGCGGGAGGTCCAGCGGGCATTGACGCTGAGTCCAACACTGCCTCTCGTGCAGCTATCGGGAAACGAAGACCGAGACGGGAGCAAAGAACGTACAGAGACTGCCAGGAGCAGACTGGCGAGCGCAGGCTGCCAGGGAAGCGTAGGCGCACTCGCAGGTCGGCCGGCGGCGCGGGTCGGTGCCGGTGGTCTGCAGCTCGTCAAAGAGGTACAGGTCGCCGGACATGTAGTACTCCAGCGCCACGCGCGGCGGCGGCAGCGCGCGCAGCTTCTCCGTGTTCTGCGCGACGAACTCGTCGTACGTGTCCGTCGCGTGGCCCTGCGCGCGCGCGCGGCGCCCGCGTCATGCCGGCCTCCGCCACACACTTTTATGTGAACAGAAGACCGGCTGCACTTCTGCCGCCGCCGTGTTTCTTGGAAGCAGCCCGCTGCAGGCATGCACCGCACCGCGGCAATAATGATCTCTACATGGCACCTGCTTAATGGCACGCACAAGAAGGGCGGCCCAGGCGAGCCGAGGAAGCTTGGTGACACTGCCACCAGGAGCGAGTTCTCGCGCCAGAGCAACACAGCCTGCAAGCCACTACACAGCCTTCAACCACTACGCTCTGCTGCGGACGGCCGCGGCTGCTGACCCGCCGCGGCGCCAGGGCGCGCGCCTCCACGAGCTCGGAGAACGTGTACGCGTTGGAGGGCGAGATGGCGAAGAAGCCGACGACGGTCCAGTAGTAGAACACGGCCGCGTGCTGCGCCAGGAAGCGGTCCACCCAGTACTGGTCGCCGCCCAGCGACTCCATGATCTGCAGGTGGTGCAGCTCGTTCCACTCCTCCGCAAAGTGGATCTGGCGCGCGCGGCGACCCCGCCGTCAGGCGCGCGCCGCGCCGCGGCCCTGTTTTGGCCCCTGCAAACCAGCAGCGCCTGACTTTCACGCGGCCTCGCCCAGACAGCTCTGGCTGCAGCATGCAGGCTCCGCGGGCCTGCTGCGGCGCCTGGCAGCCTGTGCAGCCGCGCGCTGTACGGCCCACGCCCCCGCGGCGGAGGCCGGCCGCGCCGGGCCGCGCACCCGCCGCAGCTCCGCGCCGGCGCGCCACCAGCCCAGGCTCTCGTACAGGTGCAGCATGGAGATGTAGGAGAAGTAGGGCATGCGCGCGACGGTCTCCAGGAACCAGAAGCGCTGCAGCGGGCGCCCGGCGTACAGCTTGTCCAGGCCCTGCGGCGGCCCGGAGCGCACCCTTGACCCTGGACCCAGGCACGGGAACTGCCATGCGTCATCGCCGCAAGCCGCGACGCAGCGACAGCCATGCGGATAGCGGCGCCGCTTCACATGGGCGCATCGAGTCTGAGTCTGAAACCCCTAGACATGGGCGCCTGCAGATGGGCCCTGCGGCCGACGCGCGCGTGCGCGCACCCAGCACAGCAGGATGTAGAAGCCCTGGATGAACCAGGGCGCCTTGACCCACTCAGGCCGTGACGAGCGCGCCTCCTCGCGCTTCCACACCAACTCGTCGTCGAGCTGCAGGTCGCGCAGCTTGGCGCGGATCTGCGCATGCGCGCGCTCATGTGCTTGGCCAGACTCTATTCAGATACACCTCTGCTGTGATATACACTGCCCATCAACAGGCTCAGCCGCCGGCTCAGCCGCCCCAAGCTTCATACTGTTTGCACAGGTATGCATAGAAGAGGCAGCATAGCACTGATCAGGGACGCGCGCCCAGGTGCACAGCCCTGGGTCTGGCATGCCATGCAGGCACGCCCGGCAGGCGCCGTGGCTCTTGGCGGCAGTCTGTTGCGGCGTCAGCAGGCGCGCGCCTCGAGACGGTCGTTGTGCATGACGCCGTCCTCGTCGGCGACCTCCGCCGGCACCGGCTGCGGCGTTAGCTCGGGCAGCACGCCCACGCTCTCCAGCTTCTCATCCAGCGCCGCAAACCCGCTCACCACCCGCTTGCCCGCGCTCGCTGCCAGCTGCGCGCGCGGCACTGCGTCAGCCCGCCTGACCTCTTTCTGTCGCAGGCAGGTTTGCGCCTGCCGGCCAGCCCAGACCCTGCTGAGGCAGCCTTTCACAACATCGCTACAACGCACGCGCCAGGGCTCAGAAATCGGATCTTTGCATCGGCAGCAGTCAGCAGCGCTTGATGCAGTGTAGACTATTCTCGCTTCCCAGGCTCGCCGTAACAGGACAAGGCCAGAGCGCACCCTGCCGACAAACGTGGTTGGCGGGTTGAGCTTCCGGATATCCTTGTACTCGTTGTAGCGGAACGAGCGGCGCAGCTGTTTGAACTCCTTCGTGTAGTTCTCCCAGCCCTGCGCGTGCAGTCGCCATGCGCATCAGAAGCTGAGCTTGCTGTGCTCACCAGGACACACACAGCCATAACCAGGTGGTCAACCAAGCTCGAACAAACCTCCAGCCCCGCCGCGGGGCGCGGAAGCGGGCAGCAGAAGCCCCCTCCTGCTCTTTTAACAGGTACACTATCTTGTTGCAAAGATACACAATCAGTAGCCTTGAAGTACGTCAAACGGCAGGACAACAGCTTCAACAAGGATCATTCTGCTGTGCTTAGCATGCAAGGGGCTGCATGCCACACTGCCCTGCCAGAGGCAGCCGGGCGCACCAGCGCGAGGAAGCTTTTGGGGATCTCGCCGTCGCCGCCCTGGTACAGGCGGCCAAAGCCGGAGCGGAAGCCGTAGTCGTAGCAGAGCACCTCCTTGACCTTGCCGTCTGGCGCTACGAACACATCGCACTCGCCGTGGCCGGGGCCGTCCTGTGAGTCGAGCACGCGCGGCGTGCTGCGCGCGCGAGCGCCGCGGTCAGTTGCGCTGACTGGAATGCAGGCATACCTCTGTCCACCATCTCAGAAGGAGCAGCTGGCCTGCAAACCTCAAACACGCGCTGTACATATCTATGGAACCTTTTAGCTCTGCTATGAGGGCGGAGGAGGCAGCACAAGCAAAAGGGCGTCGAGGAGCTTGCATACAAACCGCCTGGGGCGCCTCGGCAACAGGGGTAACACAGCCCAGCGGTCCAAGACCTCTCTTCCTCTGGACTTGTGAGCTTTTCCTTTGGGCGCAAAATCAGCGGCGCGGGCCTGTCATCAGAGCAGGTACTGCTAGGGGCACATGGCAGCGTCCAAAGACATGTGCTCACTGTCCCAATCCCAAGATATACAGGTGTTGTCTCAAAAGGCGGTTTGAGCTGCACGCAAGCACGCCAGCAGTTCCGAGCCGCAGGCGCACTTGTATGTTGCGGTTGGCAGCTTTGCTCCGCTCTGCGCCTGGCTCTGCGCTTGGGACAGTACTGTTGGGGCCTGACGCAATCTCCTGGGTTGCCTTCCAGAGCTGAACCTGCTCACGCAGAGGCAAGTTAGGCCGCCGCCGCTGCCTCTTCTGCCTTCATCACGCATAACACCACTTGACGCGAGGAAAGCATCAACTTATCAGCACCAGGCTGTCGAAGAGCACAGCTGAATGGCTGCATCTATGTATGGGGCTCGCTGTGCTAGGGCAACATCTATGTGGCAGGGCAATCTCAGGAGGGCAGGCCTGCTCGGTGAGCGCAGCAGACCCGCAGGAGCCGCTCCGCGCAACAGCTCGCTGCAGGCTGTACCGCGGTGGTTCCCCAGACTTCGGACGCGCATCTTGAGCACGCCACTTGGTCAGCTCCTCGTTTGGTAACGGCAGCTTCAGTGACCAAATATCTTGTAAGCAGGATGTGTGAAGAGGCGTACTGCAAAAGCTCTTAAGCGGGCGGTAGCTGGCATGCACTTCAAAACCTGCTGCAGGTCTGTAACGGGAGTGCGGGGCGTTTACGGGGCGGCCTTTCCCCATGCCTAAAAATAGGCTGAAACTTTCCTGTGCACATGGCTCCTTCTCTCTCGCCGGCACTTGAGCTGTCCAGGTGCACATTCTTGTGCAGGTATACAGCAATATGCGTGCAGCTCGGGTGCGTTGATGACATAATGCTTACATAATACCTGCTCTTGGACTTTGAGGCACCGGACGGAGGAGCTACTACCGCAGGAGAGTTACTTGACGTGTCAAGGACCAGAGGGGCCCGGGATGCCGTGTGATGGCATCTATCAATCAGCACCTGGGAAGCAGGCGTGCTGGCGCTCACACGGCGCTCTACAAGGCGGTGTAGAATTAGGCAAGCCTCCCGCGCAAGTGCGCAAGGTGTGTGCTCAAACAAGTGGAACGCCGTGATTCCTCCACACGGCCGCTTACACAGCCGCCGCCGCGCAGGTCGCAACGCGCCGGAGCGCATGAGTAGCCACCAAGGCTAACAGACGGCTCCTTTGGATGGCCTCAGCTGCAGCGCATGGCTTCCTGCCGCGCAGCGGGCGCAGCACGGAACTCCCGGCGGCGCCTTTCTGCAATGCTGTGTTGCGCTGGAGGTCCCTGGCTGCTGCTCAGCTAGTGGCAGGCACGTGTAACATACTGCGGTGGCAACTGAGCCGCATGCTGTGCTGGAACAGGCCGCCCCTGGCGGGTCTGCACTGGTGGCGCCAGCGTACGCTTTACCTGCGTGACAACCAGCCTGTCGACGAGCAGGCGAGTACCGTGCCGCAGGCATCAAATAGGGTGACCTCTAGCCCGGGCCCACCCGCAGGGCCACGCGCAGCGCTGTGGTAGATCTGTGGTGTCTTTTTATCGACGTGCACAAAGTGCTCGCCGTCGGTGGTTGCCAGGGCTGGGACTGCCGCAAGGACATTTAGCCTCACGTCCTGCGGCAGTCCCAGCCCTGGGCGATAAGCAACGGCGTCCACTTTGTGCACGTGGACAAGAAGACGCCCCAGAATCACCCTGGTGCTGCGCACTACGCTGCGAGTGGGCGCGGGCCAGAGCGCTACGTCATGGACATGGTGGGCGTGACGGATCTCGTCACCGGCGAGGCCATCCAGTACCTCGTGCCCAAGGCCTCGGGTACTGCGCCAATACCGACCACACCGTAGACGTCGCGTCGATGTGCTCATCAGGTGCTGAACCTCCTCTTGCTTGCTGACTTGCAGGTAAACACAGCTCCTCATTGTGCGTCTCCTGACGAGGAATACCGAACAGATGGTTGCAGGTGCTGCACCATCATGAAGGAGATGAGTAAAGTAACTTGTCGCATGCTGAGCAGCAGCTTGAATGCAAGTGTCCTAAGAAGCAGTAACATGCCCTTGCATATCTTCTTTCTTTCATGCGAATGTGCCCAATGCAGCAAGGCATCCTAGCAATGTGAGACTTGTCTCCAGGCTTGGTGGGCAGTGCATGTCGTCTGTGACATTGGCTAATGCGTCCGACATGCACAATAAGGACGTCGCGAGGCTGCTGCAAAAGCAGCTGCTGCAGCAGCTGCAGCAGCCTCGTGACATCATTGTTGTGCATATCGAACTCGTTTTCTGACGTCACAGCGGGCGTGCGTTGCCCACCAAGCCTGGAGAGAGAAAAAAACTGCAGCTGCCGCAGCTGCTGGTCGACCAGAGCATGATGCACGGCGCGCTGCTCTTCTACCTGCTCGCCCACCATGCCAAGCATGAGGCAGACGGGGCGCACGGGCGGGCAATGTGTTGATGTGCTCGATGGTCAGCGATGGTCGGAGGCTGGACGTGGCTGCCATCCACGCGCTGCCATGTCCGCCGTGCGGCAGCGCGACGTGCTGACCCTGGACTGCCTGGACGAGCTGGTGAACTCACTGCATGCGTGCACGCCTGCATTGTCAACCCTGCCGCCTTGGCGGACGTGGCAGCGTGGCTGGCGGCAACCTACAGCCCCTGGCCATGGCTCGACACCAAGCAGATCAGCATGCCCGTCCATGCACCATGTCAGCCTCATGCTTGGCGTGATGGGCGGGCAGGTACAGGTTAAGCGACGTGGTGCACCACGCCCAGGTCGACCAGGAGCTGCATAATACGGGCGCATGCCAGGTTCGGCGGCGCCCTGACCGTGAAGCAGCTCAGAAAAGCAGCGCTAGAGCCACTTTGACTGCAAAGCTGCTTTCAGGCCTGAGTTCAGCGATGTTGCGCTTGTGTATGATGCTCACTTACCCCCATCTATGAGTGGCGACAGGCAGCATGCCTAAGGGAGCATGCATATGCATGAGCCTATGCAGGATCCACATGCATGAGCCTTAGACCTGCGTTGCCCTAATCATACAAGGGCCGCAGCTCTCGCCACAACGCAGCAAGCGGTGGGCGGCGGCGCCGACCCTGGGCAGCTCTGCCAATTGGCGGCATTTGCCATCGTGAGGCAGAGCGCGCATCATTAACAGCACCGCAGCCGCCGCTCGGGGACATCCAGGCGCGCAGGCTGGCAGGCGCAGGCGCGCGCCCGCGTCAGCGCTGGTGCAGCGGCCGCGTACGCCCTGCGCGGTGTGCCGCATGCAGGACCAGTCGATGCCGCGCCGCACCCTGCCCGCGGGCGTGCAGTGCTCGCCTGCTGGCAACCAGCGCCTGACGCCTGACTTACGGCCCTTGTGCTGCTCGGACTGCGTGCAGGAGGCCGCCGGAGTGCGATGCGCAAGCGGGCGCCGGGCCCTCGCTTCGCGCCAGCCCGCCCCTCATAATCAGCAGCCGGCAAGAGTCCACCACGCTCTGCAGCAGGCCCCGGAGCCCTGGTTGCAGAGGCCGCGCTTCGACAGCTCCGCCAGGACCATCCGCTGCTCGCGCTGGGTGTGCCCGCGCCCGACATGCTGCATGAAGAAGCGCCGAGTAGGCGCCTGGCCAGGCCCGAGCATGCTGCGTGGCTGCGCGTGCTGCTTATGAACATCCTGAGCCTGGCCAGGCGCCTGTTCAACCGCTTACACACGCAGCATGTCGGGTGTGAGCTTGTCTCAGCACGAGCAGCGGGTGGCCTTGGCGGAGGTCGCGAAGCGGCGCCTGTGCGACCGGGGCATCTGTGCCTGCTGGAGAGCGAGGCGGACTAATGCCAGCTGAAGGCTGTGGGGGGCGGGCTAGCGCGCAGCGAGGGCGCTTCCATGGCCGCGGGCCGAAACCGGCGCGCGCTCTGTCAGGCGCGTGCCACCACACGCCATCCCTGAGCATGTCTCTGCGTAAGCAAAGCAGTTGGCGCTCGGGGTCGCACGCCATGGCCCCAGCGCCCGTCCTGCATGCGTGCAAACTGCAGTACCCCAGCAATGCAGCGGTGCTCAAGACGTTGGCGGCCGCGGTGCTGCCCCACTGCATCAGCGCGTGCTTAGCGGGGGACCTGGCGCACCGCCGCACCGGTCGCAGGGTGGTGCACTGGTGCGAGGACCACAACGTCTACGCGATCTGCCTAGAGCTGGAGCCTGACTGCCGCGCTCGCGCAGCGCACCAGGCGCCCGGCAGGCGAGCTGCGGCGGCGAGCCCTGGACAACCCTCTGGCGTTCTGGATTCTGATCCCGCCAGCGGCCCCACCCAACCCAACTCTCCGCATGACAACCCCTCTGCCGCCATTTGAAAGCTCCTCTGCCCGTACGCCAGCTCGGACTGCTGCAGCCGCGCCTCCATGTCTGCCAGGGGATCGGCTGCGGCTGGCTCAGGCTGGGGGTCTGGCGGTAGAGGGGCTGTCATGAGGTGGGCGGGGTTGGGTGGAGCGCTGACCGGGTCCCTCATAGGGGTGTCCGGGGCTGGCTACCGCGGCTCACCTCCCAGGCCCTTGATTCGCGGCGCGAGCGAGGCCTGGTCTTGCTCCAGCTCGAGGCAGGCTGCGCAGACGTTGTGCGTCTTGCACACTAGTGCACCACACTGCAGCCGGTGCGGCGACGTACTAGCTTCCCTGCCGACCCTGGACAACCTGAGAGAGCTGGTGAACTTGCTGCACGGCATGCCCACCTGCATTGTCAGCCCTGCCGCCTCTGCGGACATGGCAGCATCAGTGGCAAGCCCATCTACTGCCCCGTGCCAACGCCCAACATTAAGCAGATCAGCGTAGTGTGAGCGCATGCCAGCTGGCATTTGGCGGCGCCCTGGTGATGAAGCAGCCCAGAAGACCAGCGCAAGAGTAAACTTAACTGCCAAGCGGCTCTCGGGGATGATTTTGGTGATATTGCGCTCAGGTGTGTGTGTCATGTGTGTAAGTGTAAGTGGCGCCAGGTAGCATGCCTGAGGCAGCATGCACGTTCATGAGCCCTATGCCACATGCATGGGCCACATGCATGAGCCTCCAGACCTGCGTTGACCTAATCTTACAAGAGCCACAGCTCTCGCCACAAAGCAGACAAGCGGCAAAGTACATATAATCACACTAGCATCCCCACGGCCAGGTCGCTGGAAAGCACCGCGCTGTGCACGTGGTACAGGGCAGGCTCGAGCTGCCTAACTCGCGCTTGACCGGTCAGCGCCGCCGCCTGTCGACAGGCTGATGGCCCTGGCGCTCCTGCAGCACAGCGTGAGCGGCCACTCCCTGCACCTGGGGCACTGCTGGCAGGGGCAGAGGCAGGCGCTGCTGTGCGCTCGAACGTCATTCTGGGGCAGGCCCGGCGCTCTGCTGCCGCCGCGCGCTCGGAGGCCCTGCCGCTGCGCGCGAGCCGCCGCCCTGCCGCGCGCCAACGAGATCAACAAGTGGTGCGCACGCAGTCCTGCCGCTGGTGCCCCTTTTGTAGAGCTCCATCACGCTCCTGATGTGGTGCGTGTGCACTGCGTGCACACCAGGGGAGACAACGACGCTCGGGAGGACGATACAGATGACGGTGAGCAGGAAGACGACTTGTACTTCAACCGGTGCGTCAAAGCATCACTGATAGCAAGAGTCAACGCATGCGGTGATGAAGGCTGGTACAGCTTTGCAAGCACTTGCTCAAGCACTTGCTGGCAGCCTGGGTGTGCTGGTAGTGTCCAAGGCTCGATGCTGATGGAACACACCCACATCTTGTAGACGTGTGTGGCGGGCTTGCGCCCTCTTTAAAAACCATACTGCATCTGTGTGCACTACCGCGACCCGCGCAACACGCAGAAGCACAGTCTGTACCCTGCTCCTGTCCCTGTGAAAGTCAGCTGTGGCGGTGTGTATTTAGCTGTGTCTGCTGCCGCGCCACGCAGGGACACCTCGCGCCTGGTGGCCAGAGTGCTCACCGCGCGGGCGGCCACGAAGATCCTCCTGCAGCTGCAGGAGACCGACCTCTTCGTGCACCGCTGGTTTGGCGAGTTCTGCATGAGCAACCCGCCCAACGAGGGCGATGAGTTCCTGCTGAAGCTGATGCGCGCGCGGGCCAAGTCTATCCACGAGTCGACGACCAGCAAGCGGCACCTCATCAACCCGCAGGTCCGCCCTGGCTGCAGCGGTCGGTCACCCTGTTCGAGAGCAAACTGCGTGAAAATGCCTTTTCTGGACAAAGGCGCTTGCTTGCCAACCACAGCCAGGCAAACAACCTCTAACCTTTTACCTTGATGGACAAAGGGGAGATCTAGCGCCAAGCCCGGCAGCGTATCCCGCTGCGAGGCCAAGGTTGCCTGCTTAAGCTTGCCAAGCAAATTGCGGCAGGCGCTCGCGCGGCGCATCATGGTCGTGCGGGAGTCGCTGGCGACCGCGCTCACGGGGCCCGGGCTGCCGCAGTTTCTGGCGAGGGGGAATCTCGAGGCGCGCCCGCGCACCGCCCGCCCCCTGCCGCGCACACCTGCAGCCGTAACGTGGCTGCAGCTCGTCCGCATGCGCGCGGCGGGCGCTAGGTGCTGCATGCAGCAGACCGTCTCAAGGCCACCGTGGAAGCTCTTCAGACGGGGGTTTTTTCTGCATTGACGAGGATGTGTTGGGAGTGTTGGAAGTGTCGGAAGAAAGGGAGTGTGCAGCATAGCCAGGGTGGCTGATGCGCGGCGCAGGTGCAGCGGCGGCACCTGGAGAGCAGCTCATACACGAGCGCGTCCTGGTCGTCCAAGAACAAGAAGACCGAGCGGAGCGGGCCGCGGCGCACGCCCTAGCAGCTGCGTCAAGCCTGGCTGCTTGCAGGGAGCACATCGCTGCAGCCAGGAGAGCAGCCAGGAGAGCAGCGCAATTGCTGTCACAAAACACGCCTAGGCCTGCACTGCCCCGGCATCATTGCCGATCTGAGCATTGCCTGACTCGGTGCATGCGCGGCCGCGCTCACTCGCTTTTGGAATATGGCTGGCGCAGTAGAGGAGGTGTGGCAGTCCAGCCGCACGGGGGCGCCAGGCTGCAGCGTGCCCCGCGTTGCACACAAGTGCTGGCTGGCCACTTGTACAAACGCACGCCTGCATAGGTAGATTATTATAGCGCGGCGCCTGGCAGCGGCCAGGGATCGCGCGGCTGCGCAGGTGGGCGGCACAGGCAGGACATGGGGTGTTTGATCATATGGGCACTGTTGTACGAGAGGGTGGTGGCACAGCCACACGTTAGCATGCAGAGGGGTCTGGGGCAGCCTCAAGGCATGCCTTAGGAGGTGAGAACTACGGAACTGCTGTACTTGTACAACATGTGACGGCTGTGAGCCCGACGTTGAGCGTAAGTGTGTACACGTCACCTGAGTGTAGAGAGAGCGCGCCGTGTACAACAGGGGGTGAGAGAGGGCGGTAGGGGGGCCTTAGCGTTGTGCATGCCACATGCAACTCACGTTACAGCACTGCCTGCTGCTCCGCGTGGTCGTAACCATCAACGCACGCACCAGCAGACGCTCATTGAGGCCTATACGAGTGTTGAGGGCCTTGTGTACAACATGCGTTGCCAGCCTGTCATGCAGCTCTAATTTCAATGCTCGGTGCACAAGTGTGGCTTAAGGAGCGCCAACACAAGCCTCCCGCATAGATGCCACAACAGTTGGCTCTGCAGATTGGTCCATCACCGCGCCTACCTCTCCCGCCCGCTGGCGCTCCCTCAGGGCCCCGGCGAATGCCGCACGCGCAGTCCGCTTCCGCCTCCGCACATGCTGCAGCAGCAGCATCAGCGCCGCTGGCGTCACGCCTGCGCGCGCCGCCCGGCTGCGTTCTGCACTGGTCACGCTTGTCAGCAAATCGACACATGCAGGCCCTGCACGCGAGCTCACTATGGCCTCCACCCTGAGCTCGATCCGGACGCACACGCGCGGCCTAATCTGGCTCATGGGGCAGCTGGGTGATCAGGGCAGATGCGTGCGCCTCACGTTGCGTAGCACGCGCAGTCGGCCCCGCAACCGCCAGCTACATGCGGCGCCTCGCGGCCCCATGCCCACCCCAGCACAGAGGAGCGCCAGGAAGAAGCCCCGGCGCACCCGGGATGCGCTGCGCGGCGGCGAGCGTCGCCGGGCGCGCCCCAGCCAGCTTCTCTGCGTCTTCCGCGGACAGCTGCAGCGCGGCGTAGTTCAGGTCGACCGGCAGCTCCAGCTCCTCGCCCGCCGCCAGCTCCGCCGCCTCCGCCGCCTGCACGACAGGCCAGGGTCAGGGCATATGGTAGGGTTAATGTAGGGTTATGACAGGCTTTTGCGTCCGCAGCAGCGCCCGTGCCCAGGCGGCCCTGCATGCGCATACACATGACGTGCCACACAAGCATGAGTCACAGGCAAAGCAACGGTGCAACTTCCCGTTTGGTCCTTTTTGGGTTTTGAGTCCTTTTAGGCCTGGCTGTAGCGCGCGCTCAAGAGCAGGCCACGGCAGAGGACCGCGGCCGCGCCTGGCGCCGGGTGTAGGGCGCGTAGTGGCAGTCGTACACGGCGGTGGCCACCGCCGCGTCGCGCAGGCCGCGCGCCTCCAGCGCGCCGAGCGCCGCGGCGCCCTCGGCGTCCGCCGCTGCGGCGCCCGCCGCCAGCTGCGCGGCGCGGAGATGCGGGCTCTTGACGGCTCTTCACAGCAAATGACACGCTCACGGAGCTGCTCTGCATTGCCAAAACCGATGGAAACACGGTGGGGCTCATGCTCCACATTGGCGTAGGCTGCCCAAGCACGCCTTGCACGCAGCTCCGCGTCAGCCTGCGGCTGCCTGCGCCCGCCGCCAGCGGCGTCTGCGGCAGCACCACGCAGTGCTCTGCTGCGGGCCCACTGGCGGCAGGTGCCACCTGCCGTCTGATCCCACAGGTAAAGCTGCACGCTCTCCTTGCTAGATGCAATATATTAGGTAGAGCAGCCGCGGCCGAGTAGGCAACGACCAAAGACCAGCCAATAAAGTGCCCACAAATGCGACACCCGCCTGCAGCGGCGCCAGGCGCGCACCGCGCCGAGCGACATCTGCGGCCGCGCCAGCAGCTGCGCGGCGGAGGTGCGCGCGCCATCCTCGCAGACGGCCACGCCCGCGCGCACCCACGCGCTGGCCGTCAGCCGCACGCCCGCCAGCACGCCCGCCGCCTCGGCCACCGCGGCCGCGCGCGCGTCAAACGCGGCCGCGCGCTGGTCGCCCACCTGCGCCCGGCAAAGGATTGGAGCGTCACAGGCGGATGCGTGTTGCATGGCGCAGCCGATGGGTTAGCACAGACGTAGCCCCCCAGGGCGCGCCTCGCCACCACTTGCCGTGTTGTTTTAGGCATGGCTCGCGCAGACGCCGCGCACACTCTGACGGGAGCATTTGCGGTGTGCTGCCTGCAGTCATGTGCTACAGCTCCAGACCGTGCAGCCATTGCCTGCCTGATGGTAATGTCTGGCCCGGGCCGCTCTGACAACAGGTTTGACCCAGACTGCATCGCGCGGCCGCGGCTCCTCCGCGGCTCCTGGCTTATACCGCACTTCAGGACATTACAGACCCTGGTGCCCGCACCAGGCCCAGCTGGCGCCCGAGCGGCGTGAGGCGCAGGTCGGCGTTGTCGGGCCGCAGCGACAGCCGGAACTCGGCGCGCGCGGTGAGCATGCGGTACGGCTCCGCGGTGCCGCGCGCCACCAGGTCGTCCAGCAGCACGCCGATGTAGCCCTCCGCGCGGCTCACGCGCAGCGGGTCGCCTGCGGGCCCCGCGCCAGCTCGGCTCGCATGCGGCCGACAGCCCAGCCCGGCTCGCGTGCGACCAACAGCCCGCCCCTGCCCGGCGCAGCAGGGCTGCTCGTGCACCAGCTCCTGCAGACGCTCCGGAGCACTGCAGGCGCACGCAGAGAGTGCCTGGGTCAGGTGGGTGCCGTGCGGGGCGCGGGCGGGTGCGCACCGGGGACCGCCGCGTTTGCGCCCGCGACGAGGCCCTGCGCGGCCGCCTCCTCGTACCTGCTCGCCCGGCAGCAGTGCTGGTGACGGGGTGGGCACCAACTGCAAGACGCTGCATTATCAACGCTGGAAGCATGCCAGATTAGACAGCAGCGTGTCCTGCCCTGCTCTCTGTGACCAGGTATGACAGCTGCGACGATGCAGTGCTCACGCAGACAAGGCACTCGGGAACGCAAGACCTGCAACGACCTGGGCGACCGCGGCCAACTTTGACTCGCCCGAGCTGGCACACCCAGTGCATCATCGACGTGCCCGCGCACCCGGTCGTGCCGTTGATCTGGCCCGCCAGGAAGAGCCCGGGTATGCGCCGCGTCTCCAGCGTGGGCAGCAGCTCGCGCGGGTCCACGTAGTCGTACTCCACCGCGTACGCCGGCGCGAGCATCTCGGCATCCTCCAGGCCTGCCGCGCGCGCTATTGCCATGTAACAGCCCTGCAGGCGCGGCAGCGGGGGCGCGGTAGCTCGCCGAGGCACAGCGCGAGAGGTGAAAGCGGTGGGTTGCGGGTGGTCGCTGTGTCAGGCGCGCGCTTGCAGGCCGCGATGATCCGCGCTGCGTCCAAGTCCTCAGGCCTCATGCAAGACTTGTTCGACCTGCACCGCCCGGCGGGCTGCATGCCAGGCGCGCTGAGGCGCCCAGCGAGGCAGCCGCAGCAGCGCCGACGCACGTGCCGCTTCCAGTCCAGCTGCGTGTCTGCGCCGCCCCGGTCCGGACTCCACCCGCCCGCCCGCCAACGCCCCCCGGAGCGTTGGGCGCCACGCCAGGGCGGCGCCCCGGCGGCCGGCTGCCGGCGACGGGGGCGCACCGGGCACGGTCTTCAGCATCGCGAGCTGGTCGGCCGGCTCGAGCGAGTTGGAGAGGCCGTTGGGGTAGACCACGTGCGTGTCCAGGCCCTCCGGCTCCAGCCACACGTGGTGGCTGCGCCCCGGGAAGCGCCGGAACTTGGTCTCCAGGG
>JAABUY010001630.1_pt1 | contig 29262 bp, 28 predicted proteins | sample 5560271 | NCBI WGS metagenome assembly JAABUY01 (sample SAMN10711886, study PRJNA513374) | rock metagenome | isolation source: Antarctica rocks | place: Antarctica: Victoria Land, University Valley | reverse complement strand
TTTGGGCTTACTCCCTCACCATGGACTTGAACCACCGGCAGAGGTGGCCTAGGCGCCATTTTACGCAAGAACAACTGCACTAACCCGGGCTCATAACCTGTTAAAAGGTGGCACCACACTAATAGCACAGCTATCATGGGTTATATATCTAACAAGAAGTGATGTTCTAGCTGCTTCTATGAAGCAAGATAGAATTAGTGTCAGAGACTGAGTAAAGACTCTATTTACATTAACTGTAGTTAACATTCTTTTTACTTCTTCTGCAACTCTCTCAATCAAGATGTGCTCATAGACAATACAGTTTAGAGATTTCACTAAATGACATAATATAGCATAAGTATCTACTTTCTTTCAATAAATTATAAGCTCAAATTAGCAAGAAGCTTCTTAGAGAAAGTGTATACTTCTAGTGTGATGATAGTTAAGTATATTGACTTTTAAGATTCACAAAAGATTTATAGTAAATTTAACTTTAGCAGAATCAGCACATTGATGACAGCTGTATACACTGACTATTGAGATTCACAGTTAATTCAGCTTTAGCAGTATCATTAACTATTAAGATTTGTGATAAATTCAGCTTTAGCAGAATCAGCATTCTGCAGCAGCTGAGTATGTTTGATTTGAAAGATTCATAAAGAATTAATTTTAACAAAAATCAGCACTTATAGTTATTCAGAAAGCACTGTTCTTTAATAGCTTAATATAAGTCATTGAGATGAATAAGCATTACTGTCTCATCAAATAAAAGATATAAAAGCTTTCTATTTGTTTTACTTATATTATCTTCAATGCATACATCATTATTTTACTTTATGCACTTCTTATACTACATGTCAACTATCATCATCATAAACTTTAACAACTTCTTTACAAAGCAATGATTTATCTTAATTCTCACTTACAAGAACTGTAATCAATGATTTATTTTTATGAGAAGATAACTAATAGAAGAAGATCTATAAAATGTTATTAAAGTCTTAGCAATCAACATACTGATCAGTGAATTCTCAGACTCATTTCTTCTCAGCAGTCTCAACTTTGAAAGTCAGAAAATTAATACAAAGATTTTATATTGATTTATCATCTACATAAACACAGATAATTAAGAATATCTGATAGACAAAATCAGTGTAAAGAATCTTAGAAATACATTAAAGTTTAAGTACAAGAAGAAGCTGCAGACAACTGAAAGACAATATTTGATGAAGTTTGTTGAATATAGAATGTCAGAGAACATATTTATTAAAGAAGTATAAATTTATTTAAGTAAATTCAGCAAAAAGATTGCTGCAACTCAGTCTGACATGACTGAGTTGTTCAAATTAGAATGACAGTTTTAGACATTGCTTTAAGTACTATCAGTTAAGTATGTTGTGATCTGCAATGTCATTAATGCTTAAGACAATTTAGACATTAAGAAAGATCTATAAAAGCTTCAGAAAAAAGAGACACAGCTTAAGGCTGATGAGACTGTCATTGTCTTGTAAACAGACAAACAGAAAGAAGATTAACATTTAATGAATTAGAATTGCAGTTCATTGAATCATTACATAATTAATATTAAGTAACATTATTGCAGATCATTCAGCTCAAACAGTGATCATTCTTCTTATTGCTTTATTAAGTGCTTTCTTTGCAATGACTCTCACTTCATTAAAGATTGCAAATTTCTTTCTGACATCAAGCAAAATGCTTAAAAGAAGACAAGCAGATTGATTACAGTTAAGCTGTACAGATTAACTGCAGTTAAGTTGTATCAGAAGTCAGTCTATAAAGAAAAAGAAAAGAGACACAGAGTCTTTGATACAGAAGTTAGTGACAGTAATGATGATGATTTCTTCTCTGAATTTAAAGAAAAAAAGAAAGTTAATAATGAAATTACTGCTCTGTTCAAGAAAACTGTCAGTAAAATGCTTAAATCTAAATGAATTGCAGACTTTAAATTCTTCTTATACATAACTGATCAACTTCAACTCTTCAGTGACTTTCTTATACAAATGAGACATTAACAAATTAAAGTTAAAAAAGAACATTTATACTTTCATTATTGTGAAGTAATCATTATACAAGTTAAGTCAGAAAATTCTGTAAGACTGAGTTCAACACTTTATATGTTTAAACTTGAGATCAATCTTCTGTCAAGAAAGCAGATGTGCAAAATGAAACTGTATAAAAGCTTTAATTAACACTGTCTTCAGATGTGTGATAAGCACAATAAGACTATAATAAAAGCATTAAAGTGAGATAAAATCTATATAATTAAATACATTGTAAAGAGTCTTAATGAATTTGTTTTGATATCTGCAGTGCATACATCACATTCAGAGATCATTTTCTCTACTGTTGCTTCAGATGCAAGTCTGTATGTTTAGACTCATGAACATGATCTTATGACTGACTTTTTAGACATCAACACTGCATCATTAAATGAAAAGATCAAGACTTATAGACTTTAATATTAACAATTTGCTCATCTTGATTTCATAAAGTTGCATGATCTTCACAAGATAACAATTCTTGAAAAGTCAATTCTCATCATTGAGAACAATGAGAATATATATGAGATTTATGCTCTAATCAAGTTCATCAATAAGTAAGATTACACTGTAAGCAAAAAAAAGACTAACATTCTCATTCTTATCTTTATTGACATATGTAGCTCATTATTCTTGTCATTTAATGAATATCAGTACTTTCTGAAGATAATAGATAATCATTTCTGAAAGATGTAAACAATACTGCTGAAGCAATGTGATGAGATCTTACAGACACTGCAAGAATGATGATTAAAGACTGAACTTTAAATTGATGCAAAGATTCTTGCTGTATAAAGCAACAATAAAATGAAGTTAAAGTTTACTTTAAATGACTGATGTAAGTCTCTTAACATTACACTACAATACACAGTGCTCTACATGTCAATTCAGAATGATGTTGCTAAAAGAATCATCTAAATCATTAAGAACTCAGTGCACATCATAATTAAAGAGATATAACTATCAATAAAGTTCTGAGTGCAGACAGCACAGATAGATGTTTATTTTCATAATTAAATAGCAACTAATTTCTTAATTAACAGCAAGTAAATAACTCTTAAGAAAGCTTTCACTGATGTGAAGTCATTTATTAATTATATCTGTATATAAGAATGTAAATGTTACAGCTACATTGATCTTAAGTTATTATCTGAAGATAGATGCAACAAATTCATAAATTAAGAACAAATAAGAGTTTTTATGAGCTACATTGAGAAAATCATAAAGCAGTATTAGCTTTGAGCTTCAGATCTTAATTGACATGTAGAGCACTGTGTATTGCAGTGTAATGTTAAGAGACTTACATCAGTCATTTAAAGTAAACTTTAACTTCATTTTATTGTTGCTTTATACAGCAAGAATCTTTGCATCAATTTAAAGTTCAGTCTTTAATCATCATTCTTGCAGTGTCTGTAAGATCTCATCACATTGCTTCAGCAGTATTGTTTACATCTTTCAGAAATGATTAAAGAATCATTTAAATCATTAAGAACTCAGTGCACATCATAATTAAAGAGATATAACTATCAATAAAGTTCTAAGTGCAGACAGCACAGACAGATGTTTATTTTCATAATTAAATAGCAACTAATTTCTTAATTAACAGCAAGTAAATAACTCTTAAGAAAGCTTTCACTGATGTGAAGTCATTTATTAATTATATCTATATATAAGAATGTAAATGTTACAGCTACATTGATCTCAAGTTATTATCTGAAGATAGATGCAACAAATTCATAAATTGAGAACAAATAAGAGTTTTCATGAGCTACATTGAGAAAATCATAAAGCAGTATTAGCTTTGAGCTTCAGATCTTAAGCACATCATTAAGAATTACACTGTAAAGTTTACTAAAAGCAAGAAGAAAGACACTGTTGATCTTAGACTGCAATGACAGATATTAAATGTTCTTTTAAATAAAAGATTCATTGAATATTTATAAAAGAAGTCAATCATTATGAAGATTACAGCTTCAGATCAGACACTTATAACTTAGAACAGTAAGATGCAGTCTGACTTAATTACAATTAAGATTGACAAGTCTTAAAATAAACAACATGAGATCAAGTTGACTGCAGTCAATCTAGATAAGTTGTTAAATGAGAAGATCAACATTGATTAAGTTAAGACAGTAATACTTAAAGAAGTCAGAATCTTTTTGTGCATTGAGATTCTGAAATAAAAAAGAAACAACAACAACAATTAAGATGTGAATGAGCTCTCAATTAAAATATTAAGAATTATACTGACATTTATGACATTCTTTATAGACAAAGAAGATTCTATGATCAGATCTGACATTTTAACATCTGTCATCTATGCTGAAGCAGTGAGAGATTCAATCTGAGAAGAAATGTAAAAGAATATCATTCATGCAGAGCTGACAGTCTTGACAGTAAATGAAATATGAGAAGAGATTGTGTCATTAAGAAGAATCAACATTGTAATCAATAAATAAGTTTTTAAACTCAAGCTGAATATCAATGAATTCTTAAACAAGCTTAAGACAAGACTTGTGACAAGAGACTTCTTATAGATATATAATGTTGATTATAAAAATATCTTTATTCTTACTGTTAAGTCTAACACTCTGCAAGTCTTTCTGACTATTGTTGCACTTAAGAATCTAAAGTGTCATTAAGTAAATGTCAATAATGTTTTCACAGAATTCTTTCTAAAGAAAACAATCTATATAGCATTTTCTTCTGAAATCAATATCATATCTAATCATATTCTGCACATACTGCACAGCCTTTATGATCTTAAGCAAGTCACACAGAACTGACATAAACAATGTATCATTAAACTGCTTAAGTTAAGTTTTCATTAAAGTAAGACTGATCTCTGTCTTCTTCTTCACAGCATTAAAAGAATCATGCTGCTTCTTTATGTAAATAATATTATTATGACTTCAATAAATCTATTATACATTCTCTAATTTAAGCAAGCTCTTGTGAGCATGTTCAAAGTTAAGAACTTGAGAAAGACACAGAAAATTCTTGACATTTAAGTTATATACAACTGCAAAATGAGAATTCTGCATCTGAATCAGACTCATTATGTGAATAAGATACTAAAGAATCTTTATATGCAATTTAATAAGCATAAAGTCATCAACATTTTACTTAATAAATATGATATTTTTTATTCTGTCAGCTTAACTGATCAAAGAATAGATCAAAGACAGTATTAATAGACAATTAAAAGCTTAATGTATGCAGCAATTCATATTTAATTAGACATTATCTTCACATTAAATTGATTAAGTCAATATTTCAGTGATTCTGTGAAGCATCATGAATACATACTTAAGAAATTACTGCAGTACATAAGATTGATCATTAATCTCAACATTATGTACAGTTCTAATGAAAGTTAAGCAATACTTAAATACTCTGACTTCAACTATGCTTCAGATAAGCAGAATCAGAAATTAATTTTAAAGTATGTTTATATGTTTAAAGATGAATCAGTGTTGTGAACAAGTTAAAAGTAGAAGTTTATCATTATCTTAATCATTGAGACTGAATATATGATTATGTCAATGTACATAAAGACTGAGATCTAACTTAAACAGATGTTAAGAGACATAAACATAAGCAAATATTTTGAAGTCAATTTATACTGCATAAACATTTAAAAGAATAAAGCTCATTAAGTATCTTCATTTATTCAGCTTAAAGAAGATAATCAAGTCATTTTGATCTTAATTAAAAATGTATATATACATAAATAATTAAAGCACATCAATGTCTTTTATTACAACATCTGCAATCTGCATAAGTGCAATTAAATTCAGATAAACTTTATACTTAATTAAAAGATGATTACTGATGAGCTTATTAAGTCTCTATCTAAATAGATTTTTAAGCAGTTCATTAAATTTATGAAACTCACTGTTAATAATTAATTAAACTCTTAAATGATTTGTTGAACTCTTAACAATGCATTTAGTTATCTGATGTTTGTCATCAGTGAAAGTCAATAGACACAGTCTTACTGAGTGAAAATGTTAAGAAGTGATGTTTTAACTACTTTTATAAAGCAAAATAAAATTAATGTTAAAGACTAAGTGAAGACTCTACTTACATTAACTACAGTTAACATTCTTTTTACTTCTTCTGCAACTCTCTTGATCAAGATGTGCTCATAGACAACACAGTTTAGAGATTTCACTAAATGACATAGTATAGCATAAGTATTTACTTTCTTTCAATAGCTAAGATATTTCTAGAAATTTATTAGTAATTCATTAATAAAACATCTCTTATACAATGTAGTTATGGTCTTTATCTTCATTGAATGTGATGTGAAAGAAACATGAAGATAAATTGACTGAGAAAATTATTTATGATGATTAAGTAAGAAATTAATAATTTTAAAATCTAAAGTTAGATGACCTAATTTCATCAAGTAAGATATATTTACAATGCATTTTAAATGTATTAATTAATTGTTTTCTTTATCTACTGTTAAATGTCAATCAAAGCACTATCTGCAGCTCAGTAAAAAGATTAGTTTATTTTTAATATATTAGTAATGTATTAAATCTCATTCTCATTCTTATCTTCATCTTTCTCATCCTTCAGATCAACAAACTTCTAAAAATTATTATAAATGATATAAATCTGTCAGCATTCTGTAATGTATTAGAAATACATCTTAAATACATATAAAATGAATTCAATTTACTGTGTTTAGTCATCTTACACTCAGCATAACTGTTGTGCTTAAAAGTTAACTTAAAAATCTTCTTCATTGCTGTCACTGATGATTAATACATTAGCAATGCATCTTAAATGCATTCAATATATATTTATATCTTTTCTCTCTTTATTATAAAGAGTGCTAACTTCTTTTTTTTCATCTTTGTCATCATCAATATTTGTTTTGCTCAAGTAAATGTCATTTAATACATTAATAATGTATTCTGATGAGTAAAAGAGTCTGTAATTAATATGTTTAGAATGCATTAAAGATATATTATTGACACAATATCTTTGTCTTTCTTCACTGCTATTAAATCTGAGTCATATTCAGTCAAGTCTTTATTCACATGTGTCATCATCTTTTTAAACAGTTCTAATGCATTATAAATACATTCAGAATATATCTCATTTCTTATTAAAAGAAATGAATACTCATGCTATACTATGCTGTCTAGTGAAACCCCTAAACTATGTTGCCTATGAGCACATCTTAGTCAAGAGAGTTACAGAAGAAGTAGAAAGAATGTTGACTGCAGTTAATGTGAGCAGAGTCTTCACTTAGTCTTTAATGCTAGTTTTACTTCACTTCATAGAAGCAGCTAGAACACCACTTCTCAACATTTCTGTAAAAGAAATTTATTCATTTTTGATGTTTCTTTTCTTCAATAATGATGCAGAGTCAATCTTCATTGAAATAGCTTTCACTTCATGATTATTTAAATGCTTGCATAGATTGTCAGTGTTGAAGAATCTTTTTTAATATATTGTTAATACATTATCATCATATAAGTAATGCATCTATGATTCTCATCATAATTAAGCACATTTCTAAAGTTTCTAATCTCTCATAATTCATGTTAAGTCAACAAAATACTTCTTTTAATATCATGATAATTCTGTCTTTCTAATGTATTCAGAATACATTAGCAATTGTTAAAGATTGATTATAATGCATTTATAATGCATTCAGAATACATTATTCATGCTGATGTTCTACTTATCTCTTGATTGAAAAATGACAAGTTAGATGAACACATAGTGTGAATGAGGTAGTGCTGAGAATACATTAGCAATATATTCATCATATATTGCAAGAAAGACCTTATGTTTAACATTGAATCAGATGTGAAAGAAAGATGAAGAATTTGGCTGTTAGAAAAGCTGTTAAGCTTCTCAATTTAGTGAATTAATTATGTTAGTCAAAAAATCTTATAGATTGCTTATTAGCTTCACAAAAAACCTTAAAGTTCAGAATTAGTGTAGGACCATCCAAGGTTTTAGTGAGACCATCCGACCTGCATCCGTGGAAAGAGCTCCGACTCTGCAGCCAACTAAATATTTGACATGCCCAGTGAACACAACAGGACTCGGGGTGCCCATCCTTTTCCCAAGGCTGGACGCGGGCTACACTCGACCCCCCTTTAGCGTTCAGGGATAATGAAGAGAATTCTCCATGGTCCGAGCAAAATTTGATATGCATCTACCAACCTTGTTGGAGATACCTTGAGATGGAATCCGTCAAATCCTCCCTACAATACAGCATGTATCGGAATCGCATAGACTGTCTCCGAACCACTGGTACTGTAGGCGGAGCGTTGAAGGAGGTGAAGCAATCCGATCACCAGATCTCAACTTCCAGGGCAAGAAACTTGGTGGTCAGGTTGAGGGGGTCAGACCACCGTATGGATGTATTTGGGGCGTTGTATTCGAAAATTACTCTGTCACCTGTGGATGTTACACAATTCGACACCGGACTCGCACGGCATGGCAGAGATGGGTCCATTACTGCAAGAAGGACAACCACTCAACCAGGACTTCAAGCAATGTAGTCCCACGACATGCAGAACCAGAGACCTGGATATGCTCCCTGTGCAGCCTGATTTACAATAACGTGCGTAAAGATGCAAGCTGAGATACGATCGAGGTTCAATGTCCGACGTAGCCTTGCTGCACAGCATCGTAGATTATATAAAGCGCTGCTTGGCAAAAGCCCACCCTCGCACCGAGTTATCTACACTGCCGTTCCGGCACGCGTCGAGTGACCGTGCCCAGCTTGAGAATCTACCCTCAATCCCTCCGCCATAGCAATAGCGCCCTCCATGTTCCCCTTATTGTACAGGAACAACCCCTGCAGCGCAGCCGTACTCGTCCGGCGTCTCGGATCCTCAATCCTCCCGTTTTCGTCCTCGACGACGCTCAACTGCTCCAGCCGATCGAGGAACTTCCTTTTCCCGCTCTGGTCCTTGTCCCGGTCGCCGTAGAAACGGTCCCATAGCTGTTCGACCTGCCACCTCGAAGCCTCGCCGAGCCGGACGGTCATGTCAACTCTCCCTGGCCGAACCAGCGCTTCGTCTAGCCGTTCGACGTGGTTGGTGGTGAGGAAGAGGATCCGCTCCTCGGCGCTTGCCACGCCGTCGAGTGCGTTCAGCAAGCCGGAGAAAGTGACGTTGGCGCCTCGGTACCCGTCGGCGTCGCTTTGGACACGGCGGTTGCTGAATGCGGCGTCGACGTCTTCGAGCAGCACCAGGGTTCCCTTGGGGATGATGGTGAGCAGGTGGTTGAGCCGATCGTCAGTCAATCCTCGTTCGCTCAGATTCAGGATGGCAATGTTATAGTCCAGATGCCCGGCGAGTGCTTGGATGAAGGAACTCTTCCCGCTACCGGGCGGTCCGTGCAGAAGATATCCGCGTCGGTAAGGGATCCCACGGTCGTAGTACCATCTCGCACTGTTGAGAAAGTCCTTCACATCCTCTACGATTCTTTCCTTTACCCCTTTGTCCAGTATTACAGATTCCAGCGGCCGTTTCCGCCTCGGATCTCCAAACCTCTGCCATTCCGTGCCCCTCGAGGTGTAGACGATCGTTTTGCCCTCGGTAAACTGCTCGGCAAGCCGGTGAGCCTCGGTGAAAAGCTCCTCGAAGATGTGTCGCTGGGAATATAGAGTGGTCAGGGTAACGGTCTCCCATGGCGTGCCCTTCTGGAAATCCATCGACTTTGTCTCGCGCACTCGGTTGACCATGAGAAAAGCGTTCTTGTAACGCAATATATGCTTGCCAGGCCCCGGGATCAAAGCGAAATGGGTGTGTGTCGACCCATTCGGTTGCACGATCTTCTCGGTCTGTATCGATAGGTGGTGCATGCCAGGAGTGAGTCGTCGCAAGAGACGCTCTACAGCACCCGGCCTTGCCTCCGTCCGAAGCGTAACACCTTTTTGGGCTGTGGGTAATGCTGCATTGTTGGGAAGCTGGGATCGTTGGTATAGAGTCATCCAGTATAAGAACCAGGGATACGAGTCGTCCTTGATGTTGATCTCAACATCGACGAGGAGGCGTCTCCGTAAAAGCGATGCGCCATGACGGGCTCCCCTTTGGGCGACTGCGAGCGCTGCTCCGAGTCCAGCCAAGCCAAATCCCTACTATTTGAGTGAGTTTTCGCTCAGCTTGGCGAGTGTGGGGAACACTGACAGCAGTGAAGAACGGGTTACTTGTAAGCTGCGAGATGATACTACTGTCTCGGCCCGTATCAACATTTGCTAGTTGCTTGGCGAGAGGATGCTGAGCTGGAGCAGACCCGTCATGCTTTGTGATGATTGTGGAAGGCAAAGGTGGGTTTGTCTCCATAGCCTCCCTGGGCTAATGTTATTGCATCATCCCTCAACGAAGACCATGCTTCGGTTGTTCGAGAACATCCAAGCCATGCACTGCCAAGCGAAGCGGAACGGGACAATATTTCCTCCGGCGCATGCCAAAACCGAGGCTGACGGAGGAAATAATTCTAGTATTCAACGTTGTTATTCCTTTCTTTATTCTTGGACGAAACCGTTCTATTACTGATTGTAGACGGGCTTAATGATTGCGACGTTGATGCAAATAGAAGTAGTTTGAAGTCTCTCAGGGATCTCGGATCATTGCCTTATCTCCAGCTTTCAAGCCCGATCTCAGCCGTTGTCAGACCTGAAGTCAGGGTCCAGGGCACGGCACGGTTACGCAATCATCAGCAGCCTATCTTACTGCATAACATTTCGAAGAATTTCCTCTCTTTACCACATCTCTTCACCTCATCTCTATGCGCGCATTTCTCCGCAGTCTTTTCCGATCTACCTCTCGTAGTCACACCTACAAGACCCAGGCCCGTGGGAAAGCCTCACCTAGCTCAAGCAGGATGTCAAGCTCAGCGACAGCCGCTGCTCTGTACGCCGCAACAGTATCATCGTCAGCATTATCCGGCGCCGTGCCCGAAGACACCTGGGACAAGAAGCACCACCTGAAAGATGGGAAGGGCTTCACGAACCCCTGGGAAAGCTGGCGAGAAATGGCGGGCTTCAGCATATTGAAAGCAATGCTCTTGTACGAACCATTAATAGGTCATATCTGTGTATATCTGTAACTGACTGTTGTACCCATATTCAAGACGCAGAGTAACCGGTCAAGCGAAGAGTCCCGACACAACCCCACCGACTGTACCTGTACACAAACCAACCTTCTTCCCATCGCGATCAGCACCCACTCTGCGCGCAACCTGGCTCGGTCATGCATGTTACTTCGTCGAATTCCCCGGCGGTTTCCGCGTCCTCTTCGACCCGGTATTCAGCGAGCGATGCAGCCCGTTCACCTGGCTGGGCCCTAAACGGTACACGGAGGTGCCCTGCCAGATCGAAGACATCCCATGTAAGCAGGCCCTGCGCCAAGCCCGAACTCCGCCCAAAACCAAACCGATGCCAACTAACACGCCATCTCCAACTAGCCATCGACGCCGTCGTCATCTCCCACAACCACTACGACCACATGGACCACCCGACCATCACCCGCATCCGCGCCCGCCACCCAAACGTCCACTTCTTCGTCCCGCTGGGCAACAAAGCCTGGTTCACCGCCTCGGGCATCTCCAATGTCACCGAACTTGACTGGTGGGAGGAACGCGACATCACCCTCTCCCCCACAGCGGGCGAGAAATCCGTCCGCGTCTCCAGCGACGGATCCTTGGCCGACGGGGACACCGACCCGGACGCTTCCATACCAGAGCACGTCGCCGCCCGCATCGGCTGCCTGCCCTGCCAGCACACCAGCGCCCGCACCCCCTTCGACAAAGGCCACACCCTCTGGGCGAGCTGGAGCGTGGAAAGCGGCGGCAAGAAAGTCTGGTTTGGCGGGTGAGAAGCCCTCCATCCCCCTCCCCCTCCACCATACACCACCGCCTCAAGACACCCACTAACCCCAACCCCTCCCCCAACAGCGACACAGGCTACCGCGCCGTGCCCTCCCTCCCCGCCACCGAAAACGACTACGCCCCGCACCACACCTACCCGCACTGCCCGGCCTTTGCGCAGATCGGCGCCCTCCGCGGGCCCTTCGACCTCGGCCTCATCCCCATCGGCGCCTACGACCCGCGCTGGATCATGTCGCCCATGCACGCCAACCCCTTTGACAGCGTCAACATCTTCCTCGATACCCGCTGCCGCCGCGCTATGGGTATTCACTGGGGCACGTGGGTCCTGACCGAGGAGGATGTGCTGGAGCCGCCGCGGCTGTTGCGCGATGCTTGTCGTTGGAAGGACCTGCCGGAGACGGGCGTCTTTGATGTTTGTGAGATTGGGGAGAGTAGGGAGTTTTGAGTTGTTGGTGGGGGAGGGTCTGGGCTTCTGGCGGTGGGTTTAAAGCGGGATGGCGCTGCGGTGGGAGGAAGGAGTCTGCGTTCATGCTTATAGAATCACGTACAATGGGATGGATCGGGCCTGCGCGAGGCTGGCGCGTCCGGGATTGCGGGGTTGTTACATCTTGGAACCTATACACATGTATATAGAGAGAAAGACAACTTGCATTGCGATACGGAGTCACAAAATCACTGGACCAACACGAATTCGAGCACCGCATTGTGCAAATGCCCCGAGAGGACATGAGGCTACGTCAGAATTGCGAGGTGTGATGGATGCCAACAGTTCCATGTGAAGATGGCCCATCGCAGCACAAGCGGAGACGATTGTTGATATCAACTCCCACACGGGGGCCCTGCACCAGATGGATATCGCAAAGACAGATCACTCTCACAACACGGCAGCGCAGCGAACACGACAGAAGCAAAAGTGGCATAAACCTTCGTCTCTTATCTGACATGCCAATCTAACAGTCGCCATAGCCAGCCGACAAACCACCGCAGATACAGCCGGTCCAGACACCCCGAAAAGCCAATCTCGCCCATGGCCCACCAGTCAAGACATCAGCCGAGCCCACCCGATCCAACGCCCCGACCAAGGCCGACAGCCGGCTCCGGTCGCGCCTATCTCACATTACTCGGCCTATCTCACATTGCTCGTCCCGTCCTCGGGCGGCGGCATGCCCTCCTCGTCGCCGGGCTCGGTGTACGTGCCCTTGGGCTTGCCGGCGCCGCGGGTGCGGCTGCCGCGCAGGATGTTGGACTTGTCAATTGCTTCGGCGTCGTCTTTTTCTGTTGCGTTTTTAGCACATGAGTTGGTTTCTTTTTTTCACCCTTTTCCGCCCAAGTGTGCGCACGGAGGGGACGGGTGTAAGGTGAGAGGGGAGAGATGAGAGAAGATAGGGGAGGTGGGGTGAGGTGAGGTGGGAAAGGCGACTTACCCAATTGCTCATCAGTATCAGCAGTAACGGGGTCAATGGGGTCGTCGATCGGAGCCTCGTCTTTCTGGACAGGGGATGTGCGATGTGCCGTGGGAGACGTAGGTGTTGTCTTTGGCGTCGCCGTCGGGGATGGAGTCTTCGTCGTGCTTGGACGACATGGTGGTTTGGTTTGGTTTGCTTTTGAGGTGGGTTGGAGGTTGGTTTCTTCCTTGGATTGAGGTGGTAGGATGGTTGTGGAGAGTGGTTTGAGTTGGGGTTGTGGAAGCTGAAAAGAAGGGGGAGGTGGGATATAGTGTGAGAGGAGTAAGGTGCTGGGGCCTCATTCACTGACACCACAACATACCGTACCGGCGATACGCAGTAGGGATGACGCAACTTTGACGCAACTTCAAGCTCAATGGAGAGAGTCATGATGTACTGTATGTATTCGCATTGTATCTGTGGACTGCCCTTCCACCGCTCTGTTCATACCTTACTGTGGTAATTCCCATCTTTTGGCAAGTTGGCCGTGATCCAATTGTAGCTCAAGGATTGGTTCCCTAAAGTACCTAAAGGCTTACCTCTCCCGCTTCCCCGTTCCAATCCACACCGTCTGATCCCGACCTCAAACCAACATAACAAAGAAAAGAAAGGGAGCAAGAAAGAGAGAAAGAGAGAAAGAGAGAAAGAGAGAAACCATCATCGATGCCGTCAGGTTGTCGTAGCGTCCATATACAAAGTACGGTAACCTACCTAAGGTAGTGTCGCGCTCATGCCGGATCCGATCTCGGCAATCGTCCCAATCACTCACGGACTACAACCATTAGCGTCAGACTTTGCATAACCCTAATCTTTCGTTCCTGGCTACCTTATGCAAGCCCCCCGTAAACGAAAGTCACACGGCTCGCTTGGGTGCTCTCTCCGTCCTTTAGGGAAACAGATACGCATGGGTCAGGGCTACAGACAGATCACATCCAGATCCCCTTCCACCCAGATCTCAATCTCATCACATCTCCACCAACACTATGCCCACCCTCCGACCCGTAGAGACTATATCTCAAATTAATTAACCACCTGAACCGTGAACCACCTCCCCCCAGCATCGCTCTGAGGCCGACTTCTCAGCTCGCCCGTCTCATTTGCGCCAAGAACTCATCGTTCTTCATAAACGACTCGTAGTCGATCGGTTCTGGAGCAGCCACGACCTCGACCTCTCTCCCACACTCAGGGCACCCGTCAAAGGTCGCCGTCGAGTAAGGATGACCGTACTTGCACCTGCTGAGATGACCAACCACATGTCTACCCCAACGCCTCCACACGTCCACCGTGTCGACCGTGTAGACTGACACCAAAGGCTGGAAGCTCTTCAAGCAACGTTCGACGTTCCGGTAGCTTTTGAGGAATCTGCCCGCCGTGTCGGGGTATTGCCGACACAGACGCATCACTCTCTCGCAGCATTTCTCGGTGTCGGTCTTGCTATTCACGCCGGATGAGCGAGCGGTGATGTGGAAGGATAGCTGGACGAGGCGTAGCTCCACTTCGATACAGGCCATCTTTCTCCCCTCGCATTTGCCAATGGCTTCCTCCGCCACGACTACGTTCCTCACACTCTCTTGCGAGGTGAGGGTCCGAAGCCCCTGAGCGAGGGCTTGGATCTGTTGCGATGGGTCGTTCAAAGGCTTCAGGAAATCCGACATTCGTAGCGCTTCTTGCAGTATCGCCAGGCGGATTCGAAGGAATAGGAGATCGTATCTCAGGTCGAACGAGAAGTTCGGGCTTGTAAAGATGTCGGGTCGTCCGAGGAAAGACTCGATCTCGACGGCATTGGCTTGGAATGGTTTGACCACATCGTCTACGGTAAATATTAGATCAAGAACGGCTGCACTTGGATTTACTATCCCGGCTAGGGATTTGTTCTCACCTCGAAAGTCGGTGACCTTCCTCTGCACCTCCATAAACGATTCGCCCCGTTCCAATACGAGCCTCTGGTTTACCTTTGCTGCCATAGGACTGGGCCGTATCTTTCGGCAGAAGCCTGCAAAATCCGTGTCCATGTCCCGTACTTTGCGAGTAAGGATTTCCTCGAATGCATTCAATTTCCGCCCCATCTTTGCAATCATACGATCGATATTGTCTGGAAGTGCCTTGATCTGTAAACTGGCGGCGTATCTTCGGACGTCTGTAATCGGTGCCAGGCATGTCGGACACGTCGGCGTGGTTCCAAACTCTTTCGAGAGTGCTAGGGACATAATATGTCCGTCATTCTTAATGTCATATACATCTTGAAGTTCGTTATGTCGATCTAGTAGCTCAAGATCGAAGGTATGCTGGCAGTGAAGTTCAATCGGAATATGGGTTTCTATCTCAAGGCGCTCACACTCCGCACATTTCTGCACGCATCTCTCCCCACAAAGACTCGGACAGATGTGGCCACACATCAGCTCTACGCGATGTCAGACATGACCTAGTCCGGGATATTGTTGAGAACTTACTCTTTGTGCAGGGCTCACAACATGGTAGCCTTGTACAAGGAAGGAAGCACATGACGGAACAGCGCCCCTGATGCTCACAATACCAGTTGCAAGGCTTTACACAAGGATCACATACACTACTGCAGGGCCAGCTACACGTTCCATGTTGACAGGCCCGTTGGCACGGTTGCCCGCAAGGTGGACACGCACCGGGATGACACCTAGGATGTTAGCAGGTTCAGAAAGGTTGATACACCAAGCTAACTTACTGCAGGAGACAGTGATGGCCGCAAGTCTGCGGTCGACCGCACGTAGTCTGACATGCAAGGTGGCTTGATGACACACGACAGACCGAGCACGTACCAGGACAATTGTGACCACAGTCCAGCGTGGCATCGCAAGCCTGCATACAAGTACGAATCTCGTTCTTCGTAGAGCATATAACTTCCATTGTATGACCGCATGGAAGCTTTGCCACCTCGATTGGCTCTCTGCATGCGATCTCAACGCCTGATGTAAGGTCACAACATGTCATAGAGGCTTTGTGTCCGCAGTGAAGTGTTACATCAGGTAACAGGATTTGGCAGTCTCCGCATGGTTGTCCACAAGTTTCTCGACACTGATGACCACAACGTTCATGCTTTTTCTGGCAAGGCTCCGAGCACCTCATCCGAGCATGCAGCGAAAGGGGGTGACATCTAGGGAGATCAGCAGAGCAGATCCACGGTAAGCGACACACTCACTTCTCTTTGCAAATGTGCCCACATCCGAGCTCATAGCCACATGGAACCTGGCAAGGCCGTAGGTTCTCAAAGTCTGCTGGCTGAAATATATTGTAGCATCGGTCCGCATGTCTTGGGCAACAAGTTCGAAAACAAGGTCCAAGCCGGTTCTGACTCGAAAAGACTCCACTGTTTCGACAGCAATCGTTAGCTTCTAGCTCAAAACAGTGGAACACGAAACCCTACAGGATACACCTCCACATGTGCACATTCTGCAAGACGAGAGCATTGCCGATAATATAGAACCCTTCACGAGCTCGACTATAAGAGCGTCAGCAAAAGCGAAAAACGACTTCGGTAATGATGGAGCACAAGGTAGATGTTCCATACCTGCACCCAACATTTATTCGATTCCGAGTCTTGAGAAATCCCACGTGGCCCCCCGAGTTGCTCCGCACAGTACTCATAATCACGATCTTGGCTTCTTCCCCTTGGAAATTATCTCTGTAGTATCGTTAGTATAACCGAGATTTGCTCGTATTGGGGGGTCAATACATTGTAGCTAGACGTAGCATATTCAGTAGACCAACATCTGTCTTGACCCCAGCTCGAGTCTCCTCGGGTGATAGAAAGCCGTCATTGATCAATGTCTCACGGTCCTTCTCGCTCAGCCACACGGAACAGGTCGACCTCAAGCGGAGGGTAAGAGCTGCCAATTGCCCATTGTATGGGGTCTTCATACATTAGTCACGTCCTGCCCAAGCATACGAAGCACATATCACTTACAAGCACAGATATGTCTCCAAGATCGTAAGCATTTCCGCTGATGAGGTGCTGGACGAGTCCCACCACCATATCAACTTCGAAATTATTTGAGCAAGACTTGGACATTGCAGACTTTGGATCGGGCGTGTCTTCGGGTACGCGATGGTCGAGCCAATACATTCGGTCGGCCATGCCTGATACCGAGGCATGGCGGTTTGTTGACTCATGGTCCTTTATATGATATTAGCAATCATCCCCAACCCTGGTGATGGTGAGTACCTTGAGATAGGGGTACAAGGTTGCTCTTGAGAGATCGGCGATGTCGGGATGCATTCGCCGTTGAAGAGTCAGATGCGATGTAGGTACTGGTTGAGCTCCGGGTCGTGAGGGAAACATCAACCTCTCGAAAAGAGACTGGTCTAAGCGATATTGAACCCCTACCTCCGTCTCCATGGAGAGAGCTTGTTCGGAAATCTGAGGTCTATATAGTTTTTAGCACACCCTCCTGTTGTAACTGCAGGCCTGTTACTCTTACCGGAGCTGTAAAGGATCCCCGATGAAAATTGCATGTTTTATCGATGGTAAGAGAGTACATAGGGTGTGTGCCTCCATAACCTCTCCGGCTTCTTCACATATAACGGTCTCAATACCCAGGCGATGTAACAGTGGCCAGTACTTTGCGCATGCGGTTGTGGTCACCCCTATGACTTGCTCTAAACGAATATCAGCAGACTCGAAAATCGTTCGTGCGTATATCACTCACGCTGTTCGAGACATCTTACGTCAACATCGTCGCCTGCAGCTCGTTTGCTTTGAAGGGCGAGCTGGTGGCGACGATGCACTTCCACGAGCTGCTCCACCAGCACTTTGCTGTCAAGCTCGGCGGTCCACCGATTGATCAACTCCTTACGAGCGGGCAACGATAGCGACCAGACATTGTCACCCGCTGCTAGTTTCGCCTGTAGCTCTGTGTGCGATGCAACCTTCAAAAGAAACTTCTTGACATTAGACACACGTGAGAGCTCCGAAGCATCGATCCCAAGATGTATTGCAAGGTCGGACGGAAGTTGGCGGAGGTTGTTGATGTCGCCACCCTCGCTCCAGTAAGTGAAAGCGAAGCCCCCAGCTTTCCTGGCTAAGCGTAGCTCTGAAAGATCATAATCGGACGACCCAAGCATGGCAAATTGGGAGTAGACCTTGGGGTGGTTGAGACGAAGATATTCCTGCGCTGAGTGCCAACTAAGATCCGGACTGCTCAGCGCTCCACATCGTCCAATCCCTTCGGCCGCGAGGTCTAATGGAGAATTAGCACGACTATGATGAGCCCGTATACATGCACGAGCTACGCCCAAGAGAACATACATTCTACCCGCAATCTACTGCTCGAGAGGATGCTCTGCTCGATCTGTGTCTTTTTCAATTTGGAACTGAGTTCCCTTAGCAGATGTGTTTTGGTCCATTCTTCTCTGCTACCACCGCCCAGTCGTGCCACGTTCACGACACCATCTTTGAGCAGATCTTGAAGAAAGCTATCCAATGCGTGATTGGTCGTACAGACTGTCAGTATTGGCTTTGGTGTTGCTTTGGACTGCGAAGCTAAAATGACCTTGGCAAGTGATACCCCGAGGTATGTTTTACCTGTACCAGGAAAAGAAACACGTCAGTACATCCTTCCCCGGAAAGAAACACGTGACTCTTTTCTGACTCGGGCCTGCGAAGTCTTACCAGTACCAGGTGGCCCTTGGGTGAATGCTAGGTCCCGATTCAGGTTCTCGCACAGTGCTATCGCTTGTCCTTCGTCAAGCGTCGTCTTATCCCTTAGCTCCTGTAGCCACCTCTCTTGGACGTGACTCTGCTCCCCGGGTTTGAAAGGAGGTAAGTGTAACGGCGGAGGAAAAACGCCCTTTTTCCCTGAATCTTGAAGCAGGGTAAGATCGTACATGAAGCCGGTCCGAGTTGTATACGCGGGTGCTTGAAGTGGACTACTAAAGGGCATCGAGGAAGTCGGTGCAATGTGCTGCCCGAAAGGGATATCACGTCTGGAGTAGAGCTCCTGGAGTCGTTTAAGACACCATGAGAACCCTGGCAAAAGCGTCCTAGGGAACTCCAGGAGCACGAATCGGCCTTTAAGGATGCCCTTTGAGTAGTATAGAATCCGACGTAGATCTTCCTGACTCTCTCGCTGGGCGAACGACAACTGTACGGCAGCTACAATACATTAGATCCTGCGGAACGGATGTAAAGATCCAAAACTTACCTCGAACCCCTTTCCCACCGCGGGACTGCATGGCGTCTGTGCTCTCGCGAAGGTGGGTTTCGAAAAACGTAAGAGATAGTCCTGTGTCAAGGTTGTCTAGACCTAGTAATGCAAGCAACATGCCATCTTCGAAGAATCCAGAGCTGTGCATCCTCCGGCCTCGCAAGAACGAGGGACAAGCGAAACTGACTCTGACAAGGATTCCCTTCATCTCATCGAAGATGAGTTCTTCAAAAGCGACATCCAAAAAGAGATGGTATCGAGTTCCATTAGGAGTGTCCTGACGTACGTCGTTGATATCAAGCATTGTGCTCTGGTTTGTAAGAAAGGCCGTCAATTTTTGGCACGCATGATAACAGGCATCAATAATTGCCTCTGTAGAATCATATCGTAACTGTCGAAATAGAGTATCCAGTAGGCGCTGCTGGCCAGCTCCAAGGAAGTGGGGGAGATGAAAGTCCTTATAAGGCATGTAAGGAGGACGGTGAGCGAGAATCTCATCAGCAGTCGGTAGTATCTGAATATTCCGAATAACAACGTGATCGTTGTCATGGCGAGGTCCGTTAATTGACAGACGTCCGGGACCATCATGGTCGAAAAGGCTGTCGTCCTTGGGAGATAGACGAGGGCTGACACGAAGGGTGTTTGATGTGCTAGATGTGGGTGTTGATGCTGCGGGAGATTGAGCTTCATTGACAACTCTGTAGATGGCATGGCTTTGTGAGCATGCATCACCATTTCGACAGAATCCTTTCAGATGGTCTCTGCAAAGGGACGTCTCGATACATTGCGGTAATGCAGGGGCGGCGAGCTTATGTGCGTGAACGTCCATTGTCACCAAATCCTTTGTAAGACAGTACACTCTGTCACAGAGTGGACGAGTTAACTGCGCGATAGAGCTTCGAGTGATAAGTTTGGCGCTCAGTGATGCCTGTCGAGGTCGAATACATAAGCCCTACAGCAAGCGCGGTGTGGTGTTTCTAATGCAAACGGCACAATATGGCGTCTCAATATCAATACGCTCTTAGAGTCTTGCGTTGTTGAAAGCTGTGTGCAGTGAGCTAAGTATTTACAGACATCTTAAGATGGGACTGGCAGAGTGGAGAACGAACCTTGATGTTTAGCTAAACTGCTTCATATGTCAGAACATGCAGTGAGTTATAAAGTTTAGAACGATATCTGCACGCCCAGTGAGGTAATGACCGAAATCTCTGAGTTAGCGAAGCTTGACAAAGCCAGCAGATGGCAAGTCAAGTACTTTAGTGAATTAGAATTCTGCGGAATGAGAGTCAAGCCGTGAGGTGATTCGTGCCTATATCAAGCAGTAATCTGTACGTGCCTTAGGTAAGGTAGGTAGTCAAAGTCAAGGCAAAACCTAGGACACCGATTTGAACTTTCACTGCTATAGAAGGAGAGAAGTCGAGTTTTCGTGTTCTGCAACTATCTTCCCATTTGAAAGTTCTCATCGTCGTCGTGAAACTGCAAGAAATGACTGTTCCTTGAGCCTGGGACTCGCTACCCCAAATTGGTCGGAGACGGCGAGCAATCAGGACTACAGCAGCTTTCTTTAGGATTCAACCGACATAGTGCTGTGAAATCCTAGGCTCAATCTCTTCGGGTAGTGTACAGGCAAGCCCGGCAAGATGATAGGTAAGGAGGCAACTACAACAGTTGCGAATAGGTGAGACGGTCACGATTCATGCCACAGTCCCACGTGCTGCAAGATTCTATTCGAGTTTTCCAGGTTTGGTGACCAGGATTCAAGCTCTTCACAGCAAGCGGTTCCTCAGTAATCAATGAGATATAACATACCATAACAATATCCGGGCTCATAGCACCCACAGGAGTCAGGAACGCCCAATGTAACGGCGTTTCCACTCCCTGAACACAAGGCTCCAAGATTTTCGCCGTGCAGTCATCTGTAACTTGCTAGACTTCCTGATTTGACACTCAAGTGTTCAGAGAGTTGTCCCGAGCATTGTATCCCCTTGGATTAGTTATATTAGACGCGTCGGAGTCACGGATATTTGAGATTGAGAAATTCAACTATTGGGGACCACCACTTGGCAGGCATGCCCTGTCGTTTGTGGACTCGATCGCTACGTACCGTACCAGAATGCCGAGCTTTGGCCGCAACCAACAGAGATATCACTGCCCCATCCCGCCAGACTACACCACTCTCGTCACAGGTGCACTGGCGTGCATTAGAATGTTCTGTAAAGGTCTCCATTGGCGGTAAGGTTGAGACAGCAACAGCCAAGTGTAAAAGAACAAAAGCACATTAAAGCGCCATCAGAGCGCTATCGAGAAAAAAGGGTATGAAGCTCTGAGTCAAGCAAAAGATGAAAACAGTGCAAAGAGACGGGGTAGAGAGCAAAAATACCGCCATGCTGATTGCATAAACTAGCTCGAGATCCAGAGGTCTATTCGCTTGGTGACAGGTGTGTAACATGCTATGGATTAACTTCACTACGCCGCGGCCTCGGACAGTGGACTCCCTTTTCTTCTGGGGCGAAGGCTCCCTACAAAGTGTCAGTGTGATGGTTTCAGATATATCCCCTTTGACTCACCTGTCCAGCTGCCACGGAATGGTCAAGGTCCACCTCGAGGAAAAGTTCAGCACAAAGAAGCTCTGCAGAAGTGCAGAACAATCACACAGCTTCGGTACCGGCTTTCTTGGCACGAGACTTAGCCGTCATCGAAGCAGGGGCCTTCTTGCGACCTTTCTTAGCTGTAGGAAGATCTTCGAACCCTTCTTCAGAATCGATGTCGTGTTCTTCCGCTTTCACTTTCGAGGTTGGTGCCTTCGTTTTCTTTGCGGTCGCGCCTTTACCGTTGGCTGTCCCACGTTTGTGAGCTGTAGGTTCCTCTTCCGAATCTTCCTTGACAGCGTTTGATGCTGGCTTTCTGCTGTTACGTTTGGTCTTGTTCTTTGGAACAGGCGTTTCTTTCTCAGACGTTTCCTGCTCTTCAGCGTCTTCCACCTTTATACCCCTCTTCGCCCTCTTTCTAGTAGTCGGCTTTTCGTCGTCACTGTTTGCGTTCTCCTTGACAGCCTCGACTTTCTTACTTCTTTTAGCCACAGTCTTCGTTTTCTTGGGCGAGGGCGCTTCTGCTATCTCCTCTTCATGCTCTTCTGCAGTCTTCTTGGCACGAGCACGCTTTTTGGGGCCTATCTTGGTAGGGCTTGGCTGGTCTTCGTTATTTTCCGCCTTGAAATAGGTTAGTTACGTTCTAGATTGAGCTCATATAATAAAGTCCAATGAGTAAGACTATAACATGAGCCTCTCGATAGACTATTGATATGCCAAGAGGTATACAGACGTGTACAGTGCCGATAATGGATTAGTTTGGAAGTCGCTGCATGTGAGGCATGTAGGTATATGATACTGGGGCGACTTAAAGAGTGGAACTATACCGTATCGTCTACTTCCTTCCTCTTCGGTGTCCGCTTCCGCATGCCAATCTTGCCCGGCCTGTTGAGTTCAACATCCTAGTACAGCATGAGTATTTAGTAAGAGGAGAGACAAGTCTTCGATGCTTACGCCCTTCCAGTCGTTATCATCAACATGGCCTTGCTCTAGAGCAACTTTGACTTTTTCCTGCATTTCCGGCGTAATCTCTTCATATCCGTCTAGGTAGTCGAAATTACCCTCAATGGTCTCATTCAAATTTGCCAGTTGCTTTGGAGTGACGCAACCCCTGCGGCATCGTTCAGTCATTGTTGAAATATCGAGCAGCTCTAAGATGAGAAGTCTTACCAGTGTCTCCAGTGCCAGGATTGGTGCTCTTGAAACTCAACCTGAGTCCCAAAGCGTAACTCGCCCTTTTGGATCTTGACACCATTTTCCAAACACTCCTTATTTTTGCAGCCAGCCCGGGCGCCCTTGGACATCTCTAGAACGTAAAAGTAAGACAGTGCTACAGGAGACGCATGAATCAAACCGCGCTCCGTTGCAGCGGCAAAATTCCAATTTGCAGCCTAAAATGTCATGAAGGAGAGCTCGGGGGAAAACACAATAAGAACTGCGTTGACAGATGATTCGACCCGCTGCGCCTCTGAGCCCACTTACCAAGACGGTACACCCCCATAATTGAAGAACAGATGCAAAAACGTTTCTATGTTGAGGGTATAAGCTAACGTAGGATTACCTAGGAGGCAGTAATGTTAGATTGTGTTTGGGTGTGCCTACCTGTTGGGAAGAACGGCAACCCGGTATGCTACTATCGAAGACCAGCTGAGAAGGTAGCCTCGAACAATTTAGCTGTGGGCCCTAAACTTGCGATGTTGCTCTTTGAGGAGTGGTTAAGATCAAGATACCGTCTGTCCGAGGGGGTAAGGTATTGTAGCTTGGTGATAGTGTTGGTCGTCACCTGGGAGGTAGGCGCGCTAAGTTTACGCGACCCAAGCGGCGCGCATTCGTACGGCAGACCATACTGTACTACTACCGTACATTCGCCTGGACCTTCTTGTCTAATTGCGCCCCTCTAGATGTCCATAAGTTACAGTCCACTCCGTTCTACTCGGCGGTGAGGTCATCACTTCCATTGGGACCTAAAATCTCCGAACAACTCGAGCTATGGATGACTTCTCCTGTGCATGAGCAATGCCATTACCAACGCCCTCAACGAGGTGGCGTTCTGGGCCGGATTCGGCCAAATGCGCATCTATAGGCTATACCAGCAGCAGATCTTTGGTTCGTTGAAGAGACCAGTATATCTGGTTCCATCTCATATACCGTTGGCTCCGTTCGTACTCGCTTCGCCTCATCAACGCCGTTCAAGAGTTAGGGGCTATGCAACAGTTGTGGGATATTCCTCTGGCCCTATCAGTTCCAGTGGGCAGAGATTGGGATCGTCTGACAGGGCCTTCAGACTAGGCCAACGTTCAACGGGCTCCTTCAGTAACTCTGGCGAATGGCTCGCTTTACTTGAGCCGTATCTACCTACTGAACTGCGGTCCCCTAAATCCTCACCGTTTCTGAAGATTGGATCGAGGTTCGCCTTCGTTATTCCGAACCTGCTACGCCGAGCGCGAGATGAGACGAATATCGACTTACTGAGTTACCTAGGGGTTGATCAAGGACGGTGGAAAGCTGTTCTTTGGATTGTTACGACTCTGATAAGACCCGTCACTGCTCGTGCGGCAGAACTCAACCCGACGCCTCTAACATCCCAAGTACACTGGGAGAACGACATCCCGCTAGATGATGTCACTCAGGCTCCAGTCTGGGCTGACCACAATGTTAAGAAAAAGAAGTTGGAGAATAATAAGCCGTCAAGCCTTCACGCCTTGATAGGCAGAGCGGCCAGGTCTTCTGGGATTTCTGATACAGCGCAAGACCTGGCATTGAGGCAGATATGGCAAAGCTTAGGCTCGATGATCCTGCAGTCTGCGGACTTACCCGAAGACAAGTCACGGACTGTCATGTCAAACGTTCATCAGATGATTGCATATCTGCACCATGTCGGCGCCGTGCCAGATACGATCTACAATTACCCATACGCCATTGATCCATCAGTACCTCAGCGGCCTCCAACACTGTATCTCCTCTCTGCTCGTATCTTGACAACGCTATCGGATGCTGTGTGGCGAGCGCAAGAAGAGGCTATTAGCACGGAAGCCGCAGCGGTGGGTGCTCAATTTCCATATAAGGGGTTTGGAAGTCCCAGCCTAAGATATTCACCTCGAGTGCGAGATCTGGATCATGCGGTATGGGTAGAGCTTATTCTCTGGTCCTGTCTTGAGAGTGGATACGTTGCCGAGGGAGCGTGGCTCTTGAATGAGATGGGACGGCGCAGAGGTGACGATCGTTGGTTTACCATTCAATGGAGTGCTCTCCAGGAGCCGCGGTCAGATGAAACAGCAAAATACGTTCGTGAAGGATGGTTCAGCTCCACGTTCTTTAAAAATCATCTCATAGGAATCAATGAAGGCTACAGTGTTGAAAACCCTCTTCTGGAGATGGGACCACGAACTATCAGTACTGAGGCTGTAGTTGCGCTTATAGACGGACTTTTGAGTACAGTGCGCGTTGGATTCGGCAGTACAGGAAATACGCCCGGCCAAGTTCAGGACCAGATTTATAGTCTCAAGGCCATTCTTGAACGTGACAATTTCAATCTCCCTCCTCGGGTGTGGAACTCGGTCACTATACGTTTGCTAGAGTCGCAGGAAATGGCTCCAGAGATGGACCCTGCATCATTAGAAAGAGTCCTTGCGTTGGCGCCTACAACTCTTCGAGACTGCAAAATCGGAGGTCTTCAAGCAGATCCAAAATCCGCTCCCTCCGTAATTGAGAATGTGTTCAATCAATCGAACGCGATGCTTGGGTTACTTCATAGAACTCTTCACGCTTTCGCATTACAAGGCAATATCCGCGCCGCTCGTCGAGTCTACACGCGGATACAGTCATACATCATCAACAGGAGGACAGATACTGACCCTGCCGTCATAACCAATCTCAGGCGCTCAATGCACACAGGAGATGAAAGCATCTATTTTGATGCAGAGGTTAGCGACATCACGGACTACTTCCCGGATGTCCCTGAAACTGTCTTAGCTGCTTTTATCGACCTCGTCACCGACGCGAAAGCTTACGATTTTGGGAGATGGTTGCTATACTCCGACGAGACAGGCAGTCCAGTCGTCCGTTTCTTCACCAGTGCCACTGTTGCCCCAGCCCTATTACGTTTCGCCGCCGCCACAGCGGACTCTGATCTTCTGAACAAAGTAACCTCTGCGTTGGTCGTGCCTTTGCCAGAGAGTATAATACGTACGATGTTTCACTGCCACATTGCCTTAAGCGACTGGGACGGGGTAGAAACACTCCTGTTGTATTTAAAGGATGAGAGGAAACTTGGCTGGAGTGCTACTGAAGCGGCGGCCCTTGCCCGAGCGGTTATGCTCCTGGACAATGACGTCTCTGTGGAGAAAGAATCGTTCAACAAAGCCAAAGTCATACTCCGGAAACTCCTGCATGGCTACTACAACACCACTCAGTTGGCCTACGAACGACGAGACAACTCTCAGGTCGACTTGTTGGGTCATTTAATCCGAATATTCAGAACCATACCCGGTGTTCTAGGCGAGCTTTGTCAAGATCTCCCAGATAACCCTGCCCTGCAACTGAGATCGGTGGATATCCCTGTCAACGCCTTCAACATCTTGCTCGACGCTGCCGTCAGCACAAACGGTAGTTTTGAAGGTAGGCGGATGTGGCACATGTGGTGTAGGGAGCCTGCAAGTCTGAGCGGGAATCGGAAGTCTCATGGTACGGATTCAATTCCACGATGCGCCGGGCCGGCAATCACTGCAGTGTCTGTGGATGGTGATCAGCTTAAACAAGTAGAGCCAAGAGGAATTGTCCAACCCAATCTCACGACATTACGAACAATCCTACAAGCTGCGATTGTAGAACGGAAGGCCTCTACTGAAGTAGCTGCTCGCTATTTCGGCAACAGTCTCGATGAGCCGGGATCCAAGCAGCTACCTACCTACAGAGCATACCGCCCAACCGAAATACTGGACTGGGGTTCTGGCTTGTTTCGAAGGTTCGGTCTTCGTGAGACTTCTATTGACGCGGAGCTGGGTGGGCACTTGTATAGGCAGAAACGCCCGTTTGTTAGGAAGGGTCAAATATTGGCCAAGAGGGGACAAAGACTGAATAAGAAGATTCGATCCTCGACCAGGCACAACCGTATCCTAGCCAGGAAGAGCCAATATGCGACCGGCGACAAACTCAGAGCCCAATCGTCCTCGGCCAGAATGATATACTTTTGAACCACGATACGATCGACCGTGAAAGCCTATCAGGCATCTGTGCTCACTAAAATCATCGATATGATCTATGCACACAACAACATCCTGGAGAGGCGTGCCAAGGGTTCACCTGTGCTTGCATCTCCTTCTGCAAACTCTGAGGCGCCGCTGGAATCGACGAATGACGGAAGAATCTATCATCTCAGAGTCAGGGCAGGACATGTACATGCGCTATCTATACTGCCTACAGGCAGTCTATAAGCCCTCTGCAGGGAATCTAAACCTGTTAGATCCTCTGGATTCATATCCAACTGTGTTGCTTGATCCATTCAAGGGATCAACGCAACACAGGTTTCTACTCTCGCCATGAACGAGCATCAAGTCTTTACGAGTATCCCGTCACCGCTAGGATCAACACTTTCCACTATCAGTGGCCGTGGAGCTCGACACGATTGTCGAAAATTCGGTCCACAGGCAGCTCCTGCAAGCCTCCGCGGCCTTGGATACTCCCAACTGGATTGAGTGTATCGTCGTCATTGGGTACCTTGTGCAAGCTTTCGTAGCCTTGAGTATCCCAAACCTCGTGGACTTCCGGTTCGTCTTGGGGTATCTCAGGGACTTGGTAAGGATCATCAAGGTTTTTATGGTAGCGACGGCGTCTGCGCCAGAAAACTAATCCAACTGCCGCGAGAGCAGCGATGCCGATTGGGAGGCCGATCCCGACGCCAAGTTTCACGGATCCATCGGACTGTTGTGGAGCTTCTGTTGGCGCAGTTGCCAAGACCGGGGATGTGCTTGATGGCGCAGACGAAGACGATGGGGAAGAGGAAGAGACCGAAGAAGAGGAAGAGACTGAGGAGGAGGAAGTCGCCGAGGCAGACTTAAACGTGTCGCCCGACACAGCGGCCCCAGACGGGGTAGGACTGATGGTCGTCACCACATCGCCTGCCCTTATTGTAAAGGCTTTCCCTGGCGAGCAGACGCATGAAGAAGCCCTGACGTCCTGAATGTCCTCCATGCAGCAATATCCATCGGTGTCGTTGCCGCATATGGATTCCACGTCATTAATGTTATATCCTACAATACTCCCTCCATCAGCTACCTTGCGCCTTTGAACGCGAGGACGAAACCATATTTACGAGCAAATTGGAGGACTGAAGTGATTTACCTTGACAATGCTTTAGACAGCCACTCGACTGCCACGAGGCATCCGTACACGCGCCGCGAACGTACGGCCACTTGATATAATAGTCGGTATTGAACCGCGGGCCCCCCTTACACATGCCGCTGGTGAGACAGATCTCGCCGGTGCTGCAGCACATAATGATGCCATTGCCGGAGGTACATGGGACGTGATCCGGGACCGACGAGCCGTCCGGATAATAACATGTGACGGCAACCGCAACGCGTAAACACCAACAAGAAAAGAACAGCGCGAGTGATGAGAACATGATTGCGAGACGAAGGAAAAGCAAATAGCGATTCTGAGCCGGCTCTGTTCCACTTATACATACTACATGGTCAAATCTACGTTGTCAGTAACCAATATCTAAGCCGTCAGGGCTGAAGCTCATGCGACGAAAATAGGCCAATATTCAGCAGGAACCAATGCGCAAGCAACGCCTTCTTAGGGAGACCACTCATAATAATGGTAGTGATACACAAAGATGAGCCCGTGGTGTCACAGAGTCGCAGAATTGAAAGCTGTCAACACCGGGATTTGACCAGACGTCGTGGGACGGAATTTAAGCAATGCCACTCGCGTTTGATTCCTAGCCGAAGTCTCACAAGCGCGTAAGCGTGCTACTTTAGATAGAGATCCTGTTGAGAACAACGTCGTTAGGGCCGGCGACGACTCTCACCTCCACGTGGTGCCGGCTGGGAACCTGTGAATACTGTTGCTCCAAGTATTTGCAGAGCTAAGAAGAGTCAACACCAGCCAGCGCTGTCCGCAGGTTGGGGCTACG
>JAABUY010001629.1_pt1 | contig 29266 bp, 25 predicted proteins | sample 5560271 | NCBI WGS metagenome assembly JAABUY01 (sample SAMN10711886, study PRJNA513374) | rock metagenome | isolation source: Antarctica rocks | place: Antarctica: Victoria Land, University Valley | reverse complement strand
CTGCGTGGGTGGGCGGGCTGGCGCGCGCTGCGGCGGAAGCGCCCGGCGCAGCCGCTGCCGGTGCCGCTTCGGCGGGCGGCGGCTGCTGCGTCACCCCGGCCGCCGCCTGCACTGCCGCGGGCGGCTGCGCCTGCGCGCCTGCGGCTGCCGCGGCGCCGGACAATCGCTGCGCGCTCGGCGCCGCTGCCGCGGGCGACCGCGGCTGTACGCCTGAGGCCGCCGCGGGGCCAGATGACTGCTGCCCGCTCGGCGCCACTGCCGCAGGCGTCTGCGGCTGCGCGCCCGCGGCCGCCGCGCCACTGGGCGTCTGCTGCACGCTCGGCGCCGCTGTCGCCCGCGACCGCGGCTGCGCGCCTGCGGCCGCTGCGGCGCCAGATGACTGCTGCACGCCCGGCGTCACGGCCGCGGGCGTCTGCGGCTGCGCGCCTGGCGCCACGGCCGCGGGCGTCTGCGCCTGCACGCCTGCGGCGGGTGCGATGCCGGATGACTGCTGCACGCCCGGCGCCACGGCCGCAGGCGTCCGCGGCTGCGCGCCTGGCGCCACGGCCGCAGGCGTCTGCGCCTGCACGCCTGCGGCCGGAGCGCTGCCGGACGACTGCTGCACACCCGGCGCAACGGCCGCCCGCGGCTGCGACTGCGCGCCTGGCGCCACGGCCGCGGGCGTCTGCGCCTGCACGCCTGCGGCCAGTACGGCGCCAGACGGCTGCTGCACGCCCGGCGCCGCTGCCGCAGGCGTCTGCGGCTGGGCGCCTGCGGCCGAAGCGGCTCCGGACGGATGCTGCCTGCTGGGCGCCGCTGCCGCTGGCGTCTGCGGCTGCGCGCCTGCAGCCGACACGCCGCCGGACGACTGCTGCCCGCTCGGCGCCGCTGCCACAGGCGTCTGCGGCGCGCTCGGCGCCGCTGTCGCGGGCGCCTGCGGCTGCGCGCCCGCGGCCGCCGCGCCGCCGGGCGCCTGCGGCACGCTCGGCACCGCTGTCGCGGGCGATCGCGGCTGTGCGCCCGCGGCCAAAGCAGCGCCGGGCGACTGCGGCACGCTCGGCACCACTGTTGCGGGCGCCTGCGGCTGCGCATCCACGGCCGCCGCACCGCCGGGCGTCTGCGGCACGCTCGGCGCCGCTGCTGCGGGCGTCTGCGGCTGCGCGCCCGGCGCCGCTGCCGCGGGCGTCTGCGGCTGCGCACCCGCGGCCGCCGCGCCGCCGGGCGTCTGCTGCACGCTCGGCGCCGCTGTCGCGGGCGTCTGCGGCTGCGCGCCCGGCGCCGCTGTTGCGGGCGCCTGCGGCTGCGCACCCACGGCCGCCGCGCCGCCCGGCGTCTGCTGCACGCTCGGCGCCGCTGTCGCGGGCGTCTGCGGCTGCGCACCCGCCGCGCCGCCTGGCGTCTGTGACTGCGCGCCCCGCGCCGCTGCCGCGGGCGTCTGCGGCTGCGCGCCCGCGGCCGCCGCGCCGCTGGGCGTCTGCTGCACGCTTGGCGTCGCAACCGCGGGCGATCGCGGCTGCGCGCCCGCGGCCGCCGCGCCGCCGGGCTTTTGCGGTTGCGCACCCGCGGCCGAAGCGGCGCCAGGCGACTGCGGCACGCTCGGCGCCGCTGCCGCGGGCGTCTGCGGGTGCGCGCCCGCGGCCGCCGCGCCGCCGGACGACTGCTGCCCACTCGGCGACGCGGCCGCGGGCGTCTGCGGCTGCGCGCCCGTGGTCGAAGCGGTGCCAGGCGACTGCGGCACGCTCGGCGCCACTGTCGCGGGCGTCTGCGGCTGCGCACCCGCGGCCGAAGCGGTGCCAGGCGACTGCGGCACGCTCGGCGCCGCGGCCGCGGGCGTCTGCCGCTGCGCGCCCGCTGCCGAAGCGGCGCCAGGCGACTGCGGCACGCTCGGCGCCACTGTCGCGGGCGTCTGCGGCTGCGTGCCTGCGGCCGAAGCACCGCCGGACGACTGCTGCCCGCTCGGCAACGCGGCCGCGGGCGTCTGCGGCTGCGCGCCCGCGGTCGAAGCGCCGCCAGACGACTGCTGCCCGCTCGGCGTCGCGGCCGCGGGCGTCTGTGGCTGCGCGCCCGTGGCCGCGGCGCCGCCGGGCGACTGCGGCACGCTCGGCGTCGCGGCCGCGGGCGTCTGCGGCTGCGCGCCCGCGGCCGCAGCGCCACCGGATGACTGCGGCACGCTGGGCACTACTGTCGCGGGCGCCTGCGGCTGCACGCTCGCGGCGGCCGCGCCGCCAGGCGACTGCGGCACGCTCGGCACCGCTGCCGCAGGCGGCTGCGAGGCAGTTGGGGTTGGGCCACGGGTGGCGGAGGACCGGCCACCTGGGTCGGCCGGCGTCAGCGGCAGGCCCCGGCGCGCTGGAGATATCCAGCGGCCCATGTCGTAAGTTAACATATATATATACGTGGGTGTATAACTTGTATATATATAAGTAGAGTATGGCGTGACGCACCTGCGCTGCGGCTCTATCTGCTTCCTCTGCGTTTAAAACCCAACAATACCACCTGCTCTAAGGGCAGTCTGCCCATAAATGGGTCGGGTTGTGACACCCCTGGGCTGCGGGGGCGTGCCCCTGCTGGGCCCCCTGTGTGCCAGCCTATGGGTGAAGGCGCCCTCCGCACCTGCCACCGGTGGCGCGCCCGGAGCGGCCGCGGGCGCTGCTGCTGCGCCGCTCGGCGGCGGCGCCCTGCACGGCAGCGAGCGCAATTTCGAGGCCGCATCAAAGCCTTGGCATGCACATCACCAAGAGCATGCGCTGTGACAAGATGAGCACTACACTCTGCTGCGAGACACCCCCTGGGCGAGCGTGCCAATAACGCAGCCTTCACAGAGAGCACAGCGCCTGCACGAGGGACACCAATTTGCACTATGCAGGCCGGCTGCGGGCGGCGCACGACGCAGGGAGGCTGGCCAGGCGCGGCAGCAGCTGGCCGACGTGGCTGTTGCCCGCCACACTCACGCTCGCCAGTTTAGGGAGGCTCTCCCACGAGGACGGCACCGGACCTGTGCAGCGCACACGGCGTGCACTTGTTCACATTTTTAACATGGCGCAGAGACTGGACAACACCCCCGCCGCGCCTCACACATGCAGGCTCCCCGCGGCGACACAGTTGCGCGCTCGCGCCTGCCGGTCTCTGCACAGTCCAGGGACGGCTCAGGGGAGGCACGCGGCAGCGGGCGGGGCAGCCGAGTGCTCTACCACTGCTCACAACATGTAATAACATTACATTACAGGGAAAATTATTCGATCATAACATAATAGGCGCAGCCGCACCGGACAGGTTGTTGCCGGCCACGCTGATGTCCGCCAGGTTGGCGGACTCGACCAGCGGCGGCAGCGGGCCCGCCAGCGAGTTATTGGCCAGCCGCAGCGTCTGCAGCGCCTCCACGCGCACCTGCGCGGTATACGTAGGGTCGAGCGAGCTTGTTCCGCTCCTGTGTCGCCGTTTTGCGATCGGGCCGCCCGCGCCTGCGCACCGCACACCCGCACCGCCGCGAGCGCGAGCTCGGCACAGTGCACGCAGGAACGGGGGTGCTCGCCACGCCGCCGCGCAGGGCCCTGAGCGCGCGCTGGCCCAGCAAATCTCACCTTCTGACAGTAATAAGCATGCAGCCGGCGTGTCGAGTGACCTGCGAGCGATGCATGAACAGAGCCGCCAGGCGGCCAGGCCTGCTACTGAGCGCCCACCCCGTGAGGACTGGCAGCAGGGGCGGGCGAGCGGCGCCGGCGCCGGGAGCGGGCCGCACCAGCTGCGGCGGCACAAAGCCGGACAGGCGGTTGTTGTCCAGATCGATCTCCTGCAGCGATGACAGGCGGCTCCACAGCTGCCCATCCAGCGGCAGCTTGCCGGACAGGTCCATGCCGCTCAGCTGCCTGCGCGCGGCGCCGGCAAAGTGAGCCCTCTGGGCCAGCCGCGATCCGGCCAAATGAGGCAGTTGGGACTTACGGAAGGCCTATGGTTCATAACACTTTTTCTCAATCGGCCCAAAGGCAGCGACATGCACTGGTGCACAATCCGGTCTGTGCCTGGGCAGCACAGCTGCAGCACTCAGCAGCAGTAGACCCCGCTCTACAGTGGGCCTGGCAAGACCATGCAGCCCCAAAGAGTCCCTACGGCACCCAGGTGATCGCTCAAGAGCCTGTGCGGTCACAGCCGCACGCGCTCAAGGAGACCAGCGAGCGGGGGTGGGGCGCACAAGCGCGTCACGCGGCCGGCGCCGTCGCAGGCGACGCCGACCCAGCCCTGGCAGGGGCTCGTGCCCGCCTGCCAGCTGCCCAGCCGCTGCCCGCTCGGATCCAGCGCGCCCTTGAGCAGCAGCAGCGCCATGCCCTGGTCGTCAGCGGGCGCGGCAGCCCCGTCCATGCCGTAGAATGCGCTGCTGCCCAGGCCTGCGCGCGCGCGCCGCCGGGGCGTGAGCGCCTGCTACAGCTGCTCGCCGTGCGCGCGGCGCCAGGCTGCAGGGGGCGGCGCGGCCGAGCATCGGCGCCCCCGTCCCTGCGTGCGGCGGCTGGCTGGGCGCGCGCAGGGTTAGAGCAGCCACCAAGCCGCACGCATCTGGTCTGCGTGTTTCCGACCTCTTGACATGCCCAACCTTCACCAACAAAGCTCTGAAAGTTGAATGAGAACCCTCGCGGCTCGCTGACCAAGGCTGTGCGGGGCGTGGCAGACCGGCAACCCTGCTGCCACCAGCCCAACCGGGGGGGTTGTTGTGCAATGCCCTGCTGGCAGGCACTATCCACATGAAACTTGCCACAGCCAGGCAGAGGTGCAGGTGTAGATGCACTGTCCCAGTGCAGAGCAGCTCCACATAAGGGCTCCGAACGCAAGCTCAGCACAGATACGGGCTACCTGGGCCAAGGCGCCAGAAGCGCACCTGACACCCCGGAGCCAGACCCCGGCAGGCCCTCCTGGGAGCCCTGCTGCTGCGCCGTCTGCGCAGCGGCGGCGGCCGCCAGCAGCAACGCCGCGGCCCATGTCCATGTCCGCAGCCCCATATCTGCGGCGCGCGCGAGGGGGTGAACGGCTGCAAGCACTGCGGCTTCTATCTGGCGAAGCTGTGAGCCCGCCTTCGTGCACGTCACCACACGGCGACACAGCAGTGTGATGGACAGCCAAACGCTGTCTGTCCAGGTTCCGCGCCGGCAGCGCCTGGCACCGGCGCCTGCTGTGTGCCTCAGCCAAAGCCTTGACGTGTCGGCACCCTCTGTGCACAGCTGTGCGCAAGCGCCGCCGTCACGCGGCCTGCGCCGCTGCGTTGCCTGTTCGGCTACCCGTAGGGCAGACATGCTGCGCAGGTGAAGCCGGCAGCCCGCCCGTGTAACTAGCTCGGTGCTGAGCGCTGCGTTGAGGGGCTGCGTCCCAGCAAACCCAATGCGCGGCGCAATGCACTCATGCAATGCACATGCGCCCGTTTGCTCTTCGACACTGCATGCAAATACCGCGCCCAACGAAGGCAATATTTGGACACTTTGCAGCCCGGCCCGGCCGCCAACTGGCCGCTTCTTCGCTCGCTGATAGTCACTCAGTGGCATGATTCCAAGGAAGCTGGCAGGGCTTCCGCGCAAGGGTGCAGGACACCAGCCAGCAGGTTGCCCAGTGGCACACCTGGGGCACTGCAACGCCTCACCCGGCTCTCACTGCCAGGCGTGTCAACACAGGAATGGCAGAGACGCTCGGGCAGGCATGCAGAGCCCCGCTTCCCTCCACCGCTCCTGCCCAACGCAGCTACCACCTGTGTCGACGGCCGGAGGCCAACACGCGTGCTGCACGCACCTAGCCGAGCGCCTCCGGCCTCGACGGGGCGAAGGGTTGCGCAGAACGGATGGGAGGCGGCACGCGCGTCACGCCAGCGCCTCAGTAATCTTGGCCTCCCATCGCCTGCCCATCGAACGCGATCGTACAGTCCATCGGGAGGCGATGGCTCGGAAAAAGGCACTTTTGCGGCCGCAGCCTACTTGCAAGGCGCCGGGCACTCACTGGTTCCTCTATTGGCGCGTGTAATTGTCGAGCTGTTGTTATGCAGGGCCCCCCGTGGCACCAGTCTCTTGCAGGGCAATCAGGCGTGTTTGGGTGCAAGCGCGTATAGCAGGCAGCTGCCACACTGCGGCACCCTGGCCAACGCTGCCATGGAGCCCAGCACGCCTGCAAGCGATGCTGTGTTCGGCCACATTGAGCTGGTCAGCGCGGTGTTGGCAAGCTTGCAGATGCGCGAGCGCCTAGCGTGCTCCCTGATATCCAGCGTGTTCAGGATGGCCAACGCTGCGATCAACAGCTTTCAGGACGTGAGTTGCCTCAAATTTAGAGGCAACTTGTGCGTGTATAGCTGTGCAGTCAGCGATTGAAAGAGTGCAGACACCACACGCTCTGTGTTGCAAGCAATGCTGTGCTGGACACACTGACGCGTCGCGGTCTGAGTGCACATGAACACTGTAAAGCAGGGATCAAACACTTGAGTAGAATTTTGTCGAACCTGCTATGTTGAGCGCACTGGACGTGCGCTCCCAACCGCACCCCCACGTACAGAAGTAGTTAGACCCGAGCCGCACGCCTCTGCTTGCAGGCGGAGGTGCCCGACACGGCCGACGCTGCGGCCTGGCTAGCGCCGCGGCTGCCGTTTCTGCGCTCGCTGCACGTGCGCGCCGCGCGGACCAACGACGACGCTGCCGCGCCCGAGCGTATATACAGCGGCCCGCTGTGCCAGCTGCTGGCCGCGGACTCCCCGCCCGCTGCCCCCGCGCTCGCCCACCTGGTCCTCTTCACCGACTGGGACAAGGCGAGTGGCACCCTGGGATACAGCAGAGGGTGGGCGTTCCGGGCGAGTAGAGCGGCATTGGGCAACGCGCTCATGAGGCTGCTCATAGCAGGACATAGCATGCGCGGAAGAGTGCAACTCCGCCGCCGGACTGTCAATAGCTGTGCAGACACGCTCTTTTCACCTGGCTGCACTGACGACCGGGTCGGGGTCGGTCAGGGCACCGTCCTCTAGGCGGGTGTGAGGCTCTGGCCAGCTTATCGCCTGTTGCTCACCGCCAGCGCGCGCTAGCACTGTTGCATGGCGCTCCGGCCCGCGCGCCGAGACGCCCTGCCCTGACGAGCCCGCTGCCCTGACGCCTGGGCGTGGCGCGCGGGCACAGGACGCGGCGCTTGATGCGCGCGTGTGGGCCTGGGTGGCCGGCCTGCCGGCGCTGGCGAGCTTCACCTGCAGCGCGCTGCTGCCGCCCGGCGCAACGGCGGCGCTGTGCGCGCGCGCCTGCGTGCTGCGCGCGCCGACCGCCGCGCGTGCCGCCTGGCTGCCGCAGCCGCCCGCGGCGCGCGGCGGGGTTTTCGTGGAGACCCTGGTCAGCGTCGCCGGGGCGTCCAGCGCCAAGGCGGGCGCGGGCGCCGTGTGCGCGGCGCTCCTGGTGCGCGACTGCTGGGAGGGCGGCTGGGAGGGCGAGCACTTCGAGCCCGGCGGCAGAGCGGGCGCCTGGCTGAGTGTGCGGCCGTCGGGGGCGGGGGCGCGCGCGCGCCGCCTGGGCCTGACGCTGCACCCCGCGCCCGAGCGCACGCCCTGGGCGTGGAGCGGCAGCGATGCGCCGCCTGGTGCGGCGCTCGGCGTGTGCGAGGGCGCCTGCGACGTCGCGTGCAGCACGCCGCCGCACGCGCAGGCCGGCCAGCAGGCGCCTCCCCCCCGCCTGACTTTGCCGCCCCTGCCTCGCGGCGCATGCCCCACCAGGACGCGGGGCCTCCGCTTTGCTCGGGTGTATATGCACCGGATGCGTCCATGCGAGCGCGCACAGCACGCTGGAGGCGCGAGGCTCACCCTGTTGTGCACGATGTGGTGACGGCGCCCGCGACAGAGCAGCGCTTACTGTATTGCCAAACGTGTGCAGCCACTTGGGCGCTGCTTCAGATAGAGGCTCGGTAGCAGCAGTGATGATCTGCCGCGTAACATGCACGTCGCCCGGTCTCTGCCCTGACAGGGGGAATGCGGGGCCGCGCGCAGTTTGACCTGGCCTGCGCGCTGGCCGCCAGCCCGGAGCGCGTGCAGCGGCTGTCGCTGCACACGCACGCCGGGTGCGGCTTCGGCGGCATGCACGCCGCCGCGCGCACGCTGCGCCGCCTGGACCTGGAGATAGAGGGCGACCCGCCGCCCGCGCTGGACCTGTCCGCCCTCGAGCTGCTGCGCAGGCGCGCCCGCCGCCCGCGCCGCGCCTGCCGCGCGCCCGCAAATGGAGCGGGCGCACGTCAGCTGCCCCAGCAGCGCCCGCCCGGCCGCCCTGCCCGCTCATGCGCGTGCCGTGCGCGCGCAGCCTGCGCCCCTGTCGCTGGCGCGGCGGCCGGGGCCGATAGGCGTGGCATGTGGAAATGATATGGCTTTTTTAGGGTTTTGACACGCTGTGCGCGCCTGCGCAGCCTGCACGTGGCGCTGGTGCCCGCGCCGGGCGGCGCGCCGCCAGCCGGCGCGCTGCGCGCCGCGCCGTGCGCGCTGGAGCTGCCGCCCGCGCTGGAGCACTTGGAAGAGCTGCAGCTGCTGGATACGGCGGGTGACCTGGTGGTCCACCCTGCCGGCCTGGGCGCGCTGGGCGAGGCGCCGCTGCGGCGCGCGCTCGTGCTGCTACCGCGGCCGCCGGCGCCGGCGGCGCCGCCCGCGCCGCTGGCCGACGCGCTGCAGGCAGGCGCCTGCTTGGCGGGGCTGTAGAATCGCGCGCGGCGCTGTTATAGCTTGCAGTGCTGTACCCCGTTGCCCTGTGGGCGCGCGGGGGCCTGGCAACCCTGCGGCGCGCGTGCGGGGCCTGTTCAGCTGAGGCTCGGAAGCGCGCCAGCACCATTGGCTGGCGCGCAGTGGGCAGGATGCATGGCAGTCCCAGCCTGTGGGGAGTCGATCTGGCGAGCACCATCTCTCTGCTGGCCGAGGCGCGGAACCAGCGAGTCACGCCATTTCGCCTGCCCGCAGGGCAACATCACGCTCGGCGCGCACCGCAGCTGCGCGGACATCACGTTTGCGAGCGGGCGCCAGTGCGCATGCATCAGCACGGACGCGCTGCCGCACACGGCGGCCGAGCTTGAAACTGGCGCGCGGCCGGCGCTCACGCGGCTGCCGGGCTGGCCGACCGAGCGGCTCGTGCACGTGTGGGTGTGGGCAGGCGCTCGGCCCTTCTTCCTGCGCGTGGGCGGCTGCTGAGTGCGCGCCGCGCGCACATGCCGGCCGGGCCGCCCGCGCGGATGCGGCAGTGCGGGCGGCGCCGCGCTGCTGAACAGGACACGCGCCCAGCCTGCCGGGAAGCGCCAGGGCTGACTGGCAGGGGCTTGCGGCTTGTCAGGCCGAAGGGTGGCTGGCGTTGGTTGTGATAGGCTGGCTTCATGCAGAGACTGGCCTCATGCAGAGGCTGGCTTCATGTACTGCCATGTATGTTGGCGCGCCGGTGTCAAGGCGCCGGCGGCCCAGAGTCGGCGGGCTGTGCGAATAACTGCTGCGCATCGTCTCGGAGCGGGCTGGCGAGTGAGTTGTGCTGGCTTTTGAAGGCGGCAGGAGGCAGCATTTTTGTGAGAGTGTGAGTGTGCGCGCGAGAGTGTGAGTGTGCGCGCGCGTGCGGCGTGCGCCCCCGCATGTGGCCGCCTGCCTGCGCACGGGCGGCTGGCTGCACTAGTACGCCACGCAGTCTTGCTTGGGCGGCCGGTCGTGCAGCGCTGGTGGTACAAAGGCTGCAATGGGGCTGCGAAACGCATGCATGACACAGCGACTGCACTCGTTGAGAGGGCCCCTCTCTTGAAGCACCACACTGAGCGCGAAGTGTTGGAGTCCTTTTTCTTGAAGAGGCGCTGCGGAGGCCTTGTCACTAGAAGCTCGCCTTCGACCTGGCGCCCTGCCAGTTTTGCTGTGATGCAGTGACTGTGTCGCAGAGTCCCGTTGCTAGGCTAGCAAAGTATTCATGTATTTCTTGACGTCTGTGCAAGAGCCTAGCTCTTCATATGCTGGGACCGACAGTGGTGTGCAGTGATGCTGGTCATGAACGAGTGTGTAAGGTTGCACATTCCCACTACCCCGCCATGCGCACTACCGTGGCAGTGCAGCACTGCCACATTTTGTCCCTCCGTGACCCACAAAGCTGAGTCGCCGCAGCGGAGGACTGCACTTATGCAGCTGGCCGCGCACTGAACCAACCAACCCCCAGACAAAAATGTGAGACCTGCTGCTGCGCCCCAAGAGCACCAAGGCAGCAGCCAGCTCCACGCAACAACACTCTCGGCAGCCTGGCCGCGCGCCAGCGATCACACACCACGGATCTGCACGACGTAAGCCCAGTCAGCCAAGCAGTGCCCAGAACTCAGCCATGTAAGCACAGCACAAGAGCACGCGCGGGCGCACCTTGCCAATGATGTGCAAGAGGGTGACGAAGCAGATGTAGCCCAGGCTCATTACCATCACCGCAGTCTGCGGCCGGCCCAACGCGCTCAGACCGCCGTACATATCAGAAGGCACAAGCTTGCACACGTTACAGCGGTGCGCGGCGACTGCTGTGGCGCACCGGCGATACTTTGATGCCGATGGTGTCGTCAGTGAAGAAGTTGCCAAAGCTCGCGCGCGCCTGGCCGCTACCACTGCCGCCGCCGCCGCCGCCCGCCGTGCGCGCTGGCCACACTCCGTGTGTGAGCACCAAGCATAGCACAGCGCTCGCATAGAACGCGTTGGTCGAGCACCATCTTCACTGTCCTACAGTACGCTCGGTCCAGGCCCTTCTGGAAGTAAAGCAACGCCGCTGTATGTGCACTGGTGAGGGTGGCACAGCCTGAGTGTGATTGTTATGGCCTGGTGCTGGGAAAGCCGCAAGCAGCACCCTGCACATACGCAGCCACCAGAGTACCCCCGCGCCCCGGACCAGCAAGATCACTGGATCAAGGCGCACTTGAGCGCTTGCGCAGGCCTGCCGCAGTGGGAGGGGCGCCTGCACTGCCGCGCGGGGCCGCGGCGGCGGCCTGCGATCCGCTGGCGCCCTTGGCCATCACGGCAAGAGAGCTTGGCTGGTCAGCGCCAGGCACACCCCACTCGCGCCCGCAGCTCGTTCAGACAAACGAGTGATCCTGCACGTAACAGCTCGCAAGCGCTTGCAGATGAGTTATTGTGTGCACCAAGTGCCTGCTGATGCACTCTCACACCAATGTTCTCCCAAGGCTTGGGAAAGCCGGTCGGGAGAGGAAGCGGAGTCCAGGGGCATAATAACCTGAAAAATGCCAGACAGACACAGTGCGCTTCACAGTGCGCTTCCAAGGCGTGCGCATATCCCAGTGTTGTACAAAGCAACATAGAGTTATCTCCTTCAGCGTTGCAGGCAGGCGCACACGGCCAGGGGTACGTGCGCAGGAGACCGCAGAATGGCCTCCGCGACTCCTCCCGGATATCCGGCAAAGGACGACGCACCAGCAAAGCCAGCAGGTGCAGACTTGTGCGAAGCGGGCGGCCGGGGAGGCGCCTTGGGCGCTCGCATCGCCTGTACCGCTCGTGCAGCAAGTCCAGAGGTGCAGCACCCGGCTGTGCTGTTCTTGCTTGAGCCTTGCTGCGGCGCGCAGGGCCCCCGCCGCAAGGCTACCCCGGCGCCGCACCTGACCAGAAAGGCATGTTCGGAGGCGCGCCCCGCGTATTAGCAAGCTTATATATAACACGCAGCAAACGCGCCACGTGCCCTTGCTGTGCACACTTAGACCCTCACGCTGCCCAGCTTGGCCACGCCTGACGTGCACACCTGCACACTGCACAAGAGCATCCAAGCAAGTGCCGCTCTGCTGGAGTGAATACGAACCTGCCTCGGGCGCAGGCAACCAGCAGCCTGCGGTCGGGTACCCGCAGCAAGGTGCCGCCCGCTGTGGCATCCGCAGCTGCTCGCCACCTCCCTCTTACCCTCGTGGCGCCCCTTTACAGCCTGGTAGCTTCAAAGCGTGTGTAGGTGTTGGCGACTGGTGTCCGGTCGCCCAGCAGGAGGTGCCAGGTGGCCCTGTTGCTGTGCCTGGAAGCTGCCCAGGCAGCGGGTAGGACAGTGCGCCGCTGCAGGAGTGCGTGAAAAGCGTGCCTCGGGGGCGGCAGGGTACCCGGGCGGGCCGCAGGGCTGGCAGCAGGGCGGCTACCCCGCGCAGCAGGGCTGGCAGCAGGGCGGGTACCCCGCGCAGCAGGGCTGGCAGCAGGGCGGCCCGCAGCCGTACGGCCAGCCGCCCCCGCAGCACTACCAGGTGCCTGGCCCGCCAGGACTGTGCGAGGGGCTGCAGACCGTGGCCCGCCTGTCCATGCAGAAGCACAGCAGGCTGCAGCCGAGCGGCCAGCCTTGTGCGCAGCGCCGGCAAATGGCTGCCCGCTTTGCGCCTTGTCTATCCACTGCCGCAGCAGCGCCTCCCCGTCATGCCTGCCTCGGCATCGTGCCCTTCACACACTGCCATCTCGGATGCAGTCTGTTCCACAAGTTGTGATTCGACTTGCAAGCCGTGCAGCGCCTGGTGAGCAGCAGCACATGCCAACACGCCGCCAAGCTCCCTGCCCCGCTGACACGCGGCTCACTCCGACACTGCCAACATGTGCTAAGGCAGCGGCGAAGTTGATGGCGGGCTCGGGCAAAGTACGCTGGGGCTGACGTGCTGTCGCGGACTGTGTGCAGGGGTACCCGCCCCCGCCGCCGCCGCAGGGCATGTACGTGCAGCAGCCGTGCAACCGGCCGCAGCAGGGCGCCGGCGCGGAGGGCTGCCTCCTAGCCTGGTGCGCCTGGTGGTCTGACATGTTTCCCGGAAGCTGTGCCGACATACCTGGAGCAGGGCTCTGCAGTTGTTGCATGAGCAAGGTCTCTTAACAAACGATTTGTGGGACGGTTCTGCATATGTTGCATATGCAGTGTTGCCAGTCCGGTGCACCTGACAGGGTGGTGTGCAGTCAGGGACGGATGCATGTATGGCTCTGTTTTATGCGGAACAACGCACTGGCTGTCCTGCAACACCGGTGCTCAATGAGTGGTGCACCGCCTGAGCAGGCTCGCTGCTGACGGGCTGTGTGCTGCGGCGCCCAGCTTGGCGGCGACGTGCTTCTGCTGCGCCCTGGATGCAATCTTCTGATTTCCCACACGGCACGGCCTGCCTTCTGCTGCGTGGCGCCAGCTGCTGCGGGCTCAGCAAGATCCGGCGTGTGGCACTGCGCAAGGCAGGGCGGCGCTGCAGCTGCATCGCTCCGCCCGCCGCGCACTCTCGGCACTGGCCGCCGCCTGGCGGCAGGCATCAAGTTCATCTGGTTCAGTATCGGTCCAATGCACCGGTGTGCAGGCATGACACGCTGTGAGGTGCAGTGCTTTGTATATCGCTACTGCTCTACGTGGTGTGAGTCAGGGCGCCCCATTTGCGCGTTCATCTGTTGGGGCGGCTGGCCTGAGTCGCGGTGCAGCCTTTTGTGTTGTCAGGTTTGCAACGCGCTCTGCAGCGGTCCGCTTGCTTAAACCGGCATGCCTTCTTTGCTGTCCTGCCCACCAGAACGTTTGCTGACTCCAAGCCTCACGCGTCGCTGACTGCAGCGGATCCCTCAGCAGGCCTGAGCCTCCTGTTGTTTGCATTGTAACCAATTATCCAGGTTCCTACATTTCAGGCATGAGCTCTCATCGGGTGTTTGAGCCCAGCGCCCTCCTCCTAGAACAGCAACTGACTCAAAAGGGCATGGGCAACGCTAGCACGTGCGCGTTAACACAACAGCGCCATTTGACAGACACCCTTAGCACACCAACGCACACATGACACACCGCACGTCTAGACTCCCGGCCCTCCTCCGCAGCCCTCCACAATAGCGGTCGCTACCTCTTCAGCGCCTTGTGGTAGAGCTCTATGTAGTCGACAGCAGGCTCCGACCTGTGGACGCAGACGGCATGGAGCATTAAGCCGCTCGCTTGATCTCACAACTTTAACAAGAGTGCCGGGGGAAGGCCAGAGAGTGGCGCAGGGCCGGGCGAGCACCCACAAGACCAGTTTGTGACAGAAAGCTCGTGCAGCAAGGAAGCGCCATGCCTCACTTTGTAAGCTGAGAGGGGACTCCGCACGAGCAGGCCTCTCCAAGAAATCGCTCAAATGATGCGGCGTTGCATTCGCCCAGCACCTTATGCCAGAGCGACGCCGCGTTCCGCCCACATCACCCAGCAGGGCCCGAGCACTTCGGGCTGGTGGGCGGGGGCGGCGGGAGCGCGCGCGCGCGCGCCACCAACAGAGCAGCCTGCCGCGCGCCCCCGGGGGCCGCCAGGGGGAGGGGCCGCACCAGCTCCAGTCCTGCTCCATGATGCGGCGCACCAGCGCGGCCCAGGCCGCGCGGTCGTTGTACCAGGCGGTCAGCGCCCTGCGCACCGGGCCCGGGTCACGCGCGCGCGGCGGCCGGCGGCCGGGCGCGGCGGGCTGCCGGCGTTCCCCGCGCGCGCGGCCGGCGGAGGCGGGCGGGCGGCCAGGCTCGGCGCCGACCAACGCCCGCAGGGTTGCTTATATCCTCAGGTCAGATCAGTGAGCGCATGCGACCTTCTGCATAGGAGTCTCCTTCAGGCGACGATGCTATAGGCAGCAATGCAGCAAGCCTGCCTCGGGCCGCTGCCCGGAGCTGCAAAGCTGCCCCCATGGGCCATCATAATTGCAGCAGCGTGGCAGGGCGGGCTGCTTTTGGGACGAGGCCAGCGGCGGGCGCCTGTTGAGCGCGTAGTCGTATAGGGTCAGGGTTAGGCGCGTGCCTGTTGAGCGCGTAGTCGATGCCGGCAGCGTCGATGCCGTCGAAGGAAAAGCCGTTGGTCGGGAAGCCGGCAGCCGCGGCGCGCTCGGCGTCGTGGTCCACATCAAACACCGTGTCGTTCAGGCCGCCCGTGCGCCGCACGACCGGCACCGCGCCAAACCTGCGCGCCGGGCGCGCCCGCGTGTCTGACTGCACGCTTCGTTTGCGCAGTGCCGTCAAGCCGCACCCCGCAGCTGCGAAAGCGTGTCTTGCTGCCTTGGGTCACCACAGCGCGCCGCGCGGTTTGTAAGGCGGGTGGGGTCAGGCTAACGCCTGCGCGCCGCTGCGATGCACGGCGCGGGAGCTCTGCAGCGTGCAGGCCTGGGGAACTGGAGCTGCGCGGGGGCGCGGGGGAGGCGCGCGGGGAGGCGCAGGGTGCAGGGCGTGCAGGGAAGCGCAGGGTAGAGGGCGCGCCGCATGGCGATCATCTGCGTCAGGCCGCACGGCTCGAACATGGACGGCACGAGCAGCATGTCCGCGCCGGCGTAGATCAGGTGGCTCAGCGGCTCGTCGTAGGCGAACCAGAGGCGCGCGCGGTCGGGGTACGCGCGCGCCAGCTCGCCCGCCAGCGCGTTGAACTCCGCCTGCGCTATGGGTAGGGTAAGGTTTACCCTATGCCGTGCGCCCGCGCCCGTCACCAGAGGCGATCCTGCCCGAACGAATAGCCCCACGCCTCCTGGCCAGGCGCGCGCGCACCCGCCGCCTAACACGAAAGGCGGTCCCGCCCGCACGAGCAACCCCGGCGCCTGCTGGCCAACCCCACCCACATGTTGAGCACTCTGTCTCAGGCCGGGACCCACTGGGCCGCAAGGCCCACACTGCGAAAGTAGTTTGCAGGCCGAGCCGAGGAGTTCAAACGCGAGCGGCCCAAGCGCACAGCGTGCAGTTGGGCCGCGCGGCGGCGCGCGCCTGCACTTTGGGGTCGGGCGCCGAGCCGAGCAGCACGAACTGCGCGCCGCGCTCCAGCGTGCGCCAGGCGGCGTGCTTGATCAGGTGGATGCCCTTCTGGTGCGTCAGCCGCGTGACGACCGCGACCAGCGGCACGTCCGCCGCGCCCAGGCCCATGCGCGCGCGCAGCTCGGCCTTGGCCGCGCCCTTGCCCGCGGCCGCGTCCTCCGCGCCGTAGTTCCTGCGCGCGCACCGCCGCTCCTTGGCGCGCGCCGGGCCGCGCGCCCGGCTTCTTTGCGTGGCGCCCAGGACACTGGTGTGGTCGATGCACACAAGAGGTTGTGGTGCGCTTCCTGGCTGCAGTGCCAAAGACACAGCGCCGAAGCCAAAACAAAGTGTTCCCCAGGTGCGAGGTGCAAGAGACGGTAGAGCTAGGGTTAGGGCTGGATCAGGCTGCGGCGGCTCACTGCGGCAGGAAGCGGTCCTCCGAGGGGTCCCAGATGTCCTGGTCGATGCCGTTCCGGATGCCGTAGAACTTGGCCATGTGCGGCGCGATTGCGGGGTGCCCGCTCACCTGCACGCCGCCGCACACTCTGACAAGACCGCTCTGAGCCTGGGTTCGGTGCAGCATGCACTCAAGCGCACGACGGCACAGGGCACTGTCTGGAGCGCGCCGGACAATGTCCAATGCTCAGCGCGGCGCTGCGCGGCCGGGCATGCGCAGGGCACGGCCGGCGCGCCTCGGCCGCATAGGTGGGCGAGACGGTGGTGGCGACGGCCGAGGCGGCCACCGCGCGCCCGATCAGGTCCGCGCCATAGTTCAGATTGTGGATGGTGAACACGGGCGCGGCCTGCGCCAGGTCGCCGAAGGCCACCGGCGCCGTGGCCCAGTCGTGGCAGTGCACGATGTCCGCCCTGGCGCGCGCGCCGCCGCTCAGCCCCGCGCGGCTGCGCATCCCCGGCCAGGCGTCGCGCGCCGCAGCACCCAGGCCCGGTGTGGGAGGTGCGCTGTCCGCGCTAGAATGCGTGACACAGTGTTGGACGATGTGTCTGGCGACATGCCCGGGCTGGCACGCGCCGCCGGCGCCGCAGCTCGGTTGCGGCAGCGTACGCGACAGCCCTGCCTTACGCGCAGGGCAGAACGAGGGCCCACACAATGCAATTCTGGGTGCAGGGCACGTTTGAGTGGGTAGGGTCAGGGTTTATTAGGTTATTGTAAGGTTGTGAGGCATGGGGCGGGGGCGGGCGCGGCACCGGCTCGGCGAATGGTGGCGCAGGTACTCCAGCGCGGCGCCGCAGAAGAAGCCGAAGCGCCGCGCGTCGTCGGCGCGGCCGTAGATGCAGCCGACCCAGAAGCTGCCGTTGTTGGGCTCCAGGAACACGGTCGCCAGGCCCTCCACCTCGCCCTGCCACACCTTGACCTGCACGTTGCTGAAGAAGAAGTCGCCCGCCAGGCGCAGCGCGCGCACCTGCGCGCGCGCCCGCGCGCACGCGCCTCAGCCGCGGCGCCCCAGCTGAAGCACGCGGTCCTCATTCGGAGGCCTGCCTGCAAGGTGTGAATCGGCCCGTCTCCCAGAGCTGCCCATTGCTCCTGACGCACACCTTGGTCTGCTACACGACGCTGATGGCAGGGTGGGCTGCTGCGCGCGGGGCCGGCATGCGCGGGCGTGCGCCTGCGCCTCGCGCCTGCGCACGGACGCGAGCGGCGGGCGGGCCGGCCGGCGGCCCCCCTGCCCGCCTGTGCCTGCTCGCCCGGCGCGGCGGCCGGCACCGGCGGCGGGTCGAGCACACTCCAGTCGCTGGGAAACTTGACAGACACACCGTGCGTGCTGCAGCACCGCGGAGCAGGGACGCGGCAACAAAACGGCGGCGGCGGGGCGCACCTCCGCGTAGTTCAGGCAGTCGTACTTGGGCACGATGACGCGCACGGCGTGGCCCTCCTCCTGGACGGCGCGCGCGAGCGCGGTGACCACGTCGCCCATGCCGCCCACCTGCGCGCGCGCGCGCGCTTCTTCAGGCACCAACGCCTGCCATGCGAGGGATGTTGAGAGTCAGATCGTAGCGTCGCCACCTCACTCCATGCGCTCTGCGAGCGAGGTTTGCAAACGCTGCGCCCCTGCGTTCCAGCACTCTGGCGCGACGCAGTGTGTCTGCGGGTCGCTGGGCGGCAGGGCGGCGCTTGCCGCCGATCAGCCGGCGGCGCCTGTGGCGCGCCCATTCACGCCCTCTCCTCCTCTTGCGAGGCGGCGGCAGCACCCGGGAGAAAAGCAAATGCAGCCGCGCGGCGCCCGGCGGGCGCGGCGCCCGGCGGGCGCGGCGCGCCTTGGCGATGGGCGCCATCTCGACAGACACGTGCACGACGTCCAGCGGCCGCGGCGCCACGGCGCCGCCAGCCACTGGCACGTGGTAGTCCAGGCCATTGTTGGCGTCGTAGAAGCCGCCGTGCGCGTCGCCGGTGTCCGAGAACACCATGTCCATCATCCAGGCGTCGCGCGGAACCTGCGCGGTGCGCGCGCCCCTCTGCGCGGGCCGCGCCGAGCCGGCGCATCCAAGGAGCCAGCCGAACAGGGCTGCTGGTGTTGCGCACGGTGCTCGCCAGGCACCTGTGCACGACGCCCGACCACGTGCATGGGTCCGCGTGCCTGCATCACCATGAGCGCCTCCTCCTGATAATACGCGGCCCAACCTCATCGCGGCAAGCTTGACAAAGAGCCCTCTGAAGGGTCTGGGCCTGCACGGAGGCGTTGTGGGTGCCGACGCCGCTGGCGGCAATTACAAAGACGCCTCTGTAGGGTCTGTGTGCGCCTGCACGGAGGCGCGGTGGACGCCGACGCCGCCGGCGGCCACCGGGCGCAAGAGCTGCGGCAGGAAGCACTGCGCGTGCGCCCAGCGGTTCCAGCAGCCGCGCACCCACGTCTCCGGCCGCCCGCGCAGCACGGTCGCGTCGGGGTCGTAGAAGACCGTGACCTGCGCCGCGCGCGGCGCGGGGCCGCGTCAGGGTCGCGGGGTATGGCGTCGTGGCGCGCGCGAGCGGCGCGGTCGCGTCAGGGTCGCGGGGTATGGTGTCGTGGCGCGCGCGGGCGGCGCGGCAGCGTCAGGGCGGTGTGGGGCGGTGGCCTGGGCTGCCGCACAGCAAAATTCGCGTACGTCCCCGGCGGGTCGGGACGCTCCGGGGTCATGAGCAGCAGCGCCCAAGCAGACGCAGGGGCGGGGACAGCGCTCCTGTTGGTGAGCAGGAGGCCCGGCACTGCTTCAACACATGTCCGCTGGCGCCGGATGGGGCCGCAGCCACGCAAGACCGGGCCGCGGCCGGGCGCGCCTCCTCGCCCGCACGCGGCATGACCGGCAGCGTGTAGAGCACCTGGCGCTGGAGGTCCCGCCGCTTGCGCCCAGCGCGCGCCTGCGTGCATGGCGCCGCGCGGCTCGTTAAGTCCCAACGCGGCTCACATGCGACCGCCGCGCAGCCCTGCCCTTCGCCTATCCACCAGGCGGGTGCGATGTAAACAGCCAGGCGACGGTGCAAGAGCAGGCGGTAGGTTGGGTAGGTGACGGGTGTCTGCGCCTGCGGGCGTCACCTGCTTGCGCTCTTCTGAGACACCCTCGCGCAAGCAAGTGAGGCGCGGCGGGCAGCACCTTGAGCTCGGCCTTGCGCAGCGCGCGCTTGGCGGCGCGCTGCTCGCTGGCCGCCAGCTCGTCAGCAGCCTCGGCCGCCATGGCCTGGTACAGCCGCTCGGCGTACTCGGCCTCCGACAGCGCGCCCGCCACCGGCGAGTGGAAGTCCTGCGCGGCGCGGGATAGGGTATATTGTAGGGTATAGGTTAGGGTAGCAGACGGTGCAGGCTGCCCTATACCCTACCGTCACTGGAGCGGGCGGCGCCGCTGCAGCAGCGAGGGCAGAGGAGCCCCGCGGCGTGACGCACGGCCCCTGGCCAGCACGCTGGCCTGCAGCGGGTTGCCTGCGGTGCGGCAGTGCGCCGGCGGCTGCCACTCGCATCGCCATCGACGCTCGCCTCGTGGGCTCGAACGGGGTCATGTCAGGATCGTCAGGCAGACGCGCCGCGACCCCGGACGCTGCAGCGGCCCCTGCCAGGCCAGCCGCGACGCATGCGCGCCGCTGCATGGGCGAGGGGGCAGCGCCCACGTGTCGCTGCGGGGCGCGCGCGCCTGCAAGCCGTTGTTGTCCCAGACCGCCTGCGCGCCGTCCGAGAGCACCCAGTCCAGCGCGGCTGCGGTGGGCGGCACGCTGACCGCCGCCGCCCACCAGTCGCCGTGGCCCAGCCGGTACAGCTCCGCCTGCGCCCCGCGCCGCTTAGGGTTATGGGCAACAGCTCAGGCCGGCACCGCTTGTGCACGGCGCGCGGGGACGTGGTCACGCGTGCGTGCGGGCTCTGGAGGGCGCCTGGCGATGCGCCCACAGCTGTTGCAACGTGCAGCGGTGGCGGTGCAACCCCACAGGCGCCTACGCCGCCGCCATAGGCAGCAACGCATGGGCAATTATTAGGGATAAGGTAGGGTTGTGTTGCGCGCCTCATCGGCCGGCAGCTGCTGCAGCGGCAGCACCAGCTTCTCGTTCTGGTGCCAGGCATCGTAGCCCAGGTGCACCACCAGGTCCGCGGCGTGCCTGCACGGCGCGACGCGCCGTCAGCGCGGTGCAGGCCACAGGGTAGGGTAGGGTGCAAAAAACCCTACCTTAAGCAGGAAGTGTCACACGCCTTGCGAACGGGCACCTGGCAAGACGCCTGCATGCTCTCGGCGCATGGCCGCGTCCTGCACACAGGCACGCGGGCACGGCATGGCCGGCGGCCAGCTGGCGGGCTCGAGCCCGACATGTGCGGCCCTGCTCGGTGTCACTGCAGCTCAAGGCGCCGGTCGGCTTCGAGGCTGTCGTGCACATACTGATAACCTAACCTAGGATCTTTATAGGGTCTTTATACAAAAGACTCTTCCTGGGAGGGCACCGCAGGGGCCCGGCGGCTTTGTTGTACGCCAGCACGGCGCTCTCGCCGGCGGCCGGCGGGCCGCCCGCCCACGCGAACACGCCGGGCCGCGCGACCTCCGTGCGGAGCGCCGCCAGCTCGGGGCCGCGCCGCGCGGCCACGCTGGCCGCCGCCTCGCGCCGCATCTCCTCCTGCGGGCCGCGCGCGCTCGCCCTGTGTATATGCCTGTGAGCTGGATTCAGGCGCGACGTATAATGGATGCTGGACTTGCGCATGCGTGTCCGCTCCGGGGGGCACACTGAGGTTGGCCCCACCTGCCTCCTCAGCAGAGAGTGGTCAGCCGAGAGTGGCAGCCGGACAGGGCCGGGTCTGTGCGCAGCGCAGCAGCGGCAGTGCCGTGCCGCGTAAGCCTCGCGCGCGTCGGCAAGAGCAGCACAAAAGGATTGGGTCTGCGGCTGGCTGACTGGTCGACCGGAGCGCTAAGCAAGGCCTCCGCGCGAGTCTCCCTGCTCAGCGGCTGGCACACAGAGCAGACCCAGCGAACCGTATGCAGGACGTGTCGCCTCCGAGGGCAGGGACCACCGTATCGCGTGTGGGGAAACAGGCATCAGGTGCGTGGGGTGCACAGGGAGACGAAACCGCACCTCGCGCATGCGCCGGTAGCGCCGCCGCGCCTCCGCCGCGCCCGCCTCCGCGCCCGCCATCGCCTGCTCCCACAGCGCCAGCTCCTCGCGCTCGACCTCCTGGTGCGCGCACGCCGCTTTGTCCTTCAGGGTTAGGATAGGTAGTTTACCCTAACCTACGCAACTCCATTCAAGACCCTGGCGGCGGCGCCGCGCGGCGTGCAGGGGCCGCGGCGCAGCCGCAGCGCGAGCCGCGCGCTGCCGGGCGGCGCGCCGCGCACCGCCAGGCGCTCCCGCTCGGCGGCCTCCGCCGCGGCGGCGCGCCGCGCGGCCACCTCCGCCTCGCTCGGCGCGCCCAGCAGCGGCAGCGCAAAGTCGGCGCCGCCGTTGTTGTCCGTCGCGCCCGTGCGCGGCTCCACCACCACAAAGTCGACCCGGAAGGTGTCCTGACGGCGCACACCAGCCCCCTCACTGGGCCGCAGCGCGTCAGCCTACCCACACCCTGATCTAGCCCCGCCCGCGCAGAGCTACGACGCTTTGACCCCGGAAGCTGACCGCCGCACCAGCGGAGCGGCCCCTCGTCGGGCTCCCAGCCCGCGCGCAGCCTCCCCAGACAGCGGGGCCGGAGCGGCGCACGGCGGGCGCGCGCCTCGCCCGGCGCGAGATCGGCCGCCCACCAGCCGGGCAGCTCAGGCACCGGGGCCAGGTCGGCGCGCAGCAGGTCCGCCCAGGCGTTGAGGCCAGCCTTCAGCTGCAGCGCGCCCGCACCGCGCGGCAGCGGGCCCGCCGCCGCATTATAGTACAGCGTGGCGGTGCCGCCGACGGGCGCGCCATCCTGCGCTGCGCCCGGTCCGCTGTCAGCAACCGTCGCAATGAGACTGCCGGTGACCAATGCACTGCCTCGGCGCGCGCTTCGCACACAGGGGCGGCTGGCGTGCAGCGCGTCTGCGTCCCCGGGCTGCGAGCCCGCTGCTGCGTGGCGGCGGAACGCAAGGACGCTGCGCTCGGTCATCCCCCTCGCGCCCAGCCCTGGACACAGCCGCCCGCCACAGCGACGAGCCTAATAGGCTGCACGGGCAGAGGGACGCCGGCTCTGCCCGGCCGCTCGAGGCGCGCGCAGGCGCGCGCGGGCAACTGCGCGTGCGCAGGCGTCCCCCGCCGGCGCGCCGCGCCCGCAGCGCGCAGCTGTCTGGCAGCACGGGCGGGGACCGCGCCTCCGGCAGTGTGAAGGAACGCGCGCCGCGCTCGGACGCGGCGCGCGCGAGCGCGGATAGGCGCGCCTCCAGCCGCCCCTCGCGCGTGAGCGCCTCGCGCGCCACCGCCAGCGCGGTCACCACCTGCGCGCTAGGGTAGGTATAACCGAGCGGCATCGGGCTCAGGCTCCTCCCGAGCTTGCTAGCGCGCTGCTGGCTGCACACAGGGCCGCCTGCCGTACTCGCACGTCTGCCGGTCACGGGAGCAGCCGCGCAACGGCGCGCGCGCGGGCCAATGTGACACCCTGCCCATCTCCCTGCCCAGTCTCTAGTGTCCCCAGCGCCGGCGGCCAGCGCACTCGCGGCTTGCACGGCGTAAGCGCTCGCCCCTTGCCATCCGGCTGACACCGTCAATCCCTGCTCCGCGCCGGTGCGAATGCGCCACCCGGCAGCGGCGCGGGCGCGACGCGCCTGCACAATCTCCTCTTCGCGCTCGCGCCCATCCGCCGACGCCGCCTCAGAGGCGGCCGCCTTGGTGCCGCCCGCTGCCGCGGCGGGCGCCTCCTCCTCCGGCGCCGCTGCGCCCTCCTGGCCCGCGCCAGCGCGACCCCGTTCAGCCAGGCGGCCAAGCAGGCTTCCTGTGCGCCCCGCTGCTGCCGGCTGCCAAGCAGCTCCCCCGCGTCCGCCCGCGCTGCCAGGCCGGTGGCATTAGCGCCGGCGACATCCGCCACAGTAGCAGGCGGTCACGCTCCGCGGCGGCCGCAGCCGCTGGGCGTTAGCCGCGAGCGAGGCGGCGCGGAGCGGCGACTGCGGGCGGGGCGGCGCAAAGCTGCCCCGGCGCACCCGCCCCAGCAGCCGCGCGTACTTCTCGCGCAGGCCGGCGGCGCGCTTCCGCGCCTCCGCCTTGTTCGCGGCCACCTCCAGCACCAGCGCATGCAGCGCCTCATTTTCGGCCTGCGCAGCGCGGGGTCTGGCTAGGGTAGAGTAGGAAAGCTACCAGCCTCCCCGTCGCCACAGGCGCACATTCCGCGTTACTCCCGCGCCTGCGTCGCATCGCGCCCTGGAACGCCAGCGCCGGCCGCGGCCGTCTGGCCGCCCCGTCTGCAGCCCTGGTGGTGCGGCTATTGCCGGCGCCCTGCTGCCGCGCCAGACGCAGGCCAAGCGCGCCCGGGCCCCGACGCGCCTTCAGGCGCTCCAGCTCTGCCAGCGCGGCGGCAGCCGGGTCGCCCTTGCGCGCGGTACGCGCGGCCGCGTCCGCCGCGGCTGCCTCGCGCGCGGCCTCCGCGCTGGCGGCCTCCACGCTCGCGCGCCGCGCGCCAGCCTCGCCGCCGCCCGGCGCCTCGCCCGCCGCCGGCCGCGCCGCTCCCTCCGCCGCGTCCTGGGCGCCACGCCAGGCGCGCCATCGGGTGGGGGAGGGCGGAGGTGTGGCTGCGCGGGGGCCCCTCTACCCGACCCGACAAGCATGGGGCCAGCACCCGCCTCAGCTGCCGCACGTGTTTACAGACCAAGCAGTATCACATCCCGTATCACATCCGTAAAGAAGCCAGCTCCTATTCAGACGCGTGCGCGTCCCCGTCGGCGGGTCACCTTCTCCTCTGAGAGCTTCCGCGCCAGGCGGCGCGCGGCCGAGATCTTGGCCGCGACCGCTGCGCGCGGGTCGCCGCCGCCGCCGCTGCCACCGCCGCCGCCGCCCCCGTCGGCGCCGTCGCCGTCGGCGCTGGCCGCCCGGCCAGCGCCGCGCTCGCTTTGCCGGCGGTCCTCAAGGGCGCCGGCATCAGCGCCGGCCACGCCGGCGGCGGCGCCGTAGCTGCTGGCTTCACCGGTCACGGCGACCGCGCCGTCTGCCTCCATGGCGTCCCTATATGCATGGTGCCATCAGCACTATACTGCCACTGCCTGGCGCACAGCAAGCCAGCAAGGGGATGGGGGAAAGTGGGGGTGGAAGCGGGGAGCGGGAGCAGCAAACAAGGGCGGGCGGAGACAGCACACTGTCAGCAGGCTCCGACGTTGCCAGTATTGCGACACCGGAGCCAAAGGGGGCTGGCCAATAGCACGGGGGGCGAGCACGGCGCGCAGCAGCAGCCTGGGAGGCAGAGGGGCCAGCTCACTGCGAGGGCTGGGCGCGTGTGGGCCACGCGGCGGCGCCGCGCGACGGCAGGGGCAGCTGCCGCACGCCGAGGCAGGGCGGGGGCCCTCCCGCCACGAACGGCCGCGCCTGGTACGGCCGCAGGGGCTGCATGGGCGCCAGGAGCGCCCTCATGCCTGCATAACAGCGAGCTTTCCGTGGCTCGAAACATACTAGCGCCACTTCGACCAAGCACGGTCACGTGAAGGTCTACGCTGTGAATAACGTAGACGAGCGGCGGAGTTTCTTACTGCTTCCACGAGCGCACTGGCACACCAAGCGTTGATGCCGAAAGCTGAACTCAATGCCAGTCACCTGGTATTGGCAGTCACACTTGTTCCTCTGCTGGTTAGCTGCACGCTGTGTATGGCAGCGCCGAGAGGCTGTCGGACTGGTTTGCTAGATGCGCCAGCATCCGGCCTTGACAACAGCGCACAGGTGGTATGTAGCACAGCCAGTGCAGGCAGTATAGAGCAGGAGACTGAAGGGCCAGGCTCGACCCTCAACACCAAACAAAAGACCTAGAAAGCCCCGCAAATACGATTCGTCTGGTCCCATGCTTGCAGTGCATAGCAGATTCTGCCGGCACTGTCCACAGCAGAAGTCAGCACGGATACAGCAGAAGTTTGCACAAATACAGCTGAAGTTCGGCTCGCATGTGCACATGATCTGCGCCTCCCAGCTTGTTGACTGACCAAGCCTCGCTCCTCAAGAGGCAAGCAGGGTGGCAGTCAGAGGCCACATCGCAGCAATGCAGCTAGCGAGGAGCCCTCCTGCACCGCCCTGCCACTGTGGAAGCAGGCGCAGGGGCGCCGCGGCACGCTGTGCTGCCAGCAGCAACGGCGCTCCCAGCGCGCTCAGAGTCTGCAGCTTCAGTGCGCAGCGCTATGTGCGTGCTGGCTCCCCTGACCTGACCACCTTGTCGCCGCTGTGCCGCTCGCTTTGCGCCCTGGATGTGTCGATCACTGCCACTGTGGTGTAGCGCTGCCCCTCACAGGTGTGCAGCGCAGGTCCGCGACTTCCTGGAGCAGCCCTTCCGTGACGCGGCCCTGGATGCGACCTTCTTTGAGGCAGCGCTGGACGAGGACACAGCGCGGCTGGCGTCCGGCTATGACGCGGCGTGCTTGTTCGTGAACGACACAGCATCCGCAGCAGTCATGGAGCGCCTGGCCGCTGCGGGTGTCCGCTTCCTGGTGTGGCCACGCCTCCGCTCCCCCAGCTGCGCTCACACACAGCTCGGCCTGCTCGTCCCGCAAGTAGCCGACCATCTGGCAGCACCGCTGGTGCAGGCGATGCGGTGCGCAGGCTACGACAGGGTCGACCTTGCGGCGGCCGCTGCGGCGGGCATCCGCGTGGCGCGCGTCCCAACGTGTGCCTCTACACCGCTTGGCTGAAAGGGGGCTGCGCTTCGGCATGTACTGCTGCTGTCTCACACTCGCGAGTCAGAGAATCGGCAGGCTTTGCAACGCAGATATGTGTGGCTGCGGGGAGCGGTGTGTGGAGTGCGTGCAGGCAGGGACAGCGCAGTTTGTGCAGCATGGCGTGCGCGGGCCAGGTACTCGCCGCACTCCGTGGCAGAGCACGCGGTGGCCATGCTCCTCTGCCTCAACAGGCGCGCTCACCCCCCTCGCTGTCAAGCCTGGTCGCCGGTCCAAGGGCTGCATGCGAGCCATGATGCCACATGCACAGCTGTTGGCGCGTCCTGCGACGTTTGCAAATGACGGGGTCTGCTAGGCCCTGGCACTCGTTGAAAGCACGCCGAGCTGCCTGATTAGGTGATCAAACCCTGCGCCTGCAGGAACCTGCAGCATGCGCACCTGCGCGTGCGCGAGGGCGACTACTCCCTGTCCGGCCTGGTCGGCTTCGAGCTGCGCGCCAAGACGGTGGGCGTCATCGGGACCGGCGCGATCGGCCTCGCGGCCTGCCAGATCTTCCGGGTGCGCCGCTGCGGCGCCGCGCTCGCATGCCTCCCGTGGCGCGTCCCGCCTCACGCAGGCCTCCTGGCCTGGGCGGGCAGGGCTTTGGCTGCCGCGTGCTGGCGCATGACATCCGCGAGGATCCCAGAGCGATCGCGCTGGGCGTCGAGTACGTCGGCAAGGAGCGCCTGCTGCAGGAGGCCGACATCGTGTCGCTGCACTGCCCGCTGCTGCCGTCGACGCACCACATGATCAGCGCGGACAGGCGCGCGGCGCAGCGCAGTGCATGGTGCTGTTCCAGGTCTGAATCATACCCTGGTCATGGAGCGGGCATTAGCGCGTGGCACCGTGTGTGTGTGTGTAGGTGCGCGGGCACTGCATGCGTGCCCGTCACACATGTGAACTGATCGTGTAGGAAAATATCATGCGCATGTATTGAAAGTGGTGGATCTGCAAAGTGCCGCATGCCCGCCGCATGCGAGGCTGCGTGGGGTCGCAGCACCTGTCGGCGCACGCTGCAACACAGCAAGGCTGCCGCCAAACGGCCCTCAGGCAGACCAGCCGCCGCGCTGGTGCGCCCCTGACGCGCGCCGCTGTGAGCCGGCGCCTGAGACGGTGTGAGGCGGCTGAGCGTGCGCAGCCTGTCGCGGATGAAGCCCGGCGCGATCCTGGTCAACGTGTCGCGCGGCGGCCTGGTGGATGCGGACGCCGCCTGCGACGCGCTGGAGAGCGGGCAGCTGGGCGGCCTCGCGCTCGACGTCTACGAGCGCGAGGGCGCGCCCCGCACCTTGCCGCGCCGCACCCTGTCGCGCACCCAGCCTGGCAGCAAGTAACCTGCATCGGACAGCTCGGCTGGGAAGTGGACACTGACCATGAGCCTGTCCGGCCGCACACCTGCACCGAGCACAGTGACAGCATGCCCGCACGCCCACTCCCGGACCCAGCGACACCTGCGCGGCGCCGCGCAGGGTCCCTCTTCTTCAAGGACTGGCGCACGGCCAGCCTCAGCGACGGCTTCAAGGTCTGGGACAGGTGAGCGGGCCTGCCCCGCGGCAGTGCAGCCCATGCTGCGCGGCGCCGGGTCGTACGACAGAATACGGTGGCAAAAAGGGTGTAGTATCCTGCGGTGTCCTGACCGACTGTCGGCGCGCCCGGCCGCAGGAAGTTCCAGCTGCTGAAGACGTTCCCCAACGTGCTCATCACGCCGCACAGCGCGTTCCTGACGCGCGAGGCCCTGGCCAACATCGCCGCGGCCACCGTCGCAAACCTGCAGGCGCGCCGCGCCCGGCCGTGCGCATGCATGGCACGCAGGCCGCTGGGCATCGCAAGACACGCACCCCAGCGCGCAGGCGTTCGCGGCGGGCCAGGCGACGCCCAACGAGCTGAAGGCCACGCCGCCCTCCGCACAGGCCGCAACACGGTGATATTTTACCGGCTCACGATAGTCCAGGGAACAGCGGTCGTGCGCGGACTGCTTTGGGTTCCGCATGTGCGTCTCAGGCCCCCAGCACGCCAGTACACTACATGCTAGCTGCAAGTATGCCCCCACCCCTGTGCTCGGCACTGTTCGTAGCGCAACGTGTCGAACAGCGCACCCCGTGCTGAGAATAGCGCATGTCTGTACTGCGTGAGGTCTTTATTCAGCTCCAGAGCGTTGTTTGTTGTGCATTCTGTGGTCCTGCCCAACGTGTCCACTACGTTGACGGCGCCGTACGGACACTTGAGACAGGGGTCAGGTTCCTCGGTATGTTGTCTGACCTGTGGAGAGCGCGTGCTATGCAGCTAGCATGCCTGTGCGCACTGAAGATGCCGAGCGATGGCAGCCTTTTGACATCAGCCCATCGGCATGCAGCCAGTTTGGGCTTGCCTGGGGTAGGGTAGCCTCTCTAATGTGTGCCACGCGCATTGCGCTTCGCCTGCAGTGTAACTGACGCACGACCGGGGCGGGCAGAGAGATAAAAAGATGGTAGCATCCAGCACAAGCGCAGCCTGCTGTCGAGCAATGGAGGGCGAGCGCGATTGCCCGTCCAAGGTGGAGCTCTGCAGCGCCCCGTCGCGCCCGGGCTCACCAGTGACCCTCAGGTACAGCCGCACCCGCTCTCCTAGCAGAGCCTCGCTTCGGCAAGCTCGCAGCTGCCATGGTGTGCATGCTTGTGACTGCACGCCGGCAGGGAGCCGAAGCACCACATGTGAGCCTTGTGCCGCCGCCGCAGGCACCTGAGCCCCGAGGTGCTGCAGCTCGTCGCGGACAAGCTGCCGGTGGCGGAGTGGGCGCGCACGCTCGCGCAGACGAGCCGCGAGCTGCGCGAGACGGTCCCCGCCGAGCTGGCCTTTCAGACCACGGACTCCTGCGGGCACAGCCGCTGGACGGTGCGAGCACAGCTCCGACACTGCATGCGGGCCGTAGGCACAGGACAGACGTGCGGTTGTTGATTATGGCATGCCGACCCCGCTCCGCCGCGTCGGCCGCGCCGCAGGCGCTCGAGGGCTACCTGCACTGGCTGCGTGCGAACTTCCGCGCCGCCGGCGCGCTGCGCCTGGACCTCACGCGCGCGCGCCCGCCCGGCGCCGAGGTGCACGTGCCCGCGCCGGAGCATGGCCGGCACGCGGGCCGGCTGCGCGCGCTGCAGCTCCTGCTCGGCGGCGCCGGCTGGACCTTCGACCGCGCGGGCTGGGCGCGGGGCCTGGTCGCTGCGAGCCCGCACCTGGCCGCGCTGCACGTCTCCGGCGTGCACGTGGCGGAGCTGCCGGCGCTGCCGCGCCTGGCGCACCTGCTGCTGGACGACCTGCGGCTGTCGGCCCCGCTGCTGGCCTCCCTGGCCGGCCTGACCGCTCTCCGCACGCTGTCCCTGGTGCGCGCCCCTCCTGGGA
>JAABUY010001628.1_pt1 | contig 29276 bp, 33 predicted proteins | sample 5560271 | NCBI WGS metagenome assembly JAABUY01 (sample SAMN10711886, study PRJNA513374) | rock metagenome | isolation source: Antarctica rocks | place: Antarctica: Victoria Land, University Valley | reverse complement strand
CCCACGCCCGGCGCGTTCACTCGCCGGACTCGTACTTGAACGAGATGGCCAGGCGAACGCGATAGCTCTTGATCGTGCCGTTCTCGATCGTCACGTCCTGGCGCCTGACCTCGGCCACGCGCAGGTCGCGCACGGTGTTCGCGGCTGTCTCGACGGCAGTGCGCGCCGCCGACTCCCAGGACTCGCTGCTGACCCCGATCACCTCGGTCACGCGATACACACCGTCGGCCATGCTCACTCCTCGCCTCGACACCAGGGACGAGGGGACCTTCGCATATAGCCGCGGCCACGCGCAACCCAACGGCCCTAACCCCCGAAGGATCCGGGATCCTCAGGGACGTCGACGGCGTACTCCCGGAGCGCCGCGAGAGGAACGATCTCAAGGGCTCGTTCATGGGTGGACGCCAGTACCACGTAGGCCGCCGCGCCATCCTCATGGGACCGCAGCCAGTTCATCGCGGTCACGCACCAGCGGTCGCCGGGAACGAGTCCGGGAAAGCGATACCGAGGCATCGGGGTGCTCAGGTCGTTGCCGATGAGACGCTGGTGCTCGAGGAACTCAGCGGTCATCACCGCGCAGATCGTGTGGCTCCCTCCGTCCTCCGGACCGGTGCGGCACGACCCGTCCCGATAGAAGCCCGTGACGGGGTCGGTGCCACAGGACTGAAGCGCCCCACCCAACGCATTGCGGTCGGCCACGGGATCATTATCCCGATCCCCGAGCACGGACGCGCGGCGATCAACGACAAAGGGGGAGCGAGCATGGCCAAGTACATCGCGGCGATCGATCAGGGCACCACCAGCTCCCGCTGCATCCTGTTCGACACGGACGGGCGCATCGCCAGCGTGGACCAGCGCGAGCACGAGCAGATCACGCCGCAGGCGGGCTGGGTCGAGCACGATGCCACCGAGATCTGGCGCCGGACGCGGGAGGTGATCGGCGGCGCCCTGGCCGACTCCGATGCCGAGGCGGGAGATGTCGCCGCCATCGGCATCACCAACCAGCGCGAGACCACGGTGGTCTGGGACAAGGAGACCGGGGAGCCGGTGGGCAACGCGATCGTCTGGCAGGACACGCGGACGTCCGGCGTGGTGCGCGAGCTGGCCGGCGACGAGGGTGTGGACCGGTTGCGCGACCGGGTCGGACTGCCGCTGTCCACCTACTTCTCCGGACCGAAGGTCACGTGGATCCTGGACAACGTCGACGGCGCGCGCGAGCGGGCCGAGAACGGTGAGCTGGCGTTCGGCAACATGGACACGTGGGTGCTGTGGAACCTGACCGGAGGCACCCGCGGCGGCCTTCACGTGACCGACGTCACCAACGCCAGCCGCACCATGCTCATGGACCTGGAAACGCTGGAATGGCACGAGCCCAGCCTGGAGTTGATGGGCATCCCCCGCTCGATGCTGCCCGAGATCCGGTCGTCGTCGGAGGTCTACGGCGAGGCGCGGGGCACCGCGCTGGGCGGGCGCCCGGTGGCCGGCATCCTCGGCGACCAGCAGGCCGCCCTGTTCGGGCAGACCTGCTTCTCGCGGGGTGACGCCAAGAACACCTACGGCACGGGCTCGTTCCTGCTGCTCCACACGGGCGAGGAGATCGTCCACACCGGCAAGCTGCTCACCACCGTGGCCAACAAGCTCGGCGACGGCCCCGCCAGCTACGTGCTGGAGGGATCGATCGCGGTCACCGGCGCTCTCATCCAGTGGCTGCGCGACCGCCTGAAGATCATCGGCAGCGCTTCCGAAGTCGAGGAGCTGGCCCGCACCGTCGGCGACAACGGCGGCGTCTACTTCGTCCCCGCCTTCTCGGGCCTGTTCGCGCCTTACTGGCGCGACGACGCCCGGGGCGCGATCGTGGGCCTGACCGCCTACGCCAACGCCGGCCATATCGCCCGCGCTGCTCTGGAGGCCACGGCGTGGCAGAGCCGTGAGGTGGTCGATGCCGCCAACGACGTGGCCGACGTCCCGTTCACCGAGCTGCGCGTGGATGGCGGCATGACGGCAAACGACCTGCTCATGCAGTTCCAGGCCGACGTACTCGGGGTTCCGGTTATCCGACCGAAGGTCACCGAAACCACCGCGCTGGGGGCGGCCTACGCCGCCGGGCTGGCCGTCGGGTTCTGGGCCGATCAGGACGAGCTTCGTGAGCGCTGGTCGGAGGACAAGCGCTGGGAGCCCGACATGGACGAGCAGGAGCGCGAGCAGGGCTACAAGCAGTGGAAGAAGGCGGTGTCCCGTACCTTCGACTGGGTCGAGTAGAACTGCGTCTCCCCGTCGTTCGGGCGTATCGCTAGCGTGTCGATCTCGATGCCCAACGTCTTCGATCCGCGCTGGGACGCCGATCAGCAGCAGCCCCCGTTTCGCTGGCGTCGGGCCAGGGTCGGACGCCAGGCCGGCTCGCAGCAGCTCGGAGCCTCCCTCTACGACCTGCCCGCTGGCGCGTCGAGCTGGCCACTACACATCCACCGCGCCAATGAGGAGCTGATCGCGGTCCTCACCGGCCATCCGACCCTCCGCACGCTGGACGGGGAACGCGAGCTCGTGCCGGGCGAGGTGGTTGCCTGCCCGGCGGGACCGAGGGGGGGCCACCGTCTCGACAATCGCACCGATGAGCCGGTACGGATGCTGGTGGTCAGCACGATGATCGCCCCAGAGCTCAACGAATACCCTGAGAGCGGCAAGCTGTGGGGCCTGAGCTACGCTCCCGGCGCGGAGCGCGGGCGGGACGAGGTCGAGGTGCTTGCGCGTCCCGAGGACAACCTCGACTACCTCGAGGGCGAGAGGTGACGACGGGCCAGGCGAGAGAGCAGCGCCATGGCGACCGGCTCACGCCCCTGACGCGTAGGAGCGGACGGCGCCGGGACGGCCCACAGTAGCCCTCAGGTAGGCAATCTGATCTCTGCCTCGGTCAGCGCAACCAACCGGACAGGTCACCGAGCTTTGAACCCTTCACGTTCGCGCTGATCCGCTCGAGGTCGCTCTCAAGTCCTCGGACACGGTCGACGCCGAGTTCGCAGATCCAGCGCTCTCGAAGCCCCTCAAACACCTCGGCGCTCAATGCCAGCAACTCATCGCCACGGGAGGTGCGACGAATGAGCGCGGCACGTCGATCGTGAGGGTTCCGGCGCCGTTCCACGTACTCGAGGTGCTCCAATCCGATCACCGTCTTGGCCGCCGCCTGCTTGCTGACGCCCAGCCGGCGGCCGAGGTCGGTGATGGTCGTTCCGCCGGATCCCAGTGCCTGAAGGGCAAAGCCGTGGATCGGTCGGGCGGCGATGACCACCCTGGCGTCGCCGACCCTGGGGCCGACCACGAGGCTAAGCGCATGGCGCGTCGAGATGAAGAGGGGACAACAAGGCCCCATTCACGCCTTCACCTCCGAGCAGGTGTGGACGACCCTCGCCGGCGAAGTCGCGATTGCCGTCGATGGGAATACCAGTGTCCTGGCGCCAGGCGACACGCTCGTGGTCCCGGGCCGAGTCGAGCGACAGGTCTCTGCTCTCGCCGACGCCGAACTGCTCGTTGCGGGCTACGGAGACGCACAGGTTTGCCTACCGATCATGTGAGTCGCGTATAGAGCGATCTCCGACCGGACCATGGAGGACTCCCGGGCGCCTTCCTGAACCGGCGCGCCCGGTCGTTGTCAGGTGGCTGCTGGTGTGGTGACCGGCAGGAGGTCACGGTCAGCGAAGACCCGCTTGGCGACGAAGATCGCGTTGAGGGCCTTGGGGAAGCCGCAATAGACCGCGGCGTGGGTGATGGCCTCGACGATCTCGGCCGCGCTGAGGCCGACGTTGAGGGAGGCGTTGACGTGGACCTCGAGCTGCGGCTCGCAGCCCCCGAGGGCGGTGAGCATCCCGAGAGTCACGAGCTGCCGCTGGGCCGGGGATAGGCCAGGGCGCGCGTAAACGTCGCCGAACCCGTAGGCGACGACATGATGCGCGAGCCCCGGGGCGATGTCGGCGAGGGCGTCGACGACACGTTGCCCGGCCTCGCCGTCGACCGCATCCAGGACCTGCCAGCCCCGGGTGTAGCGGGCCTCCTCGACCTCGGTCCCGAGCGTGGTGTCGGTGGCACTGGTGTCGTGCGGGTGGGGGGTCATGGCTTGTCCGTTCCGGCCTGCTCCTCGAGCAGGCGCAGACGCAGCAGGAACGTCAGCCAGTCCAAGTCGTTGGCGGCATAGCGGCGCTGACCGCCGGAGGACCGCTTGACCGCCTCGATCAGACCGGCTTTCTCGTAGTAGCGCAGCGTGTCTTTGGACAGGCCGGTGCGCCGGGCGACCTCCGCGATGGGCAGGCCCGGGTTCGGACTCTCGACCGGCTGGGGTTCCGCGGGCCCTTCGTGCCGCCGCGCAGACGTCATGCCCGAGATGATAGGAGTTGGAGCGCACTCCAAGTCAAGCCGCCGCCCGCAAGACAGGTTAACTCCGCTTGATTTACCGTGCGGGCGATGGCCGGCGCGTTTCGTCATGGGGATTACCTGCTGGGAATCGAGGGTTTGGCCTTGCTGCGGGCTGGCGCCCGACGGAGCCTGGATTCGGTTGAGCCCCGCGTCGCAGCGATTCGTGACATCGTCGCGCGCCTGGACGAGGTTCCGTACAGCCTCCGCCGGAACCTGCCGGTGTCGGAGGTAGGGGTGGGATATGCCAACTGGGCTGAGAGCTATGACCAGCCGGGTAACGACACGATCGCCTTGGAGGAGCCGATCGTGCGGGGTTTGCTCGACGATCTGCCGTCCGGGCGGGTGCTGGATGCGGCGTGCGGTACGGGACGTCACGCCATCTATCTGGCCGGGGCCGGGCGTCAGGTGGTGGGAGTGGATGCAAGTGGGGCGATGTTGGCCTACGCCCGGCGGCAATTGCCCGAGGCGGATCTGCGGGTGGGCGAGCTCACTCGCTTACCGCTGGAGGACGAGAGCTTCGCGGGTGTGGTTTGCGCGCTGGCGCTCAGCCATCTGCCCGCGATCTCGGGAGCGATCTTCAAGCTGGGACGGGTGCTCGCCCCGCGCGGGCGACTGATCGTCTCCGATCCTCACCCGTTGGCGAGCGGAGTCCTTGGCTGGCGCGCCGTGTACTCCGATCGGGCTGGTGAGCGGCGGACGATTCCCGAGTATCCGCATCTGCACGGAGAGTACGTCGAAGCCTTCGGGACGGCGGGCCTCGTCGTTCGGCGACTGATCGAGCCCGGGCTGACACGGGCGCAGGCGCGCGAGCGCGCTAAGGGCCATCATGAGGAGGCGTTCGTGCAGGCGCTCGTTGGGCTGCCCGCAGTGATCGTATGGGAGGCCGAGAAAGTAAGCGGCCGGAGCACTGACGCTGGCTGACTGGGTTGCCGCCGGGCCAACCGCAGACCGGACAGAGGGTGCGATCACCTGCCAAACGACGGGGGTCCCAAGACCTCTTGATAGACGCCTTCCAGCTCGGTCGTCTCCACGATCTCGCCGAGACGCTCGCGCGCATCGGGCCGGGTCAGCGAGGCAGCGATCCCACCAAACTCCTCGATCGACACATCGAGCTCCAGAATGGTGATCACCTGGCGGTCGTTGGAGACGTTGCGTCCGACGCTCGTCTTCGCCGGATACCCAGCGTCGATGCCCTCTGGCACCCAGGCGTCCTTGAACTGCTCGTAGGTCACGCCCGACTTCAGAGTGCGAACAAACACGGCCCGTAGCATCTCCACCTCCACCGATCGTCGAGCAGGTGCCCTGCGAGCACGACCATTCCGCGCGCTCCGACAACGCCAGACAGGCTAACGGGCCCAACGGTAGGGACCGATGCTGGCGTCGGCAAGCCCAGCGGCCGTTGGCAACCGGCATCATCGTGCGTGTGGGGCCTACTCCAGACATCCGACTCTGCTTCCTCGGGGACTCCTTCACACAAGGAGTGGGTGACGAGACAGGGCGCGGGTGGGTAGGCAGGGTGGTGGAGCGGGCCAGAGGCGCTGACGCGAACGTGACGGCCTACAACCTCGGCGTGCGGCGCGAGACGGCAGCCCAGGTCGAGCGTCGTTGGATCACAGAGGTCACACCCCGACTGCGCGACGGAGACGCGTACGGCATCGTCCTGGCCGTCGGCGTCAACGACACAGCGGTCGATGAGGGGCAACGGCGCCTGCCGACCCATGAGACGCTCCGCAGCCTGGAGCAGGTTGTTGAGGGAGCGCGAAGCCGCAACTGGCCCGTGCTCGTTGTCGGCCCGGCGTTGGTCGATGACCACGAACACAACGAGCGCATCCTCGACCTGTCGGCGGATCTCTCCGACGCATGTGGCGCTGCCGGAGTGCTCTTCGTCGATGTCGCCCACGGGCTGGTGGGTGACGACGCTTGGTTGGCAGACGTGAGTGCGGTGGACGACGCGCACCCGACGCCAGGGGGCTACGCGCAGCTGGCGGAGGTCATTTGGCCCACGTTCGCCGATTGGCTGGGGACCGTGGGTACCCGAGATCAGCGCCGGTAGCCGATCCGCTATTCCGGCACCGAGGCAGGGCGAGGAGGCGCGAGGGCACGCCGACCCGGGAAGATGCGATCGTGGCGTCCGCTAGACCCGTTGCGCGTTTGTTTCACGCAGCCTCCGATTGCTCGGGGGCGGTGCCCGTCTGATGCGCTGGCTGGCGCTGCGGGCTTCGCGGCCGACCTGCTGCCCGGCGCGGGCGCCGGGTCTTACACGGGTTCTCGGTACGCCCTGATGGGCGCGACCGCGCGTTTTCGGTCTCCCCACCACTCGGGGCGACGTTGGTTACGAGTGCTGCGAGGTTGCGGGCGGCGTTGAGGTCCCGGTCGAGGACGAGCCCACAATGCTCGCAGCAGTAGCTGCGCTCGGACAGGAGCAGCTTGGCTTTCGCCGTCCCGCACGCCGAGCAGGTCTTCGAAGATGGGTAGAAGCGGTCGGCGGTGTGCAGCCGCCCGCCGTGCCAGGCGGTCTTGTATTCGAGCTGGCGACGGATCTCGGCGAACCCGGCGTCGGAGAGCGCACGAGCGAGGCTGCGGTTCAAGAGCATCCCGGCGACGTTGAGGTGCTCAACGACAACGGTGCCGTAGCCGGCGGCGAGGTGGCTGGTGAGCTTGTGCAGGCCGTCGCGGCGAACGTTCGCGGCGCGGGCGTGTAGGCGTGCCACACGCCGCTGGGTCCTTCGCATCCGCTGCGAGCGGTTCGTGGGCCGCTTGCCCTTGACTGCGCGGCCACGCTCGTCGTAGCAGCCAGGGTTGCTCGCCCGGCGCTGGCGATCGAGGCGACGCTGGTAGCGACGGAGTCTCTTCTGCGCCGTTGTAAGCGCGCGAGGATTGCAGATCGTCTCGCCGGTGGAGAGGACCGCCAGGTGCTTGATCCCCACGTCCACGCCGACCACGGCACCGGAACGCACGGGCGGCTCCTCCTCGCGGCGAACCTCGCAACACAGCGAGCAGTACCAGCGTCCGTTCTCCCGGCAGACGGTCGCTGACAGGAGGCGCGCCTGCCCCGCCGAGAGCTTGCGGGCGAGCTTCACGGTCGGCTCATGCGTGCGCACATGCCCTATCCGCGGAAGCGCAACGCGGATGCGCGAGGACACGCCAAACGAGCCTGTCGTGTACCGGTAGGACTCTCGTCTGCGACCGCGGGCCTTGAAGCGTGGGAAGCCCACCCGTGGTCCTTTGCGCTTCCCGCGCTTGGAGGACCAGAATGCCTCGAACCCGCGCGCGAGATCGGCGAGCCCGGCGCTGTAGGCCTCCTTGGAGTTCTCCGCCCACCACGGCGCCACCTGCGTCTTCGCCTGGTTCCACTCGCGCCGCAGCGCGGGCAACGACCACGCCACGCTCACCTCACCACCCGCCGCACGCTCGTCCAGCCGCGCCTTGACCAGCGCCAACCCCCAGTTGTACGCGAAGCGCCGGGCACCGCAATGCGACGCCAGCTTGCCCTTCTGCGCAGGGGTCGGATCGAGCGCGAAGCGGTACGCCTGCGTGACGAGCATCGCCTATGCGGCCCCGCCCGCCGCATGGAGCGCTCGCTCCGCACGCCGCCGGGCCGAGCGGCGGCCGTATAGCCGGGCGCACATCGACGTGAGCACCTCGGTGATGTCCCTGACGAGATCGTCGTCAACCTCGCGATCTTCGACCACGACAAGCCTGCGGCCCTGCGCACGCATCGCCGCCTCCACGTACTCCACCCCAAACCGCGCTAGACGCTCGCGGTGCTCGACCACCACGGTCCCGGCCGCCGGGTCGGCGAGCAGCCGCTCGAGCTTCCCGCACGACCCGTTCAGCCCCGAGCCGACCTCGCTGACCGTGGCCGTGACACCAAGGCCCTGCGCCGTCGCCCACGCCGCGAGGCGACCCACCTGGCGCTGCAGGTCCTCCCGCTGGTCCGACGAGGACACCCGCGCATAGAGTGCCCCGCCACCAACCTCCTCGGCACGCGGCTCATCGACCAAGATCGTTCCCGTTGCCGTCTGGAGCGCCGGGACCGGCAGCGTGCCGTCCTTGAACCACTTCCAAGCAGTCTGGTAATGCACACCCTCACGCCGCGCCCACTCCGAAAGCCTCATGCCCAACATCCTGAACGCTGACTCGGACGGGACCCTGCAGGGACGAGTCATGCTGGTGACCGGTGCCAGTCGCCGCATCGCCATCGGTGCCGGCATCGCCCGGCGCCTGGTGGCGGACGGCGCCGCCGTCGTGCTGCACTCGTGGTCTGCTCATGACGCCGAGCAGCCGTGGGGAGCCGACCTGGGCGGGCCGGAGGGCCTGGTCGAGGAGCTGCGCAGCCAGGACGGACAGGTCGAGCACTTCGCCGCGGACCTCGCCGACCCCGACGCCCCCGCGCGTGTTGTCGACGCTGCCCGCCGAGCCTTCGGGCACCTGGACGTCGTGGTGGCCAACCACGCGCGCAGCAGCGGACAGGCCCTCGAGCAGGTGACCGCCGAGGAGATCGACCTCAGCTACGCGGTCAACACCCGAGCCACCCTGCTGCTGGTCAAAGCCTTCGCCGCCCAGCACGACGGCCGGCCCGGCGGCCGAGTCGTGCTCTTCACCTCGGGGCAGTACCACGGCGCGATGCCCTCCGAGCTGCCCTACATCGCCTCCAAGGGAGCGCTGCACCAGCTCACCCCGAGCCTCGCCGCCCACCTCATACCCCGTGGCATTACCGTCAATTGCCTCGACCCTGGCCCCAACGACACCGGCTACGCCGACGCCCAGACCCGGGTCGCTGTCGCCGCCCGCAACCCGGGCGGACGCTGGAGCACTCCGGCCGACACCGCGCGTCTCGTTGCGTGGCTGGTCAGCGACGAGGCTGACTGGATCACCGGCCAGGTCATCGCCTCTGACGGGGGCTGGTCCACCGTCGGCTGACGCAACCGGGCGCGGCCAGGGTCAGGCCTCGGTCCGGTGACCCGCCACTGACGATTCAGCCTGTCTGGGCAGCCCTCACCTTGATGGGTCGGTGGCGCTCAGTGGGACAGGACCGGGGCGATCTCGAGTACCCGATTCTCAGCCATGGCGGCCTGGGCGTTGGCCGGCTGGCTGGGGAAGGCCGAGTAGGACGCCCACAGCCTTCCCTCGCCGTCGGTGAAGGTGTCAAGACCCCCGGGGGAGACCGCCGTCGGGGTACTGGCGAGCAGCGGCGCCGTCGTCGTCGTTTTCCGGCACGGACGAGCGATCGTGGCACAGCGGGCCACGCCGGTGTCGTAGGTGTTGGACTGCCAGGCGTACCGGCTGGCCGATCCCGGCTGTCACCGGCTTGGCAGGGTCACCTTCGCCCCGGGCTCACGTCGAAAGCAAGCCGCTCACTGAATCGGTCATGCTGAGCGGGATGCTGCTCTACGACTCCCGAGTGTCGGGCAACTGCTACAAGGTTCGACTGCTGCTCGCTCATCTCGGGCACACCTACGACCGTGTCGAGGTCGACGTCGTCGATCGCAGCGATCGCGAGCAGGTTCTCGGCAAGCTCAACCCAGCGCTACGGGTACCCACGTTGGTGCTGGACGACGGCCGGCCGCTGGCCGAGTCCAACGCGATCCTCTGGTTCCTCGCGGATGCGACCCGATGGCTTCCGAGCGACGCGTATGCGCGCGCGCAGGTTCTGCAGTGGATGTTCTTTGAGCAGTACAGCCACGAGCCATTCGTCGCCGTCGCGCGCCACTGGCTGACGATCGCCGCCGACGCCCCGGATCCCGGTGCCCTTGCCGCCAAGCACGAGGGCGGCCGCCTCGCTCTGCTCGCGATGAACCGCCACCTCGCCAATCGCGCGTTCCTCATCGGTGATCGGGCGACGATCGCCGACCTGGCGCTCTATGCCTACACCCACAGCGCGGATGAGGGCGGCTTTGACCTCGAGGACTATCCGGCGGTGGTCACTTGGCTCGAACTGGTAGCCGCTGAACCAGGACACGTCGCGATCACCGCCTGAGGCAGCGCGTGCCTGCAGCCCGAGCCGATTGCCGATCCCCACACGATGCTCGACACCGGAGATCCCGGAGTGCTCGTCAAGGCCGCGGTACGGTGACACCATGCCCAGACGTAAGCGATGGGTTGACCGAACTCCCGCTGCGCGAAGGCGTTCCTATCTGCTGTTCTCCGGGCTCTATCTCCTCGGTTCGGCACAGCGCTCGCCCTGGGGTGGGAGGTACCGGCCGTGGTTGCTGGCGGTCATCGGGGTGCTGCTCGGCCTCCTCGGGTGGTGGAATCCCGAACCGCGTCGTAGATAAGCCGGCGACGCCCGCCGCGTGGCCCCTTGATCAACGGCTGCGCGTCGGCGAGCGCACCGGCCAGCCGCCGGACTCCCTCGCTCAGCTCGCCGAGGTCGTGCACCGCGGCGAAGGACAATCGGAGGTGCGGGGCCGGAGGCTCGGCGGAGAAGTAGGGCCGGCCGGGGCTGACAAGCACGTCCGCGGCGCGGGCCCGCGCGGCCAGCGCCACGTCATCGACTCCGTCGGGCAGCCGTACCCACAGATGAAGGCCGCCGTCGGGCGCCCGGCCCACGCGGGCGTCCGGGAGCTGGGCCGAGAGGGCCGCCAGCAGCGCCGTGCGGCGCTCGGCGAGCGCGCCTCCTAGGCGCGCCAGGTGCGCGTGCCATGCTGGCGCACTGACGAGCTCGAGCGCGGCCTCCTGGAGCGCGCGCGGGACGAAGAAGTCGTCGACGAGCCGCAGCGCTCGCAGGCGCTCGGCGACCGGTCCGCGCGCCACGAGCGCGCCAATGCGCAGGTTGGGCGAGATGGCCTTCGTCAGCGAGGCGACATGCACCACGTGTCCATCCGTATCGTCGGCGAGCAGCGGCGGCGGCGCGGGCCGCTCGTGACCGAGCCAGCGGGCGAAGTCGTCCTCGATGACGAACGCGCCGGCCTCGCGCGCGGCGGCGAGAACCTGCTCGCGCCGGTCGGCAGCGAGAACCGAGCCGGTCGGGTTCTGGAACGTCGGCTGGCAGTAGAACAGGCGCGCGCCGGTGGCGGCGAAGGCGGCTGCGAGCCGCTCGGGCTGCACGCCATCCTCGTCGGTCGGGACGGGGATCACTCGCAGACGGGCCGCTCGCGCGACCGCGATCGCGCCGATGTACGTCGGTGACTCGAGCAGCACCGGCGCACCGGCTGGGGCGATCGCGCGGAACGCCGCCGACAGCGCCGCTTGCGCGCCGCCGGTGATGAGAACGTCCTCGGGCGAGAGGACGGTGCCAAGCGAGCGAGCAAACCAGGCCCGCAGAGTCGCGATGCCGGTTGGCGGTGGGCGCTCGGGCGCGTCCGGGCGCCGGGCGGCGCGAGCGAGCGCGGCGCCGAGGGCCCGGTTCGGCAGCAGCGACGGGTGCGGGTAGCCGCCGGCCAGCGACACCGCTTCGATCCCCTCCGTCTGCAGCAGGAAGCCAATGCTTGTCGCGTCGATGGTGCGGTCCCCGAGCGCGAGCGTCTGCCAGGAGAGGTCCGCGGGCGCGGCGGTGTGCCGCCTGGACCACTCGGCGACGTACGTGCCGCTCCCCGGGCGTGTCACAAGCACTCCCTCCGCCGCGAGCCCCGCGAGCGCGCGTGACAGCGTGACGGGGCTGACTCCATAGCGTGCCGTGAGTTCGCGGGTCGACGGCAGCCGCTCGCCCGGACGCATCACCCGCGCGCTCTCACGCATGGCCAAGGCCACGCGCTCGATACTGCTACCGTTATGCATGGAATCAAAGAGTACCGCTACTCGCTCAAGCTCGATAGCGTTTCCAAGTCTCGGCTGGGCGGCGCTCGGCGTGCTGGCGTTCTCGTTCACGTTCCCGGCTACGACGCTGGCGGAGCGTGGATTCGACCCGTACCTCGTCGGCGCGGGCCGTTCGGTGATCGCCGCAGCCGTCGCGGGCGCCTGCCTGCGAGCTGTGCGCGCGCCGCTGCCCGCACGAGATCGCTGGCCGGGACTCATCGCCGTCGCCGTCGGCTGCGGGATCGGCTTCGGGCTCCTTTCCGCGCTCGCGCTGCGGCACACGACTTCCAGCCACGCAGCGGTCGTGATCGGACTGCTGCCCGCAGCCACGGCCGTCATCGCCGCGGTCCGCATCGGCGATCGCCCGGGTCCGCTCTTCTGGGCGGCGAGCGGGGTCGGCACGGTCGCGGTCGTCGGCTATGCGCTGTCGCGCGGCGCCGGCACGCTCCACGGCGCCGACCTGCTGCTGCTCGCGGCGCTGATCGTTGGCGCCGTCGGCTACGCCGAGGGCGGCCGGCTAGCGCGGGCGATGCCGGGCTGGCAGGTGATCGCCTGGGGAGTGCTGGCGGCGCTGCCCGCCTCGCTGCCGATCACCATGGCTGCGCTCGTACACAGCCCACCGGCGCACCCGAGCGCATCCGCCGTCGCCGGCTTCGCCTACGTCGGCCTCGTCTCGATGTTCATCGGCTTCTTCGCCTGGTATCGCGGACTCGCCGAGGCGGGAGTGGCAAAGGCCAGCCAGCTCCAGCTCGCCCAGCCGCTGCTGACGATCGCCTGGTCGGCGCCTCTGCTCGGCGAGCACCTCGACGCGACCGGCCTGGTCACCGCGATCGTCGTCGGGGCTTGCGTGCTCGCCACGCAGCGGGCTCGCTTCAGGCGCCGTCCGAGCGAGCGCCCCGCGGCAGGGCCGCTTGTGGCGCCGGGCACTACGCCACGCACGCGCATCCGCCGTCACCCCGATCGCGCCGGCCACAGGCCCCACGAGCTCTACGAGATCCTCGACGCGGGGCTCGTCGCGCACGTCGCGTTCATCGCCGACGCATACCCGGTCGTACTGCCCATGGGCTACGCCCGCGACGGCGGCACACTTCTACTGCACGGGTCGAGCAAGAACCGCATGCTCCAGGCCCTCGCCGGCGGCGCCGAGCTGTGCGCGACAATCACGCTGCTCGACGGGCTCGTGCTCGCGAACACGGCGTTCACTCACTCAATGAACTACCGCAGCGCCGTCGTCTACGGTCGCGCGAGCGAGATCAGCGATCCCGAGGCCAAGGGGAGCGCGCTTGACCGCTTCGTCGACTTCGTTGTACCTGGGCGCACCCGGCAGCTCCCGGCCCACACGCGCCAGGAGCTGGCTGCCACTCTCGTGCTCGCCGTCGCACTCGACGAGGCGTCCGTCAAGGCGCGCAGCGGCGGCCCGAAGTCGGGGCCGGCGCGCCAGGGAACGGCGCCGTGGACTGGAGTCATCCCGCTCACGCTTGCCCGCGGAGAGCCGCAGGCCGCGGCGCCCATTGGCCGTGCGTGAAAATGGGAACGTCCCAACGGGCTCAGTCCGCGATCGAGCGCTGGTAGCGGTTGATCGCCAGGGGGGCGCAAACGGCGACGATCAGCCCGGAGCACAGCAGCGTGTAGATGATCGGGTGCTGCAGCGACCACGGAGCGCCCGGTCCGGCGTGGGCCTCCGGGTTACCGAACAGGCTGCGCAGCGAGCCGGCCAGCGAGGTGACCGGGTTCCACTGCGCGAACGTCCGCAGGACGCCAGGCAGGGTGCTGGTGGGGACGAACGTGCTGGCGATGAACGTGACCGGGAAGATCGCCACGAACGCGACGCCCTGGACGGCCTCGGGTGACGACAGCAGGCTGCCCAGCAGGACGCCGATCCAGATCATCGCGAACGCGAAGACGACGAGCAGCCCGTAGGCGGCCGCCGCATGCCCCACATCGGTGTGGATCCGCCAGCCAACGATGAGCCCACAGACGGACATCAGGAGCATCGGCAGCAGCGCTTTGATGAGGTTGGCCGTGGCGTGGCCGCCGAGCACGGCGCCGCGAGCGATCGGCAGCGAGCGGAAGCGGTCGATCGCCCCGTTGGAGCGATCCGCCGCGATCGCCATGGCCACGCCGAAGGACCCGCCGAAGACGATCGTCTGCGCGAAAATGCCGCCGATGAGGAACTCGCGGTAGCTGCCGCCGCCAGGCACGGGGATCGCGCCACCAAAGACGTAGGCGAACAGCAGGACGAACATCACCGGCTGGAACGTCGCATCGGCCAGCACCTCGGGCTGGCGGCGCATGTGGCGAAGGCCCCGCCGCGCCACGACCCAGACGTCGCCGAGCGTCGAGCCGCGGCGGGCGTCGGGGCCCTGGATCGCGACGGGCGTCTCCAGCGTCGTCGTCTGCCCGGTCATCGCACTGCCCCCTCGGGCTCGATGTGCTCCTGGGGCGCGCCATCCTGCCCGGCGGGCGCGGCACCGGTGAGGGTCAAGAAGACGTCGTCGAGCGTGGGCTGGTGCAGGCCAAGATCCTCGACCTCGATCCCCGGGCGCCCTGCAGCTCGGTGGCGACCGCGGCGATCGCCGAGACGCCGGCCTCAGCCGGCGCGGTCGCGCGGCGCGCGGCCTGGTCAATGCTTGCGCGGGCGCGGACGGCTCGCTCGAGAATCGCCGCAGCCTGCGGCAGCTCACCCACATCGACTACGACGATCTCGAGCTGGTCGCCGCCGACCTCGCGCTTGAGCCGTCGGGCGTCGCCGCGCGCGATGACACGGCCGTGATCGATGACCACGATCTCGCGCGCGAGGCGGTCGGCCTCCTCGAGGTACTGCGTGGTGAGCAGCAGGGTGGCGCCCTCGTCGACCAGCGTGTCGAGCACGGTCCACAGCTCCTTGCGCGCCCGCGGGTCCAAACCGGTCGTCGGCTCGTCGAGGAAGAGCACCTCCGGGCGGGCGACGAGCGTCGCCGCCAGGTCCAAGCGCCGGCGCATGCCGCCCGAGTACTCGCGGACGAGCTTGCCGGCGGCATCGGCGAGCGCGAACTGCTCGAGCAGCTCGTGGGCGCGTCGGCGCGCCGTGCGAGCCCCGAGGTGGTGCAGCTCGCCGATCATCATGAGGTTCTCCAGGCCGGTGAGCAGGCCGTCAACGGTCGCGTCCTGGGCGGCGAGACCGATCCGCCGGCGGACCTCCATGGGCTCGCCCATCACGTCGAAGCCGGCGACGCGCGCCCAGCCGTCGTCGGGTCGGGCCAGCGTCGTCAGGATCCGCACGGCCGTCGTCTTGCCGGCCCCGTTGGGGCCGAGCAGCCCGCAGACCGACCCGGCCGGCACGGCCAAGTCGATGCCGGCCAGCGCCTCGTTGTCCTCGTAGCTCTTGCGCAGCGCCTGCGCCTCGATAGCGTGGGTGTCGGTCATCGTCTCCTCGTGGTGGGCTTCTACAGGCAATCAGATTGGATCGCTTAGTTCAACCCATGTAAAGTTTGTGTGATGGAAGTCTCAGTACCGCGCGGAGATGGTCTGCGCGACCGCAAGAAGCGGCGCACCCGGCAGTCGATCTCCGACATGGCCACGCAGCTCTTCGTGGAGCGCGGCTTCGAGGAGGTGACGCTCGCCCAGATCGCCGACGCCGCCGAGGTCTCGGTCAAGACGATCTTCAACCACTTCGGCAGCAAGGACGACCTGTACTTCGACCGCTTCGACGAGCTGCGAGCATCGATCGTCGCCGTGATCGTCGAGCGTCCCGCGGGCACCACGGTCCTGGCAGCGCTCGAGGCCCTGCTCACCGACAACCGCGTGCCGTTGCCCGGAGACGGGTGGGGCGGCCTGCGCGACCAGGAGCGCTACGAGTCCTTCCGGAGCTTCCTGGCCGCGCAGGAACGCTCGCCGGCGTTGCGGTCCCGGCGGCTCGTGCTCGAGGAGGAGCTCGGTGAGTTCCTGCTCGGCGTCCTAGCCACCGAGCTCGACCGCCAGCCTCAGGACCCGGCGCTACTCGCGCTCGGGGCGATGGTCGTCGCCGCGATGCAGCTGCGCGAACGCACCCTGCGCGCGGCGATCCTGGCCCGCATGCCGGCTGGCGAGGTGCGCCGGCGAGTCCGAGCAGTCGTCGGCGCGACATTCGGCCCGCTGAGGGTCGGGTTCGGAGCGCTCGACCGGGCGCGTTGAGCTGAGGGTCACTCGCGGCGCGCCGCCGCTTCCCGGAGGAGATCGAGATCGCCAAACTCCACTGAGCCCTCGAGGACCGCGAGCATGTGATCGGCCCAGGCAACCCTGGCCTCCGCGTCGAGCAGACCGAACAGCGCCGTGGCGCGCCCGTAGAACGAATCTTCTCGGCCCTCGAGCTTGTCCACGATGGCCTGGGGCTCGAGCCGGTAGGCGTCGGCTTGGTCGCGGTAGTCGGGCAGCAGCTCCACGCGCTGTTCGGGGATCATCCGCTTCGCGAAGAAGAACTTCGCCAGCAGGCCGCTGCGGCTGCGCTCGGAGGAATACCCGGGAGCCTGCACCCAGGTGTTGAGCGCGTGGGCGCCGGCGCTGGTCAGCTCGTAACGCCGCTTGTCGGGCCGGCGGTCCTGCTCGACGTGCGTTCCTTGAATGAGCGCGATCTACCGCCTGCGCCCAGAGGCACGCAGCCGCCTGACGACCGCCTACATGGTCGCGTTCTTCGCAGGTGGCGTGGTCGGCTCGCTGCTGTCCACAACCGTCTACGGCGCCGCAGCGTGGGTCGCCACCTGCCTGCTCGGCGCCGCCCCCGCGCTCACCGCCCTCGCCGCCTGGGCGACCACCCAACGCCGCGGCCCACGCCAGGACCAACGTCCGCACCACCGCGACGACGGCGGCTCTAGAGCGGGGTAAGACTTTGGGCCCATGCCCGTGGCGACCCGACGGTCGCGGTCGTGGACGAACGTCGTTGGCCTCGTGATTTAGAGGGGAGCCGACGGCGGTGGCGATTGCCCGACCGGCCACGCGGGCATGATCAGACACCGTGAGGATCGCGGTTCTGAGCGAGACAGCCAAGGCCGAGCGGCGCGTCGCGCTCGTGCCCGCAACGGTGCAGAAGCTCGTCGCCGACGAGCACGAGGTCGTGGTGGAGTCTGGCGCCGGCGGCGACTTCTACCCCGACGAGTCCTATGCGAACGTGGGTGCCCGCATCGCCGACCATGACGCCGGCGATGACGCTGACCTCGTGCTCAAGGTGCAGGCGCCGACCGAGGGCGAGGTCGACGGCCTGCCCGAGGGCGCCCTGCTCGTCTGCTTTCTCGACCCCTCCGGGCAGGAGGAGATCCTCAAGCGCCTCGCCGAGCGCCGGCTCACGGTGTTCTCCATGTCGGCCATCCCCCGTACCGGCGCCGCGCAGGCGATGGACGCCGTCTCCTCGATGAGCTCCGTGGCCGGCTATCAGGCCGTGCTCATGGCTGCCGAAGCCGCGGGGCGCTATCTGCCGATGATGACCACCGCCGCCGGCACGACGAAGGCCGCGAAGGTCATGGTGCTCGGCGTCGGCGTGGCCGGACTTCAGGCCATAGCCACCGCGCGTCGACTGGGCGCGGAGGTCGAGGCCTTCGACATCCGCCCCGAGGTCGCCGACCAGGTCCGCTCTCTGGGTGCCACGTTCATCGAGGCCGACGAAAACGGGGAGCCCGCCGACAAGGAGCCCGAGGAGGAGGGTTCCGAGGTCGGCCGGACGGAGACGTTCGTCAAGGCACTGCTCGGGCTGCCGCCCGAGCTCGGGCGTCGCCGTGCGCGGGAGCAGCCCGCCGAGGACGGCCAGGACGACGACCAGACGGAGGAGCAGCCCGAGGGGGGGCACGCCTCCGAGCAGGACGAGGAGAAGCAGCGCAAGGACCAGGAGCTCGTGACCGAGCGCCTCGGGCAGATGGACGTGGTGCTCACCACCGCCCTGGTCCCGGGCAAGAAGGCCCCCACCCTGGTCACCACCGAGATGGTCGAGCGCATGAAGCCCGGCGCCGTCCTCTTCGACCTCGCGGTGGAATCAGGAGGCAACTGCGAGCTCTCTGAGCCCGGCGAAGTCGTCACCCACGCCCACGTCCGCATCCACGGCCCGCTCAACCTCCCCTCGACGATGCCCCTCCACGCCAGCCACCTGCTCTCGCGCAACATGGCCGCCGTCCTCTCCCACCTCGTCGACGAGGATGGCGCGGTTCACCTCGACTTCGACGACGAGATCACCGATGGCGCGGTACTCGCACATGACGGGGAGGTGCGCGGGTCATGAGCGGTCAGTCCCTGCTGGGCAACCTGGCCGTGCTCGGCCTAGCCGTGGCCATCGGCTTCGAGCTGATCGCGCGCGTGCCGAGCCTGCTGCACACACCGCTCATGTCCGCAACCAATGCGATCCACGGCGTCGTGCTCGTCGGCGCGATGATCGCCGTGGGCGTCAGCGGCGACACGCTGACCAAGGTGCTCGGCACGATCGCCGTCGCCTTCGGAACGGCCAACGTCGTCGGCGGTTTCGTGGTCACCAACCGCCAGCTCGGCTTGTTTCGCCGCTCCGACGGCGGCAAGAGGGGCCGCTGAGCGTGCAGCCGGGAATCACCGTCGCCTACATCGTCGCGGCGCTGCTGTTCGTGGTGGGAATCCGGCGGATGCGCTCGCCCGAGACGGCGCCGATCGGCAACGCCACCTCGGCCATCGGGATGCTCATCGCGGTCGTCGCGACGTTCTTCACCGCGCAGATTACCGACTACTTGTGGATCGTGGTCGGGATGTTCGCCGGGACGGTGGTCGGCTACCTGGGCGCCGAGCGCGTCGCCATGACGGCGATGCCCCAGATGGTCGCTGCCTTCAACGGCGTGGGCGGCGGCGCGGCGGCGCTCATCGCCCTCGCGGAGTTCCATCGCGTCCACGACCTGACCGGCGAGCCCCAGCTCTTCGTCTTCACGTTCGCGGTTCTGTTCTCCGCGCTCGTCGGCGCGGTCTCCTTCGCGGGCTCCGTGGTCGCGTTCGCCAAGCTCCAGGGCATCTGGCCCCAGCGGCTGGCGAGCTTCTCCGGCCAGGCGGTGGTCAACCTGCTCGTGTCCCTCGGCGTGGTCGCGCTCGGGATCCTCGTGCTCGCCGGCAGTGTGGGCACGGCCGCGGTGGCGATCGTTCTCGGGCTCGGCGCTCTGCTCGGCGTCCTGCTGGTCATGCCGATCGGTGGAGCGGACATGCCGATCGTGATCTCCCTGCTCAACGCGTTCACCGGGCTCGCCGCGGCCGCGTCGGGCTTCGCGCTCTCCAACTTCGTGCTCATCATCGCCGGCTCGCTGGTGGGCGCCTCGGGGACGATTCTCACCCAGCTCATGAGCTCCTCCCTGGGGCGCTCGCTGCCCAAGATCCTGTTCGGGGCGCTCGCCGGCGGCAGCAAGGCGCCGGAGCAGGCCGAGGGGGGCGAGGAGCGCCCAGTTCACACCGCGAGTCCCGAGGACGTCGCCAGCGTGCTCACCGCCGATGCCGAGTCGATCATCTTCGTGCCCGGCTACGGCCTGGCCGTCGCCCAAGCCCAGAAGGCGCTCTCGGGGCTCATGGAGGCACTCGAGTCCCAGGGCAAGGAGGTCCGCTCGCGATCCATCCGGTCGCGGGACGCATGCCTGGGCACATGAACGTGCTCATGGCCGAGGCCGAAGTCCCCTACGACAAGCTGGTGGACCTCGAGGACATCAACGATGACTTCGCCGACACCGACCTCGTGCTCGTGGTCGGAGCCAACGACGTCGTCAACCCGCAGGCCAAGGAGGAGGGCGATAGCCCAATCTCGGGGATGCCCGTACTCGACGTCGGCGCCGCCCGACGCGTCGTGTTCATCAAGCGCTCTCTCTCCCCAGGCTTCGCGGGCATCGACAACCCACTCTTCTATGACGAGGAGAAGACCATGATGCTCTTCGCAGACGCGCGCGAGGGCCTCGAGAAGGTTCTCGACGCCGTCAAGAAGAGCTGATCACGACGCCGAGATCAGCTCGACGGCGGAGCGACTTTGAGCGTCCCGAACGGCATCGAGCAAGGCCCGGCGACGGACCTTCCCGGCGCAGCGATAACGATGAGTTTCGCCGCGCCCTGCGGTCCTACTGTCGATGGATGCCTCAGCTTCGGAGACGATCGCGTTCGCCATTCGTGGCCCGATCGCGCGCGCCAACCTTCCTGGGCTGGGCGAGCGTGTCTGCGCGCTGCTGGAGGACAGCGGCGCCGACGTCGCGTATTGCGACGTCCGTGACGTCGACGTCGACGCCGTGACGGTAGACGCCCTCGCGCGGCTCCAGCTTGCCGCCCGGCGCCACGGCTGTCAGGTCAGGCTGCGCCATGCGTCGAGCGAGCTGCGCGAGCTGCTCGACTTCATGGGCCTGCGCGACGTGCTGCCCGACTGACGCTACGACGCCACGTGGGCGGGCAGGCCGAACAGCGGGAAGATGGTCTCGGTGCCGAGGAAGAACGTGAACTCGACGATCCGGCCTTGCTCGATCTCGAGCACCTGGAGAGCCCAGGGGTCGTAGCCTTCGCCCGTCTCGCTCGGCTTGTACTGCCCAAACGCCGGCGAGCCGTTCGCGGCTACGGTCGGGATCACGCGGGAGCCGCGACAGCCAGCGCCTTGGCCGACCCACCAGCTCAGGATGTCATCGCGGCCGCTGAGCCACAGCTCGTACGGCGGCATCGACTGGGTCGCGTCCTCGCGGATCAGCGAGGCGAGCGCGTCCATGTCGTAGCGCTCGAACGCCTCGACGTAGCGGGCGAGCAGCTCCCTGTCCGGGCCGTCGAGCGACGGTGCCGGATCGGATGCGCTGACGTCACTCGCATCGAGCGTCGCGCGCGCGCGCTGGAGCGCGCTGTTGATCGAGGCGACGCTGGTTTCGAGCAGCTCGGCGACTTCAGCCGCCTTCCAGCGAAGCGCCTCGCACAGGATCAGTGCGGCGCGCTGGCGGGGCGGTAGACGCTGCAGCGCCGCTACGAATGCCAGCCGGACCGTCTCGCGGGCGACAGCGATGTCCGCCGGATCGCTGTCGGGCATGACGAGGCCATCCGGCACCGGCTCCAGCCAGGTGACCTCCGGCCGCGTGTCGCCGATCGGGCCATCGGGAGACCGGGCCGGTCCCAAGTCCATCGGACGCGCGCGGCGCTCTCTCGCCTTCAGCAGGTCGAGGCAGACGTTCGTCGCGATGCGATACAGCCAGGAGCGGAGCGCCGCGCGACCTTCGAAGCGCTCGAGGCTGCGCCACGCGCGCAGGAGCGTGTCCTGAACAGCGTCCTCAGCCTCGAACGGCGAGCCGAGCATCCGGTAGCAATATGCGGTCAGCGCCCGGCGATGCTCTTCGAGCTCCCCGAAGCCGGCGGTGGTCGTGAGCGGTGACGCCTCGATGACGACCATTCTAGGGTTCCCCTTTCCACCCGCTGATGTCGCGCTACGCTCGTCGAGCCGGCGCGCCCCTACTGCTGCTTTCGGGGACGCACGCTCTATGCCGCGTCCGAGCATAGGGACTCGGTCCCGGCCAGCTCGGCCCCGTGGCCGTCGGCGCTCGCCGCCGTCCTGGCCTCTGGGCGCAACACGGCCAGGGCGACGACGATCGCCGCCGCGACCAGGCCCGCCCCGATCCAGAACGCGAAGTGGTACCCGCTCGTCATTGCCGCCGCCGGGGATTCCCCGTCCCGGATCAGATTGGCGCTCCGTGACGCCGCCAGGGTCGCGAGAACGGCCAGGCCCAGCGCGGCGCCGACCTGCGCCGTCGTGTTGACCAGGCCCGACGCGAGGCCCGCGTCGTCCTGAGTGGCGCCCGACATCGCCAGCGTCATCAGCGCCGGAAAGCTGAGGCCGGCGCCGGTACCGAGCAGGAGCATCACCGGCAGGACGTGGGTCAGATAGTCGCCGTCGACCGGCGCCCGCGTGAACAGGGCCAGGCCGGCGAGGATCAGCACGAGGCCGGGTAGGAGCGTACGTCTGGCCCCAAAGCGCATGATCAGCCGTTCGGAATAGCGCACCGACAGGGTCCCCATCGTGATCGTGACGGGCAGGAACGCGAGACCGATGTCGAGGGCGCCGTAGCCGAGCACCCGCTGCAGGTAGAGCGTGCCGAGGAAGAACATTCCGAACATCCCCGAGATCGACAGCGCCTGGATCAGGTTCGCCCCAGCGACGTTGGGCGAACGAAAGATCCGCAGCGGTATCAACGGGCTGCGCGCAGTGGCCTCCCGAGCGATGAACGCCGCGAGCAGCAGGAGCGCCACCGCGCTCAGCCCCAGTGTCCGCCCCGCGCCCCAGCCGTAGTCGGCGGCCGGTTTGACGATCGTGTAGACGGCGAGCATCAACGAGCCCGTGATCAGAACCGCGCCCAGAACGTCCGCCCCCCGCCCGAAGCCGATGCCCTTGTCACTATCGACGAGCCGCAGCGCGAGGATTGCAGTCACAATGGCGATCGGGATGTTGATGAAGAAGATCCAGTGCCAGTTGATCGACTGGGTCAGCACGCCACCGGCGAGCAGGCCAACCGAGCCACCGGCCGAGGCAACAAAGGCGTAGACGCCGATCGCCTTCGCCTGCTCCCTCGGCTCCGGGAACATCGTGATGATCATGCCCAGAATGACGGCCGACGTCATCGCCCCGCCGATGCCCTGGACGAACCGGGCCCCGATCAACATCTCCTGGCTGGATGCAAGTCCACACGCCAGAGACGCCACGGTGAAAAGGCTCAGGCCGGCCATGAAGATGCGTCTGCGCCCGACGATGTCGCCAAGCCGCCCGGCCAGCAGCAGCAAGCCGCCGAAGGCGATCAGGTAGGCGTTGACCACCCACGCGAGGTTCGAGGTCGAGAAGCCGAGGTCGTCCTGAATGTATGGCAGCGCCACGTTTACGACGGTCAGGTCGAGAACGATCATCAGCATCCCGGTGCACAGGACGTAGAGGGCGATCCAGCGCGAGCGGTCACCATCGCGTTGCGGCGCCCTTCCTGTGCCGGTCGTATGCGCGGTCATCGTGTTCGTCTCCTGATCGTTCGGCGGTTTGAACTGAAGACTTCCCCGCGGCCCGGAACTCATTGGTCGCCGCACATGCAAAGGGGCCCCGCGCTCACAGGGGCCCTTACACGCCTCGCGGGCGGCGACTAGCCTGCCTGGACCAGGCCGACCGTGTGGCCCTCCGGGTCCTTGAACTGGGCGATCACCGGGCCGCCCGGCACCTCGTCAGGACCCATCAGGCGCGAGCCACCAAGGCTCTCGGCCTTGGCAAGCCCGGCCTCGACATCGGGAACCTCGACGTAGAAGGTCACGTGACCGTCGTAGCCGTCCATCCCGCCTCCGACACCCCCACCGATCCCGGCACCGTCAGCGTTGACGTTGCCGTCACGCGGTACGACCCCGTAGTTCATCGGGCCTATCGGGTCCTTGATCTCCCACCCGAACAGGTCCGAGTAGTAGCTCTGCAGCTTCTTGGCGTCCTTCCCGATGATTTCGAAATGGACTACGGGCTGTCCCATGCTGCTGTCTCCTGTCTGCACCCGCGAGAGGCGCCTCGTGTGGACCACGCCGGAGAGCACTCAATTGTCGTGGATCGAGCCGGCCAGCCGCGATCAACCCAAGGTCGATTGAGTTCCCCGCGCGCAGTGTCGCTGGCCCGGAGCGTACCTGCCCCTTGCTAGGTCCCGGGCGTGCCCCTTGCTAGGTCCCGGGCGGCCGAACGAAGACCCGCTGGCCCCTGAGGTAGCGGCCGCCGTCTGCGACCGAACTCGTCGGCGGCCGGTAGACGTCGATGTGGTGTCCGATGATCGCCCCGCCGGTGTCGGTCGCGACGAACCACCCGCCGTTGACCGCACGGTAGGCGGGGATGTATATGCGGCTTCCCGCGGGTATCAGGCCGGGGTCGACGGCCACAGTCCGGTAGGCACGAAGAGGCTGCGAGCTGCCGTGGGCAAAGGTCACGCCCGCGTAGGAGAGCTCGCGGCGCCCGATCCCGTCAGACCAGCCTCCGTGCTCCAGGGGGAAGGTGACCTGGCCGCGAGCGTTACGCCAGCCACCCTCGAGCCAGGCCGGCATCCCGCGGCTCCAACGGCTCGCGCAGGCGCTGGGTCGAGTCCGCTGCCCAGCGGCGTTGATCCAGCCGCCCTGCCCCAGCGCGTCGATGTGAAAATGGCGGCCGTCGAGCCCGATGCCGTCCCCCTCCATCGCCACGCCGCTCGCCGAGTAAAGCCAATCGACGCGATGGCGGCCGGCGATCCCGGCAACGGCGACCGGCACCCCGTGAAACCACCACTCGGGCACCGAGAAGTACTCGGTGATCTCGAACCGGTCAAGCCACCCCGCGCGCCGGATCAGACGCTCACGCGGACGCCTGGGGCAGTGGGCCGGGCTCGCCGCCGCGCGGACGTCACGACCGGAGCCCGCGCCCGAGGGCTGGGACGCGCGAGCAGTCGGCGCGGGTGCCGGAGCGTCGTGGCGCGCGGTGCCGCAACCCGCGGGCAGGGCTCCGAGGAAGAAAAAGACCGTGAGCGCAGCTAATCCCGGGTCCGACGGGCCGCGCAGCCGACTCGATCCGCTCGTGCGCATCCCGGACGATGCTACGCGGAACCGGAACCGGAACCGGAACCGGACCGGAACCGCAGCACGCTCGCTGCGCTGCGTCAGAGCCGCCGGCCGGGGACAGGCAGCGGCCGGCGCGTCGGTCGTGGCGGGGATGAGCTGCCGTTCAGACCGCATCGCTACGCTGAGAGCCGGTCCGGTTGCCAGGACAGGAAAGGATCGATGGCGCCAGTCCACGAGGTTCTGCCTGAAGCCGGGCCTCCGTCGAGGAACGTGGGTTCCGGGGTCGACCTTGAGCGCGAGATCCGGGTCGTTGGGGCTGGCCTCGGCCGTGTTCAGGCCGGTGCGCGATCCGGCCTACGCCGCCGTTTGGAGGACCGCGTGACGGTAATGAGCTCACGCGATCCGGTGGTGCGCGCGGCGCTGTTGCGCTTCGTCGATGTCGCGCCTGCGTGCCGGTCTCAGCGCGATCTGGCCCGCCATCTGCACGCGCTGCTGGCCGAGTTGGACGGGCGACCGGCCCTCGCGCTGGTCAATCGGATCGCCGGGTTGCCTCACGCGCAGGTGCCGGTGGGGGCGATCGCGACGCGCTTGGTCCGGAGGATGGGCCGGCGCTTTATCGTTGCCGCCACCCCGCGGGCCGCCGCCCCCCACCTCGCTGGGCTGTGGGAGCGGGGCGTCGCGTGCTCGCTTGATCTGCTCGGGGAGGCCACCATCAGCGCCGACGAGGCAGACGCCTACGCCGCTCGCTGCGCCGATGCGCTGAGCACGCTGAGCGAGGTCAGCCGGCCGTGGCCCGCGCGCCCGGCGCTGGAGGCGGACTCGCTCGGGGCGATCTCCCGGGCCAACCTGTCGGTCAAGCTGACCGCGCTGACTCCGCTTCTGCGTCCCGAGGAGCCGAGCCGGGGGCAGGCCGACGCCCGCCGGCGACTGGTCTCGTTGCTGCGCCTGGCCCGCGACCTGGGCGCCCACTTGCACGTCGACGTGGAGACCTTTGGCACGCGTGACGCGGTCTCAGAGACGGTGCTCGGGGTGCTTGGCGAGCCGGAGTTCGCCGAGGGGCCGTCGGTGGGCATCGTGCTCCAGGGCTACCTGGTCGACTCCGACAGCCGGTTGGCCGAGGTACTCGAGTGGGCCCGGAGGACCCCCCGGCGTGAGCCCCTCACCGTGCGCCTGGTCAAGGGTGCCTACTGGGATCACGAGGTGTCCGAGTGCCGCCAGCATGGTTGGACGCCGCCCACCTTCCTGGTCAAGGCCGATACCGACCGAAACTTCGAGCGCCTAACGCGGGATCTGCTCGACGCCTGGCCGGCGGTGCGCCCCGCGATCGCGTCTCACAATCTGCGTTCGCTCGCCCACGCAATCGCTTACCACCGCCACCTGGGACATCCCGATGGCGACCTCGAGCTTCAGGTCCTGCGGGGCCTGGGTGATGACCTTCAGGACGCGCTCGCCGGCGAGGGCTACCGCGTGCGCACCTACTCGCCGGTCGGCGATCTGATCAGCGGGATGGCCTATCTCGTGCGTCGCCTGCTCGAGAACAGCTCCAACGATTCCTTCCTCGTTGCCCAGGCTGGTGAGGGGGACCTCGACGCGCTGCTGCGGGCGCCGTGAGCAGCGCCTTCGTCAACGAGCCTCACGTCGAGCTGCGTCCTCTGTCGGCTCGTCGCGAACTGCTCGACGCCCTCGCGCGGCTGGACGAGCGCCTGCCCCTGTCGGTCCCCGTGCTGATCGGTGATGACGAGCGTGCCGATGGCAAGCTGGTCTCGCTGGACCCGGGGGACCCCGACCGGCCCGTCGCCCACGCGGCGGTGGCCAGCGAGGCCGAGGTTGATCAGGCAGTGGTGGCGGTGTCCGCCGCGGCGTCGGCGTGGGCGCGGACGCCGGCCACCGAGCGGGCGGCGGTCCTCTCGCGCGCCGCGGCGATCCTGCGCGCCGATCGGCCGCGCTTGGCCGCGTTGGAGGTGCGCGAGTGCGCCAAGCCCTGGGCGGAGGCCGACGCCGACGTGTGCGAGGCCATCGACTTTCTCGAGTACTACGCGCGCGCTGCGGTAGCCCTGGCCGAGGGGCGCGAGCTCGCTCAGCTTCCCGGTGAGCGCAACGCGCTGCGCTATCGGCCCCGCGGGGTGGTGGCGGTCATCTCGCCGTGGAACTTCCCGATCGCGATCCCGTGTGGGATGGCCGCCGCCGCGTTGGCCACCGGCAACGCCGTGGTCCTCAAGCCGGCGGAGCAGAGCCCGGCCTGCGCCTTGGCCCTCGTGCGCGCGCTTCGCGACGCAGGCGTGCCCGCCGGCGCGTTGGCACTTCTCCCCGGGCTGGGCGAGGTTGGCGCTGCGCTCGCCCGCCACCCCGGCGTGCACACGATCGCCTTCACGGGCTCGGGCGCCGTTGGGCTCGAACTGCTGCGTACCACGAGCGAGATCGGGCCGGGCCAGCTTCATCTCAAGCGCCTGGTGGCCGAGATGGGGGGCAAGAACTGCGTCATCGTCGATGCCGACGCCGACCTCGACGAGGCTATCCCGGCGATCATTCGCTCCGCGTTCGGCTTCGCCGGGCAGAAGTGCTCGGCCGCCTCGCGTGTCCTCGCCCACGAGGCGGTGGTGCCCGCGCTGCACCGCCGGCTCCAGGGGGCCGTCGCGCTGCTGGTCGTGGCTCAGGCAACGGACTTCGCCGTCGACGTGCCGCCCGTCATCGACGCCGACGCGGTGCGGCGGATCGGTCACTACCGGCAACTGGCTCAGGACACGGGAAGCGTGCTGGACTCGCCGGGCGTACCCAAGCGAGGGTATTTCTGCCCGCCGACGGTGGTCTGCGAGCTACCGGCCGACTCCCCGCTACTGATCGAGGAGGTCTTCGGACCGCTGACCACGCTCGAGTCGGTACCCAGCGTGCGCGCAGCGTGCGACGCCATCGACGAGCTCGGGTTCGCCCTGACCGGCGGGCTGTTCTCGCGCGACCCGTCGGTGGTCGCCGAGGTGGTGGACCGCAGCCCGGTCGGCAACCTCTACGTCAACCGGCACACCACCGCGGCGATGGTCGGACGCCAGCCCTTCGGTGGCAACCGCCTCTCGGGCACGGGCGCCAAGGCGGGCGGACCCGACTACCTCCTGCACTTTGTCGAGCCCGTCGTGGTCTGTGAGAACACAATGCGCCATGGCTTGGTCACCTAGACGCGAGGAGAGTCACGGGTTAGCGATCCCGGAATGAACGGAACGCTCGCGTGGCTGGACGGCCTCGAGGTTCAGTGACATGGCCGGAGTTGGTTCGAGCATCCGCCGATGAGTTTTCGCGCCGCCGCAAGTCATAGCTGGTGCAACCCACTACCTAGGAGGACGGAAGTGACCACGACGGCAAGCCGGATCGGCCAGATCAACTTGGTGATGATCCCGTCGACCGACCAGGACCGATCGGTCGAGTTCTATGTGAAGGCGCTCGGCTTCGAGAAGCGCACCGACATTCCGTTCGGCGACCGCTACCGGTGGGTTGAGGTCTACCCGCCGAGCGGCACGACAGGTATCGCCCTCGCGCCGCCGCGCGAGGGAGACCCGATAGGGATCCAGACCGGCATCAGCCTGACCAGCGACGACATCGACGCCACCCACGCCCAGCTGCAGTCAAGCGGCATCGATGTCGACGCCGAGGTCGCGCGCACGGGCGAGCCGATACCGCCGATGTTCTGGTTCCGCGACCCCGATGGCAACACGCTGCTGATCGTCGAGCAGAACTGATCGCGCCGGCGAGGCTTATGAGAGCAGCGCAAAGAGCAAAGCACTCATGCCCGGCTCGCGTTGTCGCCGAGGACCTCGAGCGACAGGTTGCTGGGACACCCGGTCATCGAGCCATCCGGACACATGGTTGCATTACAGAAGCGGTCACCCGCGTAAGGGGAGGCTCACCATGGCCAAGCTGATCTACTCGGCGATCACGTCGCTCGACGGCTACGTATCGGACAAGGAGGGCCACTTCGACTGGGCTGTGCCGGACGAGGAGGTGCATACCTTCGTCAACGACCTCGAGCGGCCGGTCGGCACCTACCTCTACGGGCGGCGGATGTACGAGGTGATGGTCGACTGGGAAACCGCGCAGAGTCTCGCCGACCGGCCGCCCTTGATGCAGGACTTCGCGGAGATATGGCAGGCGGCCGACAAAATCGTGTACTCCAAGACGCTGGAGACAGTATCCAGCGCCAGGACGCGGATCGAGCGAGACTTCGACCCTGAAGCGGTCCGGCAGATGAAAGCGACAGCGGGACGTGACATCACCGTGGGCGGTCCCGACCTCGCCGCCCAGGCGATCAAGGCCGGCTTGGTCGACGAGTGCCACCTGTTCGTCGCGCCCATCGTGGTGGGAGGCGGCAAACAGTCCCTTCCCAACAATGTCCGCGTGGTGCTCGAGCTGCTGGACGAACGCCGTTTCGGCAATGGCGCGGTTCACCTCCACTACCGCACCAGGACGTGAAACGACGGCGCCGATGCCGTTGATCCGATAAGACACGAGCTGGGAGGTTCTTGGATGCGGCGTTCGGTCGAGGTGCCCCCCTCTCTGTCAACGTCATGTGAGACAGCTTCCCCCGTTGGATTACTGAGCCTGAGGGCGAGAACTGGAGTGCAGGGATGTTGGACTCATCGAAGCTGGAGACGGTGCCGGGGATCGCCCGCCGG
>JAABUY010001627.1_pt1 | contig 29288 bp, 27 predicted proteins | sample 5560271 | NCBI WGS metagenome assembly JAABUY01 (sample SAMN10711886, study PRJNA513374) | rock metagenome | isolation source: Antarctica rocks | place: Antarctica: Victoria Land, University Valley | reverse complement strand
TGTAGCCCCAGCTTGCAGACAGTGCTAGCTGGTGTTGACTCTTCTTGGCTCTGCAAATACCCGGAGGCACAAGTATTCACAGGTTCCCAGCCGGCACCACGTGGAGGTGAGAGTCGTCGCCGGCCAGTTACCTAGTACTGTCGGTAATGGTACGACTATGATGATTATGTAAGCATGTCAGCCCTCTTGGCCATGATGCTGTAGGTAGATTCGGTGACGCTCTGCCAACCTCAAAAGGCGGTGCTGTCTCAGCCCGAGAATGCCCACCATGTTCTGGGGGAGGAGACGCTCTAATCACACGAAAACCTGTCATAGCCCGAGGTATGACTGCTGTTTCTGAGTCCCATCTGTGCGTATGACTCACCTCGACTGCGCGATACGGCTTATGCCTTTGACGCGCGTACTAAAGATGAAGCAGCAGCAACGAGAAATCTCCTCGGCCAAACGGCGACTTGGCAAGTAGTGTCAAACATAGGAGGAGTGGCTAGTGGAATGAACGTGTAATCATAAGTGTCTAGCTACTCTATGGAAATGTGGCCCTATAAGAAGGCCTCCTATCAGCGAAAGGAAAAACTTTTATCCATAGCAAACTGTTTGCCCTAGGCCCCCTAGCAAACTCCGCATGTTCCCAAAACCTCTGTAGGGCTCCGAAACCACTAAGATAATGAAACAAGGCTGAAAGTTTGACACACTCTCTCAGCCTGTTTCAGTGACAGTGAGGTAGAAAATGGAGGCACACTTTCTTCACTCATAGAGAAAGATGTGCCATTTTTCTGACTCAATTCAAACAGATGCCTCTTGAGTTTTGAACTCAAGTGTCATATCATTAGATCACAAGGTCTTTCACTGACTGATGAGACTCATAAGATTCATAAAATAAGTGAATTTCAGTGTTAAAAGTGACTTTGTAAGTCTGTTGATGACTATGTTGTTTGTTAAAATGTAATTGAGATAAATAAGCTTGCAGAATTCAACTTCTTTTATGAAGTAATAATGTATATCAATGTATTTCATTCTGACATAAAATTCAGAGTTCTTAATTAAAGCAATAACTTTCTGATTATTCATTTAAATCATAACTATCTCAAACTTCTTTAGTTTTAACTCTTTAAATAATCTCTTCATTCAAACTGCTTTCTTTATAGTCTCTGTTAAGATCATGTATTTCACTTTATAAAAAAATAAGATGACAGTTTTCTGACATTTTAAACTTCAGAATACTGATTTATTAATCATCTTAAATATATATCTTAATGTAAATCTTCTTAATTTAAGATCTTCTCCTCAGTCTGAGTTCAAATACTTTAGTAATTTAAGTTGTTTACTTAATTTATATTTAAAAATGACATCTAAGATTTCTTACACATATTAAAATACTCATTTCAGAGTCTTTCAATGTGTGTTGTTAGAATTATGTGCAAATTAATTAAGAATTAACACTGTATATGTGATGTTGAGTCACATTTGTGTTATAATGTACATAAAAGATTTTATAATCTTTTAATATTAAGTTATTAACTCTGATTTAACTGTTCTAATAATCTTTGTAAGATAGACTCTGAGTTTCATTGAAGTTGTGTCTGTCTTAACATTCTGTAAACTGAAGTCTTTGAGCATCTCTGTGAAATAAATTTTCTGTAATAAAATAAAAGTTTATAAAATTCTATTTTGTATAATTAGCATTTCTAAGTAATGCTCACAGATTCTGCAGTCAGTCATTTCAAAATAATTATTTAATTTGATTTTAAGATTTAGAATTTTGTTCTTATTGAGTTTACATAAAAGAATATCATCAACATAAACAGCAATGATTAAAGTTTTCTTTTTAAATACATTATTATCTATATGAATTCATGTGTATCTGAGATCAACAAGAAAGTGATGTATCATCTTATATTACAGATAAGATAATTATTTTAACTTATATAAAGCTTTTTTCAATTTACACATCTTGTCTTTTTCTTTTTCATATTCAGTAAATTAAATCACATAAACTTCTTCTTTTAAATCACTGTATAAGAAAGCTGTTTTGACATTTATTTATTTCAATTTATAGTTGTAAAATGCAGCTATGATAAAGATAACTTTATAAGTCATTGATTTAACAATCATTACAAAGATCTCTTTATAATCAATTTTAAATTGTTATTTAAATTCTTTGACTACTCATCAAGCCTTATGCTGTAGAATTGAGCTGTTAGATCTTCTTTTATAATGATAGATTTATTTGTTTCTTAAAGCTTATTAATTAAATAATAATATCTCTAAAGTTCATATAAAGTTAATCATTAACAAGTTATACTTACTATTCATTGCTTTCTTTTAGTCTTTTAACTTGTGACTTGCAATTATCTATTTAAATGTCTAAGATTTATTTTTAAAGTCTTCTTTCTTTTTTATGACATTAACAATTACATCAAATACAGTCAGATAGATCATGATTGCTTTAAGCTTTAACTTTATAAAGAATCATTTCTGTTTCTTAAAGCATCAAAACTTAGCTGATACTGATCTGTCAATTGTAAAAAAAATATTTATAATATCTTTTTTTTCTTTTTTGATTTCTTTTAACTGATTTAACAATACTGATATGAGAAAGTATGATGACACATACTTTAGAAATGATGACAATGATGAGAGTTAAGAAGAAGATAAGAAAGATAGCTGCACATCTTCTTATTTTACATTAACAATGTAAGATTGAGTGACTCTAGAAATTAAGACTGCAACTTTAACATTATAAATTAATGAATCTTCATTAAACTGCACATCTCTTGCTTTAATTACTCAATCTGTCTTTTTCTTTTCAGAAAGTTATACTCTATATTGATTTCTTTCTTTATATTTAACAAGAATTTTTTTATTACTTTAAGATTCAAATTTAATCTCTGTTGTTTAAATCTTTTTTGATATATGCACATATACTATGCATTTAAAACACTGAAGATGTTTAAGATTGATGAGATTCACTGATCTATTCTTATTAAAAGATTTAAATAATAGCTAAATTAAGATTTTGTTGTTCTTAAAAGCTGACATTAAGAGTTAATTAAGAAGATAGCATGCTGTTTTAACAGTCTTTAATTATAGAATTTTAAAGACTTTACTATTTAAAATTATAATTTTAACTTTTGCTGTCAAAAGTTCATTACTTCTTTCTGTCATTTCATTCTGCTTCAGTTCATAAGAAACTGTTGTTTCATAGATAATTTTAAGACTTTATAATCATTTAATGATGAGCTTACTTCTGAATTTCTTTCTGTTATCAAGTTGTACTTATGCAATTCATAAATTCATCTAAATAAAAAGCATATTAAGAAACTATTCAATTTTATCTTTTGTCTGATCTTTCATTTTCATATTATAAATATATTATCAGCAAATAAGATCATCTGTGAAGACTATATATTATAAAAACTTATTATATGCTTTCAGTGTGACAAAGTTAACAACATTGATGTGAATCAGTTTAATCATCTTTATAACTCAGTTTTGTAATTTTCTTAAGATCTTCTTCTTTTAATTTGCTCTCATGCAGACATCACACAAATGTAACAGTGTTTTCATAAATTCTTATAAGTTAAATCTCACTATTCTGAGATTCTTTGACATATTATTAAGACTTAAATTCTTTATATAATTAAGATATTGATGTTAAGTAGTTCTCAAGATCTTGTTATCTTTAATGACTAATATAATCTTATTTTTGTTCACAGATTTTCTTATTATTAAAGTTTAAAGATAATATAACTTATCTTTATGTACTGTGTAATTAAGCATACTCTTTACTTTATTCTTTAAATGTAATAATTCATTCTTGATTTTAATTAATATCTCTTTCTTTTTAACTGTTTCAATTAAGAAGAGATTGAGCTCTATATTAGACATAAAATAAATATTTATTAATGTTAAAAGGTGGCACCACACTAATAGCATAGCTATCGTGGGTTATATATCTAACACTCCCCCTAACCTGCGATCGGCCGGCACGCTCATACGTCGCTTACCCAGCTTCTCACAGGCGGAAAGAATGCGCACGCAACATGGTTCGAACTCACAACCTTGGGCTTACGCGGGTAAGGCAGCCAATGCATGTTCAACACCATTACGCCAACCCGGGCTCATAACCTGTTAAAAGGTGGCACCACACTAATAGCACAGCTATCGTGGGTTATATATCTAACACTCCCCCTAACCCGCGATCGGCCCGCAACTGACCCGCAGGTGTAAAGGGTGCGCGCAGACGGCGGTTCAAACTCGCGACCTTTGGGCTTACTCCCTCACCATGGACTTGAACCACCGGCAGAGGTGGCCTAGGCGCCGTTTTACGCAAGAACAACTGCACTAACCCGGGCTCATAACCTGTTAAAAGGTGGCACCACACTAATAGCATAGCTATCGTGGGTTATATATCTAACAAAATCTATAAAATAAATAAAGATATATAAGATGATTTTATATCTCTTTTGCTGTTTTCATGTCATCTATAATGACAGTGATCTTCAAGCTGACAGTAAAAATAATGATGACTGTAATCTTATTGTTTTATGTAATTTAATCAGCTTAAGTAATGTCTGTTAAGACTGTTAATATAATTATTGTTGTTTCAGATATGAATTCTTCAATCATTACTGACTGACTCAAAACATCTAACTTTAATAAGAATTTAACATTACTCTTTATTATTAAATCTCATAATTCAGCACTCATCAGACTGTATTTAATCAATGTTCTTCATAATGAATAGTTTGCTGATTTCTTGAGTTTTGTAACTTTTGAAAATGTGAGATCATATAACATTGTAGTCATTTTGTATAATAAGAATATTTAAATTAATGATGAAGTTATTTTCAACATAAAGATCTAACTTTGAAATGATTGTGAGAGTTGTTTTTGACTGTTTTATTTATGAATTTATAATGATTTGATGTGAATAACTTCTCATTATATGTTGAATTCACTTTACTTCTTAAAGAGCTCTTTCTAGTATTCATAAAATAATAACAACAATAAGATGTTTTTCTTTCATCATTTTGAATAGAAATAAATGACTTAATGAATAAATAAATATTAATATACATTTAGGCTCATAATCTGTCAAACATAGAAGAAGTGACTAATGAAATGAATGTGTAATCATAAGTGTCTAGCTACTCTATGAAAATGTGGCCCTATAAGAAGGCCTTCTATTGGTGAAAGAAAAAACTTTTATTCATAGCAAACTGTTTGCCCTAGCAAACTCTGCATGTTCCTGAAACCTCCGTAGGGCTCCGAAACCACTAAGGTAATGAAATGAGGCTGAAAGTTTGACAAGTAGTAACATAGCTAGCATGGCAGAGCGGGCAAAGCCCACGTCGGGTAGACCAGTGATTGCCAACTTCGACAGCAGTCACTTGACCGTAGGAGCCGGAGTTGCCATCTTTCATCTAGCTTCATCCCGAGTAGTGCTCTGATGGCACAGCACCGAGAAGCACTGGTTCCTGCCGAAAGGCCGGCGAGACGCGAGCGAAGACACCGGCGCTGGTGCCGAAAGAGAAGGCTTTGAAGAGGTGACCCACCTCCGACAGCTTCTTTATCAACTTGCAACTTATAATCTATCGCGGAGTCTGGCTATCGGAACCGACTGCTCCCCATCCCCCTGAAACACCGCCAGCCGCAAGCTCACAACCCGTCGGGCGACTCGGTTTCCCGGTTTGTCTGTGAGCCGGTGTGGACGTAGTTGGTTCCCCAGACGGCGACTTCGCAGTATATTCTGTTCTGGTATGTGGCGGAGACGGTGCCTCCGGAGGTGGAAGTTCAGCTCAATCAGAGAATGGCGGGGAGTGCGTCTGATTACTCGGAAAGGCCGTATCAGTATCCGCCAAAGTATCCGCAAGACTTGACTTTTGCGGCACGGCGTGCTATGGAAGCAGGGGGATACGAGCCTGTGCATCATCTCAACACGGGCGTGGATTCTGATGAGGCGTTGTACGAGTCGTACTTACTGCCTGTTAACGAGGCTTTACAGAATCTCCGGGGCACCATTCAGGAGGATGTGGTTCGTAGAGGCTGGGAAGCCATTTGCTTAAGGGATAGAATGGAGTCTTAGGGCTTTATTAGCCTGGGAAAGATTACTGGCAAGTGGGGTGTAGCATGTCCGGTGCTCTATAGACTTTAGAAAGGTAGTTCTAGACGGTTTAAGCATGATTGCGTTCAAGCCTTGTTTGCTCAAAGGGCTTTCGTGTCTAAGATACATGCTGCAATATATGGTTTGTCTCGTTGCTGCAAAACTCCCGCTTTAACCCTCATCATCGCAAACTCTCACGACCGAAAATCGCACCCAAGACAGAAACCATCAACTCTCGATCGTAAATGTAATCTGTCGTATCTACACGCTTCGGCGCGCGGCACAGCCAGTCCGAGGAGCGAATGATTCAGAAAATAAGAATAAGCAAGCAACCGTAGCTGTTTTAAACATCAGATCCACCCAATACAGTTCAGCCCCATATGACCAAACAACAGTTATAACCTTCATCACCGCCCGCTCTCACGACCGAGGACCGCACGCCAGCGCGGTACAACCCCATCGGAGCACAGCCGGATCAGATATACCACCAATGAACATATCTTCTCCCATTCGATAAAATCCGTCGCGATATTATTGTCAGCTGGGGAGCTAGGGCTGTGGTTAGCAACGCTTATAAGACATGGGGCCATAGGTTGCTATAAAGCAAAACCTACCGCATAACGCATGGTATCCAACATCTCCTCCTGTACGGCGGTGGCAGTGCGCTGCTCCTCGACTTAGAGGAGCACTGGGTCCTTGACCTCTGCTGGTCTCTTGTGTCCCCCATGATGGTTGGCCCTAGTGATATGGGCCGCGATGTCCTTGGTAAACGCCTCTTGGTGGCGGGTGAGATTGCGGGGTGGGTCCTCCATTCGCTGGGAGACCGCATCATGTCAATCTGGATGGCTGTCAGGCTAGGAAGTAATGCGGTTGTCTTCTCATTCCATGCAGATTTCAGAAATAGACACCTCATCACATCTACATCTTGCATTTGTTGCGGGTTGAGGATCCGCGGAAATGTCGGCAAGGTTGTTGTTGTTGTTGTCAAAGTCATTACCTGGTATGTCAGCGGAAAGCCAGTCCTCCTTGACCGCGGTCAAGGAGGACGGGCCCCCTTCATCCTCGCTGTCGTTGTTGTATTTGGGGATCACCGCCTCACAGTTGATACAATTTGCATTACTCTTCTTCCTAGAGTCCGTCTGGGTTTTCCAATACCAACACAACAACATGTACCCATGGTTGATGTCCTCATTTGCGAATTCCCCGTCCTCATCCTTTGAAAATACTGCCGTGTTGGCCTCCAAAATGCGAACGATTGCGTTAAGCCAGCACACAGTCGGTAGGAAGCTCGAGGGGATGTCATCGGCCAAGATTGGTTGATTTGGTTGGCGCTTTGCGTGTTGGAACAAATTGTCGCGTGCAAGTTTGAGAATCTGCGCCCGCTGGACCCTGGCTGCCAGTTCTTTGGCGGCTTCAGATGCACCTTCGACACCAATGTGGGCCCTGCGCGCCGTTGCCCACTGCTGAACAATTTCCTGGAAGCTTGACTGAGCCATTAAAGTCCTCAGGCTGTCTGTGTCCTTTAGCCCCAGGTAACCGGCCATGAGCGCACTGTTTCTTTCAAAGCCATAGGACTGAACGTGGACGCCCTTTATCTTGCTCTCTTTCGGACCCTTGCCATCGTTCTTCTGCGCAAGGGGCTTGCTCGATTTGCTCTTCCCATTTGCCTTCTTACCGGAAGGGCCTGGCTGGCTGCCAAGGTCGGCCATTGAGATGATGCTGCTTGACCGGAAATGTGGCTTGGTTGGCTGTATACATCCTTCATCCAAGCATACTGAAAGTGAGCTCATGCTCGCGCCTGTTCTTGAAGTTGGTGGTTGAGTGGTGGGATCAATAAAGAGTTGTTTGAGGGGAATTGAGCGGTTCAGACCCCAGTATGGAGGTTCATTGAGGACCCAGGGACACAAGCTTGAATAGTCTGATTGTGCGGCTGCGGCAGCTCGAGCAAGGAATCCCAACCAAAGCACAAACACTGTCTCCGCGACCAGACAGAGAACAGCATCGCGTAGCTCTTGTTCTCCTGTATCATTGAGAACTCTTTCTCGGTGCTTAACCACAACTGCCAGGCGCTTCCCAATTTGTCCCGTACGCACAATCTCATCTTGCAACAGTTCATCCTCCTGGGCGGCTCTATCTATCTTCTTCACTTCCAATCGATTCCGCTCAATGTTCACTGATTCTCCTATCACTCCCTGAAGACGCTCGCGTACGGAGCGCGGGTACCCTGCGGACACCGGGACAGAGCGGTGAGTCTCCGTCGTCTTGAAACTCCCATCACCATATGCCCTCATGTAGTCGGCATCCCGCAGCACTTTACCGATAGTAACACCCGACATTTGCGCCAAACCGAACACTTCCTCTGCGTGCAGGCATTCTGGACCATACAGACTGATTCTAATCCTCCCCTCCCTTCTCTCCATCAATCCAGAGCTGCATCAACACCAGATCCACCCAGTATTTTTGACACCCATATTTCCAAACCCCCCCATTGTAGACTTCATCACGGCATGCTCTCACGACCGAGGACCGCGCGCAAGCGCGGTACAACTCGATCGGAAGCACACCAAAAGCAGATAGAGTATTGAAAACCCAACTCGCCATATCCGTCGCCGCCGGACCAATATGCAGCTCGTCGCATCAAACGGCGCTCGAGGGGATTAGTGTCCGTGGTGCACTAGCCACGGGATACAGGTGGTCCATTGATGGCAGGCGCGGTGACTAAGGCCCTGAAACCATCACAAGCTGACAACCTCGAGCAGACCAGCATCCCAGCTATGAGCACGACTTCCAATCCCCCAGACTCTCTCTCCACAAAGGTGGAGAGGGAGTCAGAAAGAGTGAGAGAAAGAGATCGCATTCAACACTTCCTCTGTGCATGAGGGGGTCTTGAGCATAAGCTCCCTAATCCACCCACTTCGACACGTTGCTACCGTGCGAAGGGACCAGCCGAGCCTTGGTTTGCGCCTTGTCTTGACCCGTTGTTCGGAGTGGTGGACGGGAAGGGCTGCGCTGGCCGGAAATCTATGGCGCTGGGATTGAAGTGCTGGCTAGGCTGAAAGGAAGATTGCCCCCGGTTGGCGTCTTGGGAGACGAACGGGCTTTGTGGAAAGACGGGATTAGTAGCCGGGTTGAAAAGAGGTGGGCGTTGCCCAGGAGCCCATGTGGGGCCGGCATTGTAGGAGGGCGCGAAGCCCGAGGGAGAGAAGCCCGTATTGCCGGGCCCGAAGGGGTGATGCTGCTGACCGAAGTTGTACCCGAAGCCGGCGTTCTGCCCTGGTGGTCGGTACGGCGGGAAGGGGCCCGAAGGAGAGGGTGTAAATAGCGCAGGCTGCTGCGCGGGGAAGTTGGGCCGAGGGCGGGAGACTTGGTGAGGAGACACGCTTCCCTCAGAAATCCGGCGGCTGGAGAGTGGGGAAGGCCCAGGAGCCGGGAAGTAAGGGAGCGGCGGCGTGCTTCCCTCAGGACCCCAGCGGCTGGAGAGCATTGGCGTGGCCGGAGACTGCGCGACATGATGAGTCTCTGTAGACTCTCGTTGAGGACTGAGTAGTTCCCCAGTTTGCTCTTGCTCATCATTTGCCTTGCGCCCTTTGCCTCTACGCCTGCGTCTGCGTTTTGGGCCAGTACTAGGAGTGTCAGCGGATCGGCCTTCTGCTTGGTCTTCCGCCCCATCAGCCTCGCTGGCCCCGTCGTGCTCCAGTACATGGCTAGAAGTCGGGACTGTTTGACTAGCCACAGTATGCTCCGTAGGAGCAGAAACTGTTGCCTCAGACGACTGAGAGCCCTCAGGTCTGGTGAGCTCTCCAGTGCTTGAAGCACCCGCTCGATCGTCGTCCTGCATACCGCGTGCCTCGGAGACACCGATATCCCGCCCAGCGTCCTGGTTGTCCGGAACATCCAGTCCTATTTCCCATAGCCGCTCTCTCATGGCCAACGCCACCTCCACCGGTACTACACCCCCACATTCGGGGCAAGGTCTGTGCGCGGGAGAGTCAAGTGAATTCCGACGACTGCGAACTGGCATACCAGTTTCTGCTGGCTTCGTCCAAATCGCCTGTCGCAGTTCGTTTGGTACGCAATTCACCTTGACTGGCAGCGGGCCACCACATCGTGAGCATGACTTGTGGGCGTGCAAGTCAAAAGAGTGGCGTCGAGGGATCGGTTGACGCTTAGCCGCTTGTCGTTTGCCGGCTCTCCTTCTCTTCCGGCGGTGACCCCCTTTACGCGCTGGGGTTTCTTGTTGGTCCTCAGCACCCTCTACCGTCTCCTGACCCTCTTGGGCGGCAGGTGGGGCATGATGGGCAGGATCAGCTTCGTGTGCCAATTCTTGGGCTTCTGCTTTGGCTTTAACGCCGAGACTGTCATCCCGTTCAGCCCGTGCGGGCTGTTCTGCCTCGCTGGTGCTACCGTGGCCCCGAGCTTCCACCTCAGTTCGGAGGGTATCGAGTTGCCCCTCCAGATCCTTGACCAGCTCGAGCGCCTGGGCAAGCTCGGCATTCCTTTGCTGCGAAACCTGCTCCTGGTGCTCGGATTTCCGTTCAGATGCTTCGATGGATGAGGTATTCACGGCCAGCTCATGCTCCAAGCGGTTAGCACGCTCCTGGAGCTTCTCTGCCCTCGCACGAGCCATTTCATTGTCTTGCCTGAGTGCGGAGACTCGGGATTCGGCAGTCGTCAGATCAGCAGTCTTCTGACATGCGGATCTCCGTTCTTGCTCTGCCTGTGCCTCAAGCGTCTCGATGACGGATGTCTTGGTCTCGAGCTCGGTTTTCAGCCCCTCCGTCCGCTTCCGGATGCTTTCTTCCTTGACCCGAGCTTCTGTGTGTTCGTGCCTAAGTGCTGCCAGCTCAGCTCTCAGACTCGCCGTCACAAGGGCGTTCTCGTCTGAGGTCTTGTGTAGCTGCTCAGCCTGCTGCTCTGATGCCTCAACAGCTGAGGACTTGCGGCTGACGTCGTCCTCCAGTCGCTTGACTTCATCCTCGAGGCTCTGTGACCTCGATCCAGCCTCTAGGAGCTTCTGGCTGAGCTCGTCGTTTTTGGTGTGTGTCACCTCTAGCGCAGCAGCTCTCTGATCGAGATGTGCTTGAGTCTCCTGCAGCTGCTGTTCGAGACTGGTCAGAGCTGAGACCTTGTTGGTAAAGTCGGTCTCCAGCTTCTGTAACCTGTTCCGAAGCTCTGGGCCCGTTGCCTCGGCCCGCTTTGCTGCCTGGGCGAGTTCATCCCGTTCAGATGTCAACTCCTCGATTTGAGCAGTCTTCTGTTTGAGAGTCTGCTTCTGGTTCTCATACATGATGTTGACGGCGTTGAGTCGCCGGGTTGTGTCTGTATGCTTGGTTTCCGTAACCTTTGCCCGATCGAGAGCCCGGTATGACTGCTGCCGCTCTGCCATTAACGCGGTGTCGAGTGCCTCCTTGCCAGCTTGGAGGCATTGAGCTTCTTCTTGAGCTTGCTTTAAAAGTTTTGCTTGAGCCTCGCCATGGCGCTGAAGCTGAGCCTGCATCGCTTCTTCGAGACTGACGATTTTGGCTTGAGAGTCTCCCAGCTGCTGATTCGAAGAAGTTTGAAATTCTTCGATCATTTGGCGTTGATCTTCGAGCAATTGCTTTTGCTGCTCTAGATCATGCTGTAGAGTGTCCGCGTGAGCCTGGAGGACCTTTGCAGCTGTCACCTGCTGTTCGACACACTCTTGTCCCTCGGCAAGCTGCTTCGTCCGCGCGTCTAGATCCTCCTGTAAAGATCCCGCTTGTGCCCGGAGTTGGGCCGCAGTTCGCTCGTGCTGTCTGAGCTCCTCTTGGCCATCGGCGAACAGCTTCGTTTGCTGGTCTAAGTCCCGCTGTAGAGAGGCTGCATGTGCCCGGAGTTGTGTTGCCGCTGTCCCCTGGAATTTGAGATCTTTCTGGCTCTCAATGAGTAGCTTCGTTCGCTGGTCCAGATCGTTTTGAAGAGTGTCGGTTTGTGCCTGCAGTTGGCTCTCTTCGGTCTCATGGAGTCTGAGGTTTTCCTCTTTGTCGTCGAGTAGCATGACCTGTTGATCTAAATCCTTCCGTAGGGTTTCAGCGTGTGCCACAAGTTCCACGAAAGCGTTCTCTTCTTGTTTGAGATCTTCCTTTTCCTTGGCAAGAGTTTGGAATAGGGTGTAGACGTGATACCCAAGGCCAATAGACAGCATGCAGAGAACAACAGCAGAGAGCTTAACGAGCATCGCTACCGCAAGACTCAACGGTAACACTTTGCGCACCAAGGACCTAAGCATGGATATGTAGGCGACCAGCAGAGCTTTCCGCGTCCTTGGTGTCGAAGAGTGACTGAAGTCGTAATGATGGAGATGTAACTCAGCAGAGAAGTCTTTGAGATCCTCCATCATGCGAATGAAGCCGTCGAAGATCAGTAAAATGTACTTGGATAAACACAGCCACGTATCTACAACGGAGAAGGCGGCTTGCCGATAATTGGGGAAGACCGATCGGGGATAAGGCGCGGTGTAGCTGGGTTCACCAGTAACGTTCAGGTACGCTGGATTCTCGTCTAGCTGCGTGTCGATCTGACTCGTTACTGACTGTGAAATCGTCACGTTGGTGACATTCACCAACGGCACGACCGGAATGACGACGTCCTGGTTCGAAGTCGGCAGGAGGAAGCGAAAGACGTCTGGCACCTGAAAGGAAGATGTGTAATCTATCGTGCGTTGATAGATGTAGTCGAAGTCGCCATTTCGGCCCTTTTGTATGGCGAGCAGAATAGGGAGGACTGAAGCCAGAGCGGCCAGGAGGTGAGATAGGATGAGCATTTTGTTCTAATAGCTCCTGCTTGGAAGCTTGTAATGCTGAACCTTGAGATGCTGGGAGTTGGCAGCTGTTGTCGTATGTAGTAAGAGATGAGAGTATGGGGCGTTGTGATAGTCAAGATAGAGCTCTGAATGCAGGAAGAGCAGCTGGCCTACTATCTTTTAATAAGTCCAAGATAAGTAGAAGACGGATGCACTGCGAAGTCTTTTCCAATCTAGAAGTTCCTAGGTGAGGAGCGGTAGATGGTAAGACAAGTGGTAAAGCTGTGTCTGAGTGTGTGTTGATAATAAAGAAAGGAAGGAGGTACGAAGAAGGTTGGAAGAAGGTCATTCAGTAAGGCACTGTGTTACTCAACGGTGAATAAACTGCCAAAAAGTCTACTCGTGCCATCGAAGTGTTACATCGGCAGTGAAGTGTTACTCGAGACTGGTTCATATTATTCAATTTTTCTATTTATTGGCGTTTTGTGCCGCAGTATCCTAGGATCGTCGTCGTCAGCTTTGCTCATGTTTGTTAGGGCAAACAACGTACTAGATATACTTGGTAGAAATCCATCTTCATGCTTCCTCCGATTTCAACCAGATGCGCTCTCGCAGCCCAATCAATCTCTGCGTTCTTCCCATTCTTCAAGCCATAGCCTACAGTACCGTATAACATAACTTCGTTCGAATTCTGACCGAATGGGAAAATCTTCAGGGGCTTGTGCTTCCGACTCGCAACATGCTCCCACATTGCTTTCCGCAAAGCTAGAATCTCTAAAAGAAAGTCAACATTGAGGAGGTAACAGCAACAGATTATTATGTCTTTGAAAGAGCCATTGCAATGCCACAGGCCAGTACATGTTTTGTCATACCTGTTCTTCCCTTTACGGTCTTTGAGGCCATGACAAGCGTAGCATTCTCCGTAAAAGAGTCGGCATACTGCTGGTGGGCATCTGGGGTATCTGAGGTCTTGTAGAATTGTTCGAAAAATTCTCTGATGGCTGGATTGACATTCACGTCAGGGTATTCTGAGGCGTACGGGCTCATCCTTGATGGTGTGTGTGTGAGGCGCCCTGCGCTTTTGGTAAGTGGTATGAGCTTGAATGATTTCTGGCAAGATCTCATCAACGCTCGATGTTTTATGTACATGAAAATAGAAGCAAACAGCTACTGATATCCTTAGACCTCACTGGCGATGTGGCGAACCCGTGAGGTGAGGTCAAACTTGGCGTTTAAGTTTGCCCTCGGCTGTGGCTCGGCGGCAGCGGCAGCGGCAGCGGCTGAAGCAACATCTACCTAGGTATTTGTACCTACCTACGGAATCGCTTGAGGGCTTAAATGTCTATTCTTTTCATTTGAAATAGCATATACTTGGCCGTGATCTCCTCCACAATTTGCTCCACTATGCTGTGCATACCCCCCAGAGCAATATTCTGCTTCCCAGATTGCCATTCCTGTCTCTAAACACATCACATACATAGCTCAGGACAGTATCACAAACACCCATATACCACATTCTATAGCATTATATTGCACAGTTGTAACCCCGAAACAAGTCTTGTCCCTGAGACACCAGACATCAAAAAGCGCTCTACGCATCCTCCCGCCCGCTTCAACGCAGCCTTTCCGCCAGAACAACCCCATACCACATCGTAGCCAGCAGGCCCAGAAGATTGAGCAACGACGAAGCGCCATGCATCCGAGCGAAAGCCGTATTCATACGGATCATCTCCTTCGAGTGCGGCGGACTATCATAGCTCTTCTTCCCATCCCGCGTTTCTAGAACCCCCATCGTCAGCCCAACCCAGCACGGCCCTACCAAGACACCACCACAGTCGCCTCGACTTGGTGGAAGAACGTACCTTGATGTTTCCGCTCCCTCATGATCCTCGTCGTCGCAGGCCCCACGACGGCCAAATTCATGAGGCTCGTTGCGAAGATGGTCAGGATCGGCGCAAGCACATGCATCCGGTTGCCGTCGGCCAGCACGCCGCCGAGCCCGGAGGGCGCGGAGCCGGTCAATGTTCGCTCGCCGGGGTAGGTGAGGGCGAGTAAAACTGGCAATGCGGTTTGGAGCGAGAAGTAGATCGGGAAGATGGCTTGTTGCAAGGAGGCGAATTGGGGACGGGGGAGTGCTTTGTAGGCTACTATGCCGCCGACGAAGGACTGTTGAGTGTTGATCAGTCATGGTTCTTGAGTTGGAGACGCGTCGATTTTACCTGGAAGAATTGCGTTCCGAGTAGTGTTCCATAGCTGGGTGAAGGATTAGCTATCAGTTGTTGTATGCTTAGGGTCTATGTAGATTGCGCACCTGAGGACATGGTATGGCGCCGGGCTGGCGAATGTTGAGAAATCGACCATAGCTACAGTACCTATGCTTTCTTTATCTGAAGTTGCAGTGAGAAATGAGCTATTGGTGTAGAATGTAAATTATTCCAGGTTGTACGTTAATTGAGAGTCTTTAAATAACATGGTGACGTAATTGATAACCCCTTAGTTTCCCAGAGACGAGCATTGCACCCATTCCACATTCATTGAGCAGCAAATTATGACTTCAAATGGGATGACGCCTAGGCTGTACTAACGTAAGGCGAAGCTGATGTTCAGCCTTGGAATTATCGTAGAGGTTGAGGACCACATGTCCGATTACCATGATCTTGGCTCTCTTTACAAGTACCTCAAGAAGACTAAGTCCCAACTAGCTACGCCAGAACAGCATAAGTTACGGGGCAGGAGATATCACGACTCTAGCAGGAATGCTTTGCAAGTTCAAATTATGTTTTGCTAGACTCCTTTTGAGAAGCAGTTCAGCAACACCAACGGCATAAGCCACTCTGCGAGATGAAACCGTGCCCGTTTCCCTTCCATTGCTCGTAGACAGCCGAAGTTTCGCTCACCAATACTGCAAGTTAGCCTGGTATGCAGTTTGGTATCCAGCATCATCCACCTCCTTGTGCGCCTTGGTCTGTGCTTTCTTGTTCGCGGGCCGCCTTTCGATGTTAGCTTTACCGTTGCCAGGGCCGCCGACACCGGCAGTGCCAACACGTTGGCGCTGCGGGCCAGACTCGCCACTAAACTTGATACCCAAACGTTCTGGACTACCCCCATCGTCTCCCTCGTCTGGACTAGACCACCCCTCTGCGTTCTCTCTAACTCTCTCCTCCGCCTCTTTGACCGCCCACTCAACCTTCCTTTCCATATCATGCTCCCTCTCCTCTCGCTCCCTCTTCGCACCCAAACCCCGTATCGCGATGCCCAGCAACGCCTGTAGTGTATAGGCCGCGTCGTTGCCGGCGTTATGTAGGTTCCAGCCTGAGATGCCGAGGTCAAGCAAGATGGCGCCAAGGGAACGAGGGTTGTTGTCGCGTATTAGTGCACGGTATAGGGAGGCGGTGTCGATGATTTCGAGCAGTGTCGAGAGATTCAGCGGATTATAGCCTAGGCGTTGCAGGTAGTTGATGTCTTGACTGATATCGTGGCCGACAAGGATGATATTGCGTTTTTCCAGTTCCGGATCTTGTATTGTTGTAGTGCTTGAGGTAGATTCCATCTGGACGGACGAGTCGGTGGCAAGGTTTGGTCCTGCTGGGGTAATAGGGGAGAATGGGGGGCGGAAACATGATGCTACTGTTCGGGGAGCGTCTTTGATGGAGATCCAATCGCTTTGACCCTCGTTGAACTCAAAGCGGTCGGCACATCCAGAGACGAAGTCTGTATTGATCAAATGCGCGTGCTCTCGTATGCGAAAGTGGCGGGAGCGGATCACATCCCTCCAAGCCTTGCCATCTTCCCCAGGTGGGATTCCATGAAGATCGCGGCAGTCTAGGGTTGAAATACCGATCTCAGTGATGATGTTATGGCTCCGTTCATAAGATTCCACGTCCACACAGACGAACACAACGTCTTTGTCAAAAGGATATGGCACCGCTTCATCGACAGCGACGGGGGGTAAGAGTTGTCCCGCAGCAAGAGCGTGTTCCTTCCTCGCGTCTTGAAGTTCTGTCCAGCTCAGCTCTGCCTTGTGCAACGGATCGTCCTTTGCAGTAGCCGTGCGTCGGGGGCGAAGGCCGAGGTATCTTTGAGTGCGTTTCAACTCTCGACACCATTTCTGTTTTTGCTGAATCCGCTCGCCATGCTTCTTGGCCTTCGAGGCCTTGGACTTAGTCTTCGAGGCGTCGAGGGCAGCTTCCATTTTTCCCTTGAAAGCTTTGAATGAACGGTCCGTGGGCTCCATTGTCGATGCATCTTCGGTTTCCAGTCTGTAGCCTTCTTGTGGAGCGTTGCTCGTCATCTCGTCGAAAGCGTTGCGTGATCTAGACCGACCAAGGTAGCGTGGACGAGGTGTAGTTTCGTCACGAAAAGAAATAAGGAAGCCACTATCTCTCGGAGCTGTAGGAAAAGAAAGGTCGCAGTGTAGTCCCTCGTTGATCTCTATCAAAAGAGCTTTAACTTGGCTTGAAGGTACGAAGAATATAGGCTTCGCCGCTACCGACGGTGGAGGGTGAATGTAGTAGCTGTAGAAGATGATCAGCACCACAGCTGGACGGAACGACTGATAAACGACAACAGAGCAGGATGACAAGAGAGTATCGTTACTGTGGGGATAACCACAATTTTCAGAGGTGATGGAGAGATGTGGCCAAGAAACAAGTGACAGACACGGAAGAGAAGCGAGAAGGAGTTGACACTTGGACAGCAGGTGTATTCACTCAGACAACAGGTGTGTTCACTCGGACAGTAGATGCATCAGAAGCTTACATGTCCCACGTCCGTTCCCAGAATTTGCCAGCGTTGAAGTAGCTACTGGCCACGATCTCTGATAGATCTTTGCCCACGTGCCTATAAGGAAACCTGCTCACTGCCAGAATAGGGCAAAATTTCTCGCCGGGAGGAGCCAACTCCCCGAGCTGGAGCCCAGAACCTAGGGTACTGTCGCTTGTCTTTGTTGGTCTGATGACGACCGTGTGTGCTGCAGTGGTCGCAAGTTCTTGCTTCCCTTTCTTCTTACCTTTGCGCTTCCCTGAGGCCGTGATGGATCCTGCCGCAGGTACATTCTCATCGTTGGAGCCATAGCCTACTGGCTCGATATCTTCCCCATAGCTAGGGTAGGACGTAGGTCTTTCCTGGGTTGTGTGAGTAAATGTTGAGTCGGTCGGGGCAGTCGCCTCGAACGGAGGAGTCGTTTCTTCTCGAGTCTCTTCCACAGTTACCGGGAGCTTTGGAAGCTGCCCTTCGACAAGATCATCCTTGAAAAGGAGTTTCAGTTTCTCGGCTTTTGACGTAACCATGGTACTAGGATTGATTTATGAAAATATGAGTAATTGAAACTCGGAGCAAGTCCTTTTTGGTTTCTTAGACAAGAATAGGCGTGGCGCATGGGCAAACACCAGCAGTTCAATCAGTTCGGAAGGAACATTTGAGTCTGGAAGATTAGATTGATATGTCTGCCTAGGAGCTGGATGTGTAGGGTGAGAATTGACACCAAAAAGGGAACGTTCCTTCACAGGTACTTGTCAATCTTTTGGTGAATGGTGGGTGGTCAGGCGGCTTTTTGCTGAGAAGGCTTGGGGACAGTCAAACCTTCAAGGCCAGATTTACTACAGGACGGTTGTTCATGGAGGCCAAAGTTTGTATCCGTGTAACGAAGCCTGACCAATGCTGGACTGTACCATCCACCCAAATCATTCACAGGTAGCAAATCTCACCCCGTGTGATCTGCAAACCTGGGTTCTTCTAGTCAGCAACCAAAAAGAACTACATGCGGATATCTCGGTCATCTTTGATAGCTTGTATCGCCGAGGCGTGTCAGATAATTTGTCCGCGGGTCCCTTGCATTAGCGTCTCTCGCTTAACTATCCTAATTGGTCGAGCTGCGACACGCGACGCTGAGCTCTTGACGAGGTGAGACTACTTGTGAACGACAACGCGGTTCTCAGCAGTCATTGCAGAACTCTGCACGACTGTCCAATACATGCTTAAATATCAACCAAGTCAGGAGCATGTCTAGAGTGCTATATGGCATGTCAGATATGGACTGATCAAAAGGCAACATCAAATGGCTGCAATGGCGGACGCGCTTGGAGACATGACTGTCGATGCGCCTGTGGATCCTGATGCCCAAGCCACTGTGACCGACTTCCTCGATTACACCGAGTACCTGCCTTCCGACCTCATACGCTCATTGACGCTTATCCGCAAGCTTGACCAATCCTACCTCACCTCGACCTCTGCGGTCCACAACCTCACCAAAGTATACGGCTCCTTGCCTACTATCCCTACAAATGAACGGGCGGATCCTGTTTCTCTTCGTAGCCAAATATCGCATGATCTCGATCATGCCATCAGCGCTCGCGAATCCTCTTACGCCGAAGCATCCCGTCTGTATGATGTCGTGGACCGACACTACAACCGCCTGACAAGCATCATCTCGAAATTACAGTCGCTCCCGAAACCCCCGTCTCGCGATCCTACACCTGTACCTCAACCGGCTTCACCGCAAGCGAATCGATCTAGAGGAGGTAATGTCAACACGGGCGCAGGAACCACGCCTCCACCTCGTATCACACTACGTCTCGATGGCGCACGAGCAGCTGCGGCGGCGGCGGTGGCAGCTAGACCTCCTAGCTCTGTATCGCGTGCAAGAAATCGGGGTCGAAAGGTCACTGTTCCGGGAGAAGTCCTTCCTCCTCCAAATCCTGACTCGCCCCCTCCGAGTACCGTATCTGATTGGGAGTCGTTGCCACCGTCGCCGATACCCATGACCACCACTCGTGTCGGAGCACCGTTGCGGAATCGATCCGACAACCCCGCGGAAGTAAAGCCTCCCAAACCACCAAAGCTGCCCAGGCCCAAGATCAAGCTCCCCAAGATCCCTCGGGGTCCAAGACCACCTGGTGTGATGGGCACCAACGTGCATAGTGCGGTTGCGGGTATTTCGACAAGCAATGCACTATCCTTACTCGAACCTCCGCCTCCCGATGCCAGACCGGGGAGCGAGCACGCCCCATGGATGCGACTTACGGAGTGGGAGATGGCCAAACTACGGAAGCGGATGAAGAAGAACGCGGTTTGGTCACCCAGCGAAACCATGATCAGGCGTGAGCTCGCCGACCATGGTCGTGGCCCTGAGAACTATCGCGCAACAAAATCTCGTGCTGAAGCCAACAATGAAGAATTCGTCGATTTCGATAAGATAGCCACAACAGCTCCTGGGAAGGTGCTCGCGCCTGGCGAGATCAGCGCGGATTCCTTGGGCATGGAAGAATCGCAACTGAGCAACCGCGGCATGAAGCTGAACGAGGCCAAGAAACTGAAGAAGGAAAACTTGGCGAGGGAGCAAGCCGCTCAGGCTGCGATCGAGGCCGAGCAAGCGGCAACGAGGCTGGGGGCCGTAGGTAGCGTGATCAGCAATCTGTTCGGCCCACGAAAAGACGACGTCGACGAGAGTGTAGTCGTCAAATCAGCCAAGTCGAAAGGCAGGGAGATAGCCAAGTCCGCCAAACGCAAACGCGACACCACGCCAAAGCAAGAAGACACCCAAGCCGAACCAACCGAACCCCCAATCTCCCCCACCAAACGATCTCCCAAGAAACGAAAGCTAGCAACGCCCGCCCCAGTCCCGGTCCTGGCGACCACCACGACCACCACCACAACCTCCATCCCCCTCGCCGCAGCCGGCCGCTCCTCCTCCCTCGCATCCACCCCACCCAAGCCTTCACCCACCAACTCCAAGAAACCCATCCCCCCCCCCACCACCACCACCCCCAAACCCCGCCGCCAATCCATCCCAACCGCCCCCCCCGCCAACCCCAGCAAACCCACCTCACCAACCACCACCTCCCGCCCCCCCTCCCGAAACCAACGCACCTCCACCTCCCGCTCCGCCAAACCCTCCGCCGAACCCCCAACCCCAACCATCACCACCGCCGCCCGCGACCGCACCCGCCGCGCCAGCACGACCAGCGCGCGCACCACCGCCCGCGACGCCACCCCGGCCCGCCCCCCGGCACCCCGCCGGAGCAAGCGGCCCGCGCCGGGCCCCGTCACCAGCAGCCACGACGGCGGGGCGGCCGTCAGCGTCGGGCGAAGGAAAGCGGCGCCGCGGAAACGGGGGGGAAGGAAAGTCACGCCGGCGGCGGCGGCGGCGAGAGAGAAGGCGGAGGAGGAGGAGGAGGAGGGCGAGGGCGAGGATGTCGATGTCGATGTCGATGTCGATCCGGACGAGCCGCGGTATTGTCTTTGTGGGGATGTCAGTTTTGGGAATATGGTCTGTTGCGAGAATAGTGATGTATGTTTTTTGGGCCCCTTGCTTTGCTTCTGCGTTCTTTTCGCGATCTTATCTTGTTGTCTCTTTGGCTTCGGTTCTCGCTGACGGGTGTGTTGGATACAGTGCGAGCGCGAATGGTTCCATTTCGAGTGCGTGGGTCTCAGCGAGCCGCCGGGGCGGACGACGAAGTGGTACTGTCCGGAGTGTCGGAAGCGGTTGGGGGTTGGGGAGAAGGGGCAGGGGCTTGGTGCGGGCGGGGTTGGTGGGTCGAAAGGAGGGAGGAAGAAGTGAGGTGTGGTGTGGGTTGAAGGGGGAGGGAGGGACGGGGAAGGAAGCATTGGTTGCGCTGGGAAGGGATGGGGTGTGGTGTGGTGGGATGGATTTGGTTGGAATTGGACTCTTTTGCGAAGAGAACTCGGTTTTGCTGTTATGGGAGTGGCGAGGTAGCAGCTAGATCTATGCTTACAACACCGTATCTCCTTGGGGCAGACAGCACTTTATCGTCCAGGTAACAGATGCAACGTCAGTGTAGAACATCACAAACCCAGCATCAGGTCTCTAATTCATATCTAGACAGCGTTCTCTCTTCATTCCTCAACGAAACTACACGCAGACTAATCCAGTTCACTACAGTTCTTCGCGACCCGCCGCCACGGGCACAGGCCATACGAGTACAAAAGGTCGCACACACGACGACAACGACGATGACAACGACGAGATATCCATCCCATGCATCGCACCCAAATGCGAGCCCGGTGAGTGTGAAAAGGGTTGTGAGGGCCTCCCCAATGGCAATACGATTACTGAGACAGAGAGTATTGGAAATGGAATTTGGTATCGACAGAAAGGAAAGCTCTAGGTAAAGTAGCGGTAGGGCTAAGCCAAGAGAGGAGGGGAGGAGAAAAGTCGCTTTCGAAGTGGGGGAAGAGAGAGGTAGAGGAAGATTTTGCCACGAAAAGGTTGGGCGGATTGCGGGTGGAGCAGGTACGGCGTTGGTGTTGGGCGACTTCGACTTGATAGGTAAGGGTAGAGAGAGAGATAGAGAGAGAGATTATATAGAGTTCAGAACGCCATCGTAGATCTGGGGTTACGTCGCGAAATACGGTCCATAAGTGTCGGGAGTTGATTTTTTCGAGTCAAGATGCCGTAGATCAGGAGCGCGCAAAAAATATTGAAAAGTCGTATCGTAAAGAAGCAGGGTGTAGGTAGGGACGTCTGGTCGTGGGATTGAGTGCCATATTAGATCGTTTCCTCGGTGAATCTGGAGCCTCTTGAGCCGTTGAATGATGGACGGCTTCGTCCCAGCGCATCTCTCGGGTTGCTTCCAATCGCTGGCGGAGTCGTGCCTCTAGGCGTGAACGGACCTCGTGGTGGACTCGGTAGGCCTTCGAACCCTCCACGTGAAGTGACAGGTGTTCTGGCAGGGCTGGGCCTCATGACGGCAACTTCCTTCTCCCTCGCATCGGTGCCTGGACTGATCCCTCGTCCAGCTGGGCCAGCCGAAGGACCGGCGAATCCTGGAGCTGTGGGTGAACCGGCGCCACCGTGAAAATTTCCTTGACTGTCTCGATAGAATGATGAGCCGGAAAGCGTCTCCTTGTCATAGCCACCACCGAGTCCACCAGCGCCCGCTGTGAACATGGAAGGAAGTTTCCTGCCACCTAAATTCTGGAATCCACGCTCACTTGGCGCTGTTTCAACACTTGCGGCCGTCTGACCTGAAAGCGGACGAAACCTCTGGAAAAATCCAGGAGCGATGGCTGCCGCGGCTAACGGGGTGTTGCTGGATCTTTCAGTCATGGCGCCAGACTGGGCTGTGCCTGGCGGGGCAACCTCAGGTTCGTGCGCTGGTTCGATGGCTCGGTTTCTCCTTCGATGCCAGCGGATCAGGAAAAGTAAGAGTACGGCAAGAAGCGCGAGACCAGCGACTCCGCCGACGACGCTTCCTACTACCGTAGGTGTAGGGGGTGCGCTGCTGTTACCAGGATCGCTCCCGTTACCAGATGCAGCCCCGCTTTGTGAGGTACCGCTTGAACTCCCAGTCGCGGTGCCTGTGCCACCACCGCCAACACCGCCAACACCTGTGCCGGCTGAGCTGCTCAACGAGCTCGAAGAGTGAGTGGCTGAGGCCGATGACGAGTCGACTGATGTTGTGGGAATGACACTACTAGATAACAGAGAAGTCACGGAAGAGCTACTGAGGGTGTTGGAGGCGCGAGCCTCCGTCGTAGACGTGATTGACGAGGGGTTGGAAGTAGTCTCTACAGGGATTGTGCTCGTGGTAGTGAAAGTGGTGGTGCTGTCAGAATATGTGAATGCTGACGAGACATATTAGTAAGGATGATAGCACAATATTGATAGAAAACATACTTATTATGCTATAGTTTCCAACTGCGGTAAGTGAGGGAAAATCAGACGAAGTCCTGACCGAAGACGACCGAAAGGAGCTGTGACTTGGAGGTAAATTTGACGAGCTCGATGACTGTAGTGTTACTGAGCTCGATGAGCTGGTTTGACTAGAGTTGAAGGAGCTTTGTAATGCCGACGGTGATTCGGGAGCAACAGCTGGGGCCGGGGTGGCTGCTTTGCTTGAAGCTGAGATGACTGAATTGCTTGAAGCTGAGATGACTGGATTGATTGAAGCTGAGATGACTGAATTGCTTGAAGCGGAGATGATTGCATTACTTGAAGCCGAGATGACAGCATTGCCAGAAGAAAGCGATGCCGTTGTGGTGAAGGGATAGGCCGGCACAGTAGGGAGCGTTTGGGGCGGCGCTGACGGATAGGCTGGAACAGCTGGTATGGGGAGTGGACCATAACTTGGGAAAGGTACTACGGTTGGAACTGTGGGTAAGGTGAAGGCGCCGATGGAGCTTTGACCATCTTCAACAACGACTTGCACCACTGATTGGATGACCGTCTTCATAGGTGCTGAGGGTGCCGTATTTTGTCTTGGTGCCATTTGCCCACCGTGCAAATGTTGATGTCTGGCCCATACCAGCGAACGTCCCCCTATAGATTGACCTCGCTTCTGATTAGAGTCCGCAAGACGTTGCGTGTCAATTGAAGGACCCGAGTGGTGTCTTCTGAATGGTGAGCCCGTGATATCTCTGGGGTCTTCTTCAAGACTGGCTGATGGCACCCCTGTGGAACTCATACTCTCTGTGCCTCCAGACCTTGGATTGTCGATACTCGAGCGTCTGAATACCTTGGATATTCGTTGTCTTTTAGATGGTTGTTCCATAGATCCTCGGTCAGAGGCCACGTATAGAGTGAAGTCCACTGATGGAGATGGAGGTGGTTTCGATCAAGCTGTCTTTAGATCGTTGAGCCAGGGTAACGTTGTTAGGGTTGTGATTATTATGTACTTGGTAAGCGTCCTGATGGACTTTGTTTCGTATCAACGAGTGTCGAGTCCAATGGACTTATCGTATGTAGTGTCGGGCTCAAGCCGATACGTTAAAAGAGTGAGTTGGAAAGCTGAAGTAATCGATTATTGGTGTAATGATCGAAAGATGTGCTGAAATGAAAAAGCCGATGGTGGGCTGCGTGTACGTCAAAGTAGTTCTTCTGAAGGAGCGGACGCCTGTCGAGTCAATGACTGGCGAAATTGAGGCTTTGGATGCTGTACTCAGAGTGTCAATTCCCGTACTCTATGAAGGGTAATGCAAGCAGTGACAGTATATCCTCACCTTGCTAATACATGTACATCGCTGGACGTCCCCAGATGATCAGAAGAAGATCTGGTCACTGGTCACAAGTGTTATCGATATCGATTATGGTATGGTCGTGTATGTGTACTGTTCATTCCAAGTGTACTGTCGAACGTTCGATGATGATTGCGCCCGTGTTTCTCGACCTGCGCTCGACCTGCGCCATGCCCTTCTATCCTCCAAACATCCCCGAGACCTGAGGAGAGTTGACGACGACGACGATAAGACGAAACCAGGTCATCAAGAGGTAGGGAGGACAGAATATAATTGGGGGGGGAGGGAGATTGTTGATGTCGATACAGTGGATCGGCAAAGGGTTCTAGACAGACAGACAGACAGACAGCTTGGTCGCCAAACTGTGTCGCTGTTCCATGTTAGGAATATTAAGCGAGCACTAGCGTCTACCTTAACGTTAGTGCAAAGTCTCGCAGCTGAAGATTGGAGGCCGCTTCAGAAAAAGTAAATTGCGTTCAAATATTAACGACCTTGATAATGAAAGCAGGAGAAGGATGTCAACGACTACTACAAGTGCCCATCGTCTTGATGCCAAAAGCTATTGGTCTATACTTTTTGGAGCTATATCAGACTACTCGGTTATGATAAGCCCAGCTGAAGGACAGCAGACAAGTTGTGAGGAGAAGAGAAGAGAGAAGAGATTATCCCGAGCCACAACACATCCACATCTACTCGACATCCCTGGCGTCGACATAGGATTGGCCTGCTCCAACTGATCCTCTTCTCCAGCTTGAAATGCACCTGCTTTCTGCTTTCTGCTTATCCGACAGGGTAAACTCAATTCCCACAGTTTGAGAAGTAACTTAAACCCGCACTTGGGTAAGGTAATAATAGAACATCGCATGAAGCAAGCAGCAGCAGCGGCGCAAGGATACAGATCCGAAATGACGAATGATCCATGATTAATGAGATGCATAATCGCAAACCACAACACCCTGCTCATTTCCTGAATACCTGGATGGCGGAAGAAATACTGTATGTGTAACAGCTTGCTACCTATCTTCGACTCCCAGTATTATTACCGTGACAAGTCCGTCAGAGTCTCTTCAGGCAAAATGTATGGATATTACTATTAATGACAGCAATCACTTTCATCAGGCTTCGATTATTGACTAATACTGTTTAGCATCATCGTCTTTCTTCACCCCGCAATATCCTCATCCCTGCCAATACGTGTAGATCGACGACAGCCAAGTCTGTTGATTCGTACAGCTCGCAAGCATGTGTCTGAGTGATGATAGCAATTATCAACCTCCGTCTGCGCTCCATTGCAATGCCCACACCTTGCTTTAGATATGGCTTCAAGACAGCAGTATTCCCGGACACCATCTCAGAGTAGCCTTTCCCTGTCAAGGACGCCATCACCGTCTGACGACTCTCTTGATGGCTTTGCCCCTCCCGTACCCCCTCGAGCTGGAACAATACACTTGACACCTTACTCAAACCCTCCTCCGCCCTACTCCGAGCATACCTCAAAGGACCAGTCTCAACCGTTGACGCATTCGTGGTCCTCTCAAGACCCGCGTTCGTCGTCCACTCAATCCCTTGTGCCCGCAGACTCCGCCAGAGATGGCCGAAGGACGCTGCTCCTGATCTATATCCACGGCTTCATGGGCAATGAGAGCAGTTTCAGGAGCTTCCCCGCACATGTGCACAATCTGGTTACGGTATTGATGGCGGATACTCATGCCGTACATACAAAGATATATCCCAGATACAAGTCGAGACGGGCCATTGAGTATGCCCGAGACGATTTCAGCAACTGGTAAACTCTCTCATGTACATTCCCCAACTTTGATCTAGCTCTAGGATTGCTGACTGAGGGACTCAGGCTCTGTCCACATGAGTCGCCAGAGACCGATGTGATACTACTGGGCCACAGCATGGGAGGCATTCTCTCCGCCGAGGTGGCTCTTCTGGCCCCATACTCGGCCGCCAGTCGAGAACTATTCCGTCATAGGATACTCGGGACGATCAGCTTTGATACTCCGTTCCTTGGTATGCACCCTGGAGTAGTCGTCAGCGGCATTGGTAGCCTTTTCCGACCTGCGGCGGATCCGCCAAAGATGCAATCGCCGCAAAGCAATGGTGGTAACACTCCATCACGGCCAACGGCTTCTGCTGCAGCTCCGCCATCGTCGCAGACTGGAGACTACTTTGAATTGGAGTCGACGGATGCAGACGGTGCAGTATCCCCGTTCGCGTCAACCCCGAATGACCCAAATTACAATCCACCGTTCCAAAATGACGTTCGAACTCCTATCCGTACTGGTTGGGACAACGCGATGCACTTCATCACGAAGCACTCTGACGGTCTGACCAGGGCCACCACATCTTACGTCACATCTCACTTAGAGTTTGGTGGTTGTCTTGCCGATTACAAAGGTCTTAGGACTCGCTATGCAAGACTCCGAGCTCTAGAAGACGTGGGTGAATTGGGTCAAGACCGTGATGAAGGTGACAAGCTGAAACAGAGAGTCCGGTTTGTGAACTACTATACAGCCAGCACTGGGAGAGGAAAAATGCACGAACCTGCAAGACGGCATTCTGAACAAAGGGGTCGATCTCCCAGGCCGATGGAGATTGAGATGCACGATATGAGCTTATCGAACAGACTTTCGACCTCGACCGCGAGGTCTGTGTCCAGAAGTCCAGAAATTTCTGTAGAAGAGCATCGAGACGGACAAGTGCTTCCGCACCCACTTCAAGATCCAGACAAGGCCATTACAGACATCACCACTCATCAAGATGACGCCTGGTCAGAGCAGAACGAAGGGATGAACGACATCGACCCATCACCCATCAACGACAGAGCCTCCCAGGAAACACAATACGAGACAACGCAAGCCACTCCATCCCTCCTCGAAACCACCCCCCCACAACCCCACAACAAACCTCCTTCCCCCTCGCCAAGAGACCCTTCCCACTCCCCACCCCCAGACCTCTCCTCCCTCCCCCCAATCCCCCCCATCCCCACCACCCCACCCCCCTTCGACCCCACCCCCTACACCGACAAAGACACGCGCAAACTCGCCGAGAAAGAACACGCCCGCCAGCTGAAAACCCACCAACGCGCCCTCCAAGACCGCGCCAACGCCCTCCAAGACCGCCGCAAACTGCTCGAGAAGCGGGCGAAGAAAGCCCGGCAGGAGCGCGACAAGCAGGCCAAAGCGGCCGAGAAGCAGGTCCGCGCCGCCGCGAAACAGCGTCTCCGCGACGAGAAGGCGCTGCTCAAACGGGGAGCTTCGGATTCTAAAGCTTCGCCCTCTTCGCGTTGCATGTCGACGATGCCCGAGAACGAGAAAATGAACGAGGAGGAGAAAAACAACGAGAACGCCAACGACAACAACAGGAAGCCGCGCTCCTCCCGAGACGGAAAAAGGGAAAAGCACGTCCTCGTCAAACCACCCCCGAAACCGCGGCCTGACCGCAGATTCTGCGTCCTGCCGCCGAGGGACGGAGACGGCGAGCGGGATCCGTGCTGGGTGCGTGTGTACATGGAGGGCGTCGACGAGGTCGGGGCGCACTGCGGCTTGTTTTTCGCGGGCGGGGCGCAGTACGAGCGCTTAGTTGGGGACGTGGGCGAGCGGGTGGCGGAGTGGGTGCGGGAGGGGGAGAGCGTGAGGGTTGTTAGGGAGCTGTGGGAGGGGGAGAAGGACGGGGGAGGGGACGTGAGGGGGCGGGCGTGAGGGGCGGATGGGATGGATCGATACCCGTTTCTTGTAGTGATTTAGGGCGTTATGTTGCGGTGTGGTGGGGGGGTGATGTGATGGGATGTTGTGGCTCGGTATACCCCTGCAGACGTCTAGATAGCGCCAGGGCCGAAGGGATTGGGGAAGGGAACGCAATAATACGATGGCACGTCACCGACCCAGCTACTGAGCTGCTGAACAGTCGCTTGCGCATGCATGGTATTCGACCTAGTCCAGCGACATACAAGTGGGCAACAGGACTGCCCCACGCTCCATCTCCAAACCAAAACCCGCTCGCCTGCCTCCACTCAGCCGCGACCCCAGCCAACAAACCCTCACCTCCCCCGCGCCATCAAAAACTCCCTCGCCTCCCCCTCCCCAACCCCCGACAACGCACTTCCCCCCCCATCCACCAACCCCAACCCCTCCCTCCTAACAACCCACCAAACCTCCCTCCTCTCCCCCCCCAACTCCCCCCCCAAAACCTTACCCTTCAACCCCCGCACGAACGCATTCCAAATGCCCGGCTCCTCCAACTCGACCAGCTCGTCGCGCATGACGCGCATCTCCGCCACGGCGCGCCCGTAGCCGCTGTCGCCGACGCTGTGGGCGATGTGCGATTCGATGATGGCGCCCATTTGGGCTGCGGCCAGGGAGATGGTCGAGGCGTCTTCGGTTGTGGCCAGGAGTTGTTTGAATTCGGGGATGGCGTTGTGCGGGGAGATGGTGTGAG
>JAABUY010001623.1_pt1 | contig 29333 bp, 29 predicted proteins | sample 5560271 | NCBI WGS metagenome assembly JAABUY01 (sample SAMN10711886, study PRJNA513374) | rock metagenome | isolation source: Antarctica rocks | place: Antarctica: Victoria Land, University Valley | reverse complement strand
GCGTGAACAGGCGGTCGACCGGGCTGAGCGCCGCAAACTCGGCCGGCACGAAGCAGCCGACCTGCCGGCGCCGGGGCCTGGGTCGCGCCGCGCCGCGGCAAGCGCAGAGCTGACGCGTTGATGCCAGGCAGACGGGCGAGCGAGGCGTGCCCATGCACCTGTGCCAGCACGACGATCAGCGCGACCTGGCGCAGGTACGTCGACTTGCCCACCATGTTGGGCCCGGTGAGCAGCGCCAGGCTCGAGCACACTGCCGGCGCACGTCAGTCAGGCTCACGACGCGGTGGCAAGGCATGGTGCGGGCCGCTTGCAGGCGGCCCCACGCACCGCTGAGGTAGGTGTCGTTGGGCGTGAAGGTGATGCCCAGCTGCGCCTGCTCCAGCAGCGGGTGGCGCCCAGCCACGATGGCCAGCGGCCCGGCCGTGCTGAGGCGCGGGCGCACGTACCTGCCGCGGCGACGGGGGCTGTACGCTCACGCACTGGAGGCAGGCAAAGGTTAGGGTTAGGGTCCCTATGGCCGAGGGAGGCGCACTTGACATCCATGCTGGCGACCGCGGTCGCAAACGCGGCCAGCATGTCCAGCAGCGCGATGCTGTCGACGACCCGGTGCAGCATGTCCATGTGCTGCGCCGCCGCTGCCACCGCGCCGTCCAGTACCTGACGCGCGGCGCGCGCGCCTAAAGAGCAGGCGCGTCGCGGCTCTTGAGGCACTCGCGGTGTGCCTGTACGTGCCCCGCCTCACACCAGGTACTACTTGCGGACACCTCCCCCAAGCACGGTGCAGACGGCCACACGCATGGCGCGGCGCCAAGCAGGCGACCGCGCATGGCCCATGCGCGACCTGCTCCGTCAGCGCAAGGCAGTCGTCTGCGGCGTCGCGCAGCCGCGCATTGAGCGCCGTGAGCTCGTGCGTGGTGCACGGCACGCCGCCGCGCCCGCGCCCGGCGTCCAGCCTCAGTGTCCCCGGCGGCAGGCCGCCGGCGGCCGCGCTGCTGGAGCCGCTGCTAGACAGCGCGTCGGCGCTGTCGGGCGGCGGGAGGACCAGGTAGAAGCCGCGGCGGGCTGTGTAGCGCATCTGCCCCAAGGCAGCTGTGCCGGCTCATGCCCCCGGGTGTGGTGAAGCCCAAAACAGCCTGCCAGCGAGGTGAGCCAGACGCAGCGCGGGCCGCGCCTTGAGGCCGTCCAGGCGGTGCTGCTCCGCGAAGCGCGCCTTGAGCGCATGGATGTCTTCGGTCAGGCGGCAGAAGGTGGCGCGCGCAATGTCCAGGAAGCCGTTGGCGCGCGACTTGACAGCGAAGCTGTGGCACACGCCCCCGTCCGCATGTCAGCCGTGGACGTGGCAGAGGGGTGCAGGCAGGGCACACTGCCATGCGTTTGCACCGCCGGCCGCGCGCATGAGAGCAAGGATTGTGCGAGAGCGCACCACTGCTGCGTGCGGCTGACAAACGCGCTCTTGCCAGAGTGCGCGTCGTCATCCAGCACGTTGCTCAGGCTCTCCTGCAGCTCTGCAAAGCTGGGGTGGCCAAAGTTTGACCGCACCTGCGTTGCTCACCGCTTAGCCCTATGATGTCACCGCTGCAGCGACTTGAGTTGCATGTGGTAGCCACCACAGGCTGCACGCGCAGCAAGCGCACCGCCTTTAGAAGCTCGCTCTGCGCTGGGGCCAGCGCGGTGGCCAGCGCGGGCAGCGCCGCAAGAGCCTCCCGTAGCAGCAGGGCTGCCTGCACGAGCGCCTCGACGCGCCTGGTGTTCTCTGTCTTGCCTGGGTCACGCTGCACTGCCTGCACCGTCTGCGTTAATGAGTGCGCATGCGCGCATGCCATGAGTGCGCATGCGCGCATGCCACGCGCATGCCACACTTGCTGCATGCAGAAAAAACTGTAGGGGCATGCCAGGCTCCTGCAGACTTGGTCGAGGTCGCGCGGCAGCGCTTGCAGCGCCTCTGCGGTCCCGCGCACCAGGTCGCCGTGGCCATCGAGCAGCTCGTCCAGGGCGTCCTGGCGAGCACATGCACTTTTAATACATTGCTGGGTACTCGGCCCTGACACTGAGCGGATGCTGAGCCGCAAACCTGCCGCAGCTTGAGGGTGTCGACATCCGTGAGCGGCTGGAGCAAATTGGCTCGCAGCAGCCTCGCGCCGCACTTGGTGTGCGTGCGATTGAGCCAGCGGAACAGGCTGGCTGCTCCCATGGCAGACTTTCCTGCGGTGGGTGCAGCCTGCGCGCCAGGTTGCGAGCACGCATGTCAGCTGCCTGTGCGCGGCTCACACCTTGCTGACGCATGGCGTCAAGAGTGCTATCATGTGTATGAGTCTGCCTGCTGTGCGCGAGCGCGGAGCGCGCGTGACGGCACCTGCAGAGGCTGGATGATCTCCAGGGCCTCCACGCTCGCTGCATCGATTTGCATGTATGCGTCTGGCGCAACGTATGCCACGCTCACAGAGCCGGTGCGCAGCACGACGCGCTGCTCCTGCATTTTGCAGAGCAGCGTGCATGTTGCTTACTGCGGCGGCTGCTGTGCGCATGACACCGATGCAGGAGCAGCTCTCATGCATTGCATCTCATGCAACTCATGGTACTCAGTCACATGATCATGCATACCTGCTCCAGGAAGGCGAATAGGGCGCCTGCGGCGCCGTGGCAGAGGTAGCGCGTCGCGTTCTGTGCGCTGGCAAGCGCGACCTGCGTCGCTGGCGTCGCGTAGCTGCTCAAGGCTGCAACTCCCTTGGTGTCGTCAAAGCAGCTCCGCGGCATAGCAACCTGTCACCAGGTCGGTTGCGTGACACCGCGTCCGTCGAGCACTGGTGAGCCACTCTGAGCAACCACAGCACCTGGTGAAAGCTGGCGCGCGTTGCGCGGTTGACCCCCAGGTTTATGGCCTGGTTGCTTGCAACAATGACGAGGTGCGCAGGCCGAAAGGCTTGCAGCAGGCTCAGGACGTTGGTGTACGAGCGCGACGTCTCTATAAGCTGCACCAAGTGGAGGGACATTGTGTCTGTGTTGAGAACCGCCAGCCCCACCTCAGTGGCCCTGTTTTCTACGACCGCTGCGAGTACTGACAGGCCGTCAGCCTCATCTGCATAAGCGCCTGTGCTTATAAGAGCAGGCATTGTTGATGGCTTTGCAGTGGGTGTATATAGCAAGATTGTCCTGGCCCCTGCAGTCCTCCTTGAGACTGCGAGCCACACGTTTCCCGCCTCCTGCTCCTATCCAATCTCCAGATGGTCAGACAGAGCAGGGACGGCATACATTCCGAACGACAAGTTGGTTTTTGCTCAGGCTGGTTGCTGCTAGCTATAGGGTCCTACAGGTCTTCACCAAGGACTGCGAGGCGCACTCAGGGAGCAGTTCGAAGCTGTGCTGCTGCGGCGCACGCACAGATGAACGGGTGCGGTATGCTGAGACAGCACGCTGTGCACCTGGGCTCCAGGGCGCAGCTGGCCTCCCGTGGACATCGCTGTTGGCGTGCGCAAAGGGCAGTAGCAGCGCGCTGCCAGAAGGTGGAGGATGCAAAAGGCGCAAAGGACGAGTCGACAGACGGGTGTGTCACGCGTATTGCCAGCGGTTTAGTATAGCTTGCTAAGCATGCGGCAACAGCCTGTGATTCCTTTGACGTGAGCCTGTAGCGGCTGTAGCCGCTGCACACGTGCCTTGCACTGGGAAAAATAGCGTCGCCGGCGCGCCTGCATGCGAGGAGCATAATGCTTTGCGACACAGCAGAGGCAGTGACAGAGCTCCTGCGCAGCTTTCTGATAAACAGTAGGCTACCTAAGCAGCCAGCTGCCTCTTACTGACTCGCCCGCGGGCAGCCGGGAACTCGTGTCCGTGGAAAGTGCACCTTCAGACTGAGGCGTGGCACCGGCAGCCGGGGCAGCCCCTGCGACTCCCAGCCGTGCCTGTGCAGGGCCCCGCTCGCGGCCGAGCCGCTGGGCAAGACGCCCGAGCCGGACACCACGCGCGAGGAGCTGTGGAGCGAGCTGCGCGAGGCGTCCGTGCTGCGCTTCGGGCAGTCCGCGGACGACCTGGAGAGCGAGGCGGCCAAGCTCGGGAAGCCACGCCGCCGCAACCCGCTCTCCGCGCTGGCCGCGCGCGTGCAGAGCGCGTGGCAGGCCGCGGTGTACCGCTACCTCAAGACGCGCGTGGTGCGCGAGCGTTCTGAGCAGGAGTGTCGGGAGTGACAGTACTGGTTGCTCGCTGCGCGTCGTGAGCTGGCAGCGTGCCTTATGGCTCAGCGCACGCCGTGGTGCGGGCGAGCTGGCGGCCGGCGTCCTGCTTCAGCGCGCGCCGTGGCGTGCAAGGCTGGGTCCAAGCTCCTGACTGTCAGACCGCGGCGCGACTGAGCGCGCCGCTCCTGGGAGGGCGCTCTGCGGTGCACGATTGCGTGTGACGTGTGTGATGCGCTTGCAGCCAGGGCGGCTGCGCCGTTCCCACCCCAGGCTCGCTGTGGCGCGCAGGGGTCCTTCAACGACCTGCAGCTGCTGCTTGTGCTCAACCTCACGATCGTGACGGTGGGCGGGCTCATCAAGCACTACGTCGTGGACCCCGCGGCCAACGCAAAGAACCTGACGCTGGACCAGGACTGGTACCGGGCGCGCCCCTCCCCCCCTTTCTCCGGACCGCTCTGCTGTCACATTGCTAATGAATCCAATTGCATCCAAAGTGTGCGCCTGCTGGCGAAGCTGACGTGGAAGCGTTGGGACGGCTCCCTGAGATAACGCGGACGGCGCGCGCAGACCCTGCTCCTGCTCACCTTTGCCAATGGCGTGCCCATGGACAACGGGAGCGTGGCCGAGAAGGCGTTTGCGCTGGCGATCGCGGGCAGCGGGCTGGTGGCGTTTGCGTTGACGGTCGCGCTGATCCAGCAGGCGCGCCGGGCCCGCCCGCCGGGCCTGCCCGCCAGGGCACACCGCCGCTCTGTGCTTGCTGCCCTGGTTGCCAGGTGCTGCTGCGCGGCAGGCTGTTTTAGGTGCTGTCGCACTACGAGTCATATCCAGGACCATAGGAGTAGTGTTTGATACCATGAAAGCCGTCTCTGGTGCCGTACGCGGCAGGTGGTCCTGGCGCAAGTGGACGCCAACATTAAGGTCGGCGGGCCCGTGCTGGAGACCGGCCATGTGCGCCGCCCCACAGCAGGCCCTACCTTGTGCCCTGCGGAAGCACGCTGCACACTGCGAGCGCGCTCGCCGCCCCTGCGCGCTGGCAGCGGGCCTCCGTCCCTGCTCGGCGGCTGGTTCTGGAGAGTCACGCAAGCACCATCTTCAACCGGCGGCTCGCGGCGCGTGCGCGGTGCTGATACCCTGTAGTGCGCGCAGGTGGTGGTGCTGCTCTGGGGCGAGAGCCAGCGGGACATTGAGATGTGCAAGGAGGTCCTGGAGCAGGCGCGCGCCCGCGCCGCTGATGGGCCCAAAGCTGCCCACCGCAGCGCGCGGCGCGCAGGATGCCGGTTAGGGCAGGGCGCTGCAGGGTCCCGCTCGGCCGCCGCGCGCTTCTGCCGCCGGGGAGCGCGCCGCCCGCGGGCCTTGAGGCACCGCCTGCCAGAGCGCTCTGCTGCAGCATCGTCTCAACTGTGCCGTCGTGGCAGCGTAGCCCGCACCGCGTTGCGGCTGAGGCCAGGCTAGGCGCAGCAGCGGAGTGAGCAAGTGCTGCAGCGCAGCATGAGCGGCGCCCCGTGGCCGGCATAGCGCCTGACGCATACGATGCAGGAACCGCGGCCCAGTGTGCCTCCTTCACACGCCACTGCTGTTGCCGCGATGGAGCGCAGGACCGTGCTCGCGCCGCCGCGACAGGTGTGCCTGGCGTACAAGAGCGAGGGCGGCCGCATCATCGCCGTGCTGTCCTCGCGGCCCAAGCCGGACATGGAGCAGCTGCTGAAGGAGGCGCTGCCGATCGACGCGCGCAGCGGCAGCGCCATCGTCGTGCGTCAGGGTGCGCGGGGCTCCCGGGGGTCTCTCCCGCCAGATGCGGCCTTGTGCCGCCGCGCCCGCTCCGCCACGTCGCGGGCGCGGAAAGTGTCGTATGACCGGTGACGCGGAGCCGCGCTCCTGCGGCAGCTGCGGACGCGCGTGCGCTGCCAGGGCCGCAGGTGGCAGAGGTGGGGGGCTGCATGACAGTCTGCATGATGCGTGTCAGCGTGCTGGGGGCTGCAATGCGCCTGACAACACACAATAGGGCACTCACTTCCTGTGCCGGCGGCCTGTCACTCCCCCGTCACTCCGCCGGCCTGTCAGGGCACGGCGCGCGTGCTGACAGAGGAGAGCGCGCAGGGTCGCCGCTGGTGCCCGAGGACCTGGCGCTCGTGGCAGCGCCCGCAGCCGCGACCAGCATCATCATCTCGGACTGCTCGCGGTGCGCACGCTCGGGCCGCTGAGCGCTTGCTTCTGCTGAGCGCTTGCAGGAGTCTGCTTGATAAGTGTGGGCAGCTGCTAGGAGGGGTGGCCGTCACTTTCCTGTGCATGGCAGGCCATAGCAGCTGCCTCATTTTGCAGTGGTACAGTTCAGTGTCTTCTCAATGCAGGCTGACGCAGCCAGTCAGGCTGTAGAGCCGCCACTCTTGCGTGGTCCAGCCGTCCGTCTGGAGTGCCGCACACCATAACTGCTACGCCAGTCCCACACGCATGCCAGTTGCACACCGCGCGTTTGCCAAACCCCACATCCGGGCGGTGCACACGCTGCGGCGCGCGCCCGCAGGCCGCCGGACGAGGCGGACGCGCAGAACCTGCGCGCGGCGGTGCTGCTGGACGAGCTGCCCGCGCCGGCGGGCGCGCCGGCCGGCGCGGTCGTCGTGGAGGCCAAGGCGTCGGGCGCGCTGCGGCTGATGCAGGCCACCTGCTCGCGCCGCGTGCTGGCCGTGCCCACCAACACGCTGGCGGCCTTCCGGTGCGCGTGCCCTGACCCTAGCCGCGAGCCTATCACGCCCTGCCGCCTTGCTTGCAAGCCCAGGCACGCGCCTGGCGGCTGGTCCGTGCCTGGGTGCCCCCGCCCGTGTGGCGAAGGCCACCAGGTAGCCTGTGTTGGCCGAACGGGGCCGCAGCAGCGCTCGCACCGTGTTTGCAAGGCGCACGGCACCCCGTCTGCTCCTGGCGTGCCTGGCGGCGCCTGGGTGCGCTGCTGCGGCGCACGGTGTCCGGAGAGCCGCGCCTGGCCTGCTCCATCACTGCGGGCCTGGCGTGGCATGCCTTGCAAGCCGCAGCTCGGTCTTGTCAGCCCACCCACTGCGCGGCCAAGCGTGCACAGCTGCAGTGGACTTGTGTCACTCATGCATGAGATTCATTGTCGAGCCTCACATGCATACCCTCGGGCGCCCAGGACGGCGCGGCTGCTGCAACACCCGGCCGTCGCCGACGTATCGCGCGCGATGTGGTCCTTCTCGTCAAAATCGCAGGCGCGGGCCCCGGGCCGCGCGTGCACCCGACCGCGTCACCGCCGCGCGTCCGGCAAGCCCCGGAGCGCCCGGCCGTGGCAGGCGCACCGCCTCAACGGTCCCGCGCATGTGCGCTGTGCGCGCATGCAGTCTGTGCATGGCTCTGTGCGCGACGCGAGCTGCCTGCCGTGCTGCAGCGAGCAAGACCTAACAATGACCCTTGCACGCACAGGTCTTCATCGAGCGCTTCCCGCAGCTCACCGGCATGCGCTTCGGCCAGCTCGCGCTCTACTTCGCCGACGGCCTGGTGCTCGGCCTGCTGGACCGCCAGACGGGCCGCTGCACGGTCGCGCCGTCCATCGACGCCACGGTGCGCGCCGCGCCGGCTCCAGACGCCGCAGCGCGCCTCCTCTGTGTGATTATTCAATCTCATAATGCCGCCCCGCATGACCCTGTCTCTAGCTGGCGCTTTCCCCGGCACCTCTGCGTGCTCCGCATGAGAGGTGCGGAGCAACGGGCAGCACCGCAGCGGCTCACAAGCGAGCGAGCGCGTGCGCTCCCGGGCCAGGTGGGCGAGAACGACAGCGTCGTGATGCTGCGCCCGACAGAGCTGGCGCCCGGCCTCTACCAGCCGCTGCCGCGGCCAGTCGCTGCCGGCACCGACGGCTGGACGCCCAAAGCGCAGAAGTGCGGTCACCCCCGCGCGCGCTACTGGCCCTTGCCCAGACTCCGCCGCGCACGCCACCCACACACGCTGTCTCACAGCATGTGTCTTAGCTGGCGGATGCGGCCGAAGCCATCAGAGCATGGGGCGCGGAGCCAGATGTGCACCGCATTGCGCGGTGCGTGACCGCGTGCGCGCGGCCGCCGCCCGGCGCCAGGCGGGAGCGCGGCATGGAGGACGAGCGCTCCGCGCCGGCCAAGGACATAGAGCGCGCCGCGTCGGGCGAGGACAGCGCGGGCCCGCCGCACGAGGCCGCCAGTGCCAACGGCGCGGGCGGCCCGCCGGAGGGCCTGCGCAAGAGGATACGCGGCCTCGTGCAGGCGCTGCGGCCGTACACGGAGGTCCGGCGCGCGCGGCTTGCCCGTCTGCCTCGCAAACGCCCGCCCATGCCTCACGAGCGCCGCCTGTGTGACCGGCGTCTGAGAGCGGCACACGCCCGCTGGCCAGACGATGCTTGGGTAGTGGTGTCACAGGGCTGGTGCTTTATCATGGCGGATGACAGTTGGCACATGCACGTTGACGATGCGCATTCGCATATCTGCCGGCTTTTAAGGTCAGGGTGGTGGGCAGGGCAGGAGAGCGGGTCGGACCACATGCGCTCCTCGCCATCCGCAGGGCCTGCCGCAGGGCCTGCTGCAACGGCGCGCCAGGGACAGAAGCACACCCGCAGCGCAGGCGGCGCACCCGCCGGCGCGCGCAGCAGAGCGGCCGCCCCGTCGACGCGGCTGCGCGGGCGTCGCAGGCGGACGACGCCGCGCCGGCAGAGGAGCAGGGCGGCGGCGGCGGCGGCAACGGCGCGGGGCCGTTGTCGGCCTTCTTCAACCGGCAGGTTGGCAGCACCCCTGGGGCGCTGTGAAGAGTCGCAGAGCGTGGCGCAACGCTTGACTCTGCGAGCCGTGCATGGCAAGCCCCTGGGCGCCGCATCGCCACGTGAGGGCAGCCTGCTACGTGCGTGCACATGAGGGCAGCCTGCTACGCGCGCCATGTCTCGCACCAACGTCCCGCACCTGCCGAGCCTGTAATGCGGCAGCCTGCTGCGCATGCTGGCGCTGGCAGCGGATGGCCTGCATGTGCCGCGCGCCCGCCGCCTGTTGCATCTTCCCCACCCTCATGCGGCACTCTGTGGCGCTGGGCGCCCGCGACAAGCGCGCTTCTACTTGGCGCGGATGTGTGCGGGCCACTGTCCACGTGCGCGCTTTTGTGAGCCGGGCGCCCGGCCAAGCCGCGCGAGCCCGCGCGACGCTTGGCGCCGACCGGCGCGGCGCGCGCGCGCAGCGGCTGCTGGTGTGTGGCTGGGGCGAGACGCCGTTCATGCTGGACCTGCTGCGCGAGCTGGACGCGGGCACGGGCGCGCTGCCGCGCGGCAGCGAGGTTGTGCTGCTCAACGCGCACCCGGAGGAGCGCGTGTCCGGCCACCTGGAGCAAGTGCGCGGCGGGTCGGGCCTGCGCAGCATCCGGCTGCGCCACGTGCGCGCCAACCCGCTCACGCACGAGGGCGTCTCGCAGGCGCGCCGCCGCCCCGCCACTGCCCCCTGGGGCCCTTGCCGCATCTCAGGGGCGCGCCGGGCTGCCGCGCTGTGCCTGCCCTGCCCGCCCACCAATACCGCCGCCTGTGTCCACCCCTGCCAGCGCTGCCTGGTGGCGGCCGGCTGGCGAGCGCCAGCACCTGCTCGGCCCCGGCCTCGACCCGTCTCTGCGCGGCCACGGGGCGGCGCGCCAGGCGCCGCCCGCTCCGCGCCTGCCCGGCGCCCCGAGCGGCCGCGCCCGGCGCCCGAGCGGCCGGCGGCCGGGGCGCAGGTGGACATGCGCGGCGTGACCGCGTCGCTGGTGCTGTCGGACGTGCTCTGGCGCGACTCCGGCGTGGACAACGGCGGGGCCGGCGCGGTGGCCGGCGCGCCCGCCGGCGCGCTGGAGAAGATGGCCGAGGCGGACTACCTGCGCCTGGACTCGCTGCTGCTCACGTGCCAGCTGCACGTGCGCGGCCTGCTGCAGGCGCGCCCGCCTGCGCCGTCCGGGCCCTGAATTGACCTGAACCTAACCCTGAGCTGTGCCTGCGCCGTGGGCCTCTCCGCTGCCGCCTGGGACGGGCCGCACGGCCGGCTGGACCGGGCGGACAGGCCGCCCCGCCTCCTGCGTGACCAGCCGTGGTGCGGCGCGGCAGCGCAGCGGCCAGGGCCGGGGTGCCCTGCGACGCGCCCAGGCGTGAGCGGCCAGCGCGCCAATTAGGCTGCGATCCGCCCCTGCGCGGCGCCGGCCTGGCCCCAGGTCGGGCGCCGCGGCAGGTCACAGCTGCATGGCCGCCCGCCTCTCTGACGCGTGAAGGGCTGGCTTCCCAGGACGCTGCCAGCAATTGGATGCCAGACGCAGGGCTAACCTGGCCCGGCGCGCGGCGACGGCCGCGTCGCGGCGCGCTGACGCGGCTGGCGGCGGGCCGCGGCGCAGGCGGCGGGCCGCAAGAGCATCAACATCGTGACGGAGAAGGTCAGCTTCCAGGGCGTCACGCGCTTTGAGGACCGCCGGCGCCTGCCGCTCGGCGTGGCCACCAACTTCTCCGCGTACGCGGCCAAGGTGCTGACGCAGGCGCGCGCCCGGCCCGTCGCCCCCTGGGGGGTCAGGCCTGCCGGGCTGCAGGGCTGCCGGGCTGGCGCGCCTGCCCTCGCTGTCAGCCGCTGGCGTGGCTTGCGCAAGCTTCACCAAGTCCTGTCTGTGAGGCTCGCGGAGGGACGTGCCGGCCTTGCTGCCCGAGCGTCGGCAGCCGTGCGGCGGGCCGCGCTCTACCCTGCATGCGCGGCGGCCGCGGCCCCGGACCGCAGGGCCCCTCGCGGACCCTAAAACACCCTCTAAAACTAAGCAAAGCGGCAAGGGTCGAGCGCGGCCGGCGCGCAGGTGGCGTACGACCCGCGCGCGCTGGCGGTGTACTCAGAGGTCGACGGCGCGTGCCGCGTGCGCGTGCACGACGCGGCCGTCTTCTGCGCCCGCGGCGAGGCAGTGCCCTTCTGGACGCTGCAGATGCGCGCGCAGGCCGCGCAGCAGGCGCGCGCGCCCGGCCCCGCGCCGCTCGCGCGCTGCCAGGCCCTGCCCGCCTCCCGAAACGGTCGTCCCCCTTGGGCCCGCCCGCTCCGGCTCTTACATTGCTCCAGCCTGCTGTGCGCGAGTGCGCATGCAGGCTGCCACAGCAGGCGCGGTCTAAGCGTGCCACCTCCTGACCAGGGCGCTGGGGCGCGGCTTGGGGCCGGCCGCTGTGGGATTGCGCGACGGCAAGTGCGTGATGCCTGGGGCTGCGCAGGGTCCTGGGGTGTTTGCGCGGCAGGCAGCAGCGGGCGGCAGGCAGAGCATGGGAGGCCCCAGCGGCGCCGGCTGAGTTCAACGACGGCGCGGCGGCGCAGGTGCTGCTGGGCTTTTTCGAGGTCACTGAGCACGGCGCGGCGGTGCCGACCACGGTGATCAACCCGGGCGCCAAGGCGCGCGCGGAGCGCCGCGTCTGGAACGATGGCGACGACAGCAGCGGCGGCGTGAAGCTGCTCACGCTGGAGCTGCAGGCGCGGTAACGGGCGGGCGTCAGGGCGCTGGGCTGAGGCAGGGTGCTGGGCCGAGGCACGTTGGGGGCATCTGTGGAGGGGAGCGGCGCATGCAGGCGAGGCCTGCGCTGGCGTTGGTGGGAATAGCTTGGGGAGTGCTTAATCGGGAGTATGCTGGCAAACAGTTATTGTCTCTTGGGTCTACAGATCGGGAGTATACTGTGTAATGGTGTTGAGTCTCTGGGCATTCACACGCAGGAGCACCGCTAGCTGCATCATGCGACGCGTGTCAAGCATTCAGCGGGAGGGTGGGTTGCGCACTCCGCTGGAGCACCGCTTGGGCTTGGGATCGGGTGAGGCGGCAGCGCAGGGTCCAGCCGGCGCAAGCTCTCAGTAGCACTTGGCGCACAGCTGCGGCCGCGGCGCTCATGTTTTGAGCGCGTCAGAGATGCGCGCGCGCCCCAACGGGGCCTGCTCGAGTGCACTGCGTTCGGATCAGCCTGTCTGCCTGATGGGCGCGTCTGCGCGCGCTCGCGCTGTGCATGCGCAGCTGTTTTATCTGTACAGCAGGCAGTGTGCTCGCCCTGTCTGCTGCCCCCGCGACAGGGGTGCTAGCTCTCTGGTGCTGTCTGCTCCGCGAGTCTGCCTCCACCCAGGATGTTAATCAGTCCGTGCGCATGCCACCAGGCACACTGAGGTCAGAACGCATGGGGCTGCTGTCTTGCATGCTCGAGCCTGTGTATATCAAAGGTGCTATATGGTAGTTCGACAACTCGATACAAGCTCGGCTGGGGATGGTGTAGTAAGTAGCTTAGCTTAGATGGCAGCTTGTTTACGCGGACCTGCAGCCGTGAGGGCGTGGTGTGGTTTACGCCCGGCTTGTCAGCGACAGGCGCTCGAGGTGTGTATGCCTGCAGGTGGCCTGCCTGGGTGCATGCGCAGTACACATCGGCTGTTGCTTACAGGATCCTGCTTGTTACAACTCCGCATTGCCGCCCCAGACAACGCCCCCACAGTTCTGCCAGTCTGCGTGCACAGCGTACCATGTCTGCAAAGCAGCCATGCGTAAAGTAGGCCAATGCCCCTTGAAAAAGGAAAAACCTATGCTGCAAGCACCAGCATTGCAAGGCGCACGCCGGAACGGGGATGAACTGATGTGAGCGCATGCAGAAACTCAACAACAACAACAAGTGCCGGCTGCTTGAAACGAATCAACAGGCGCACTGCCGCAAAGTGCGCTGACCCAGCCTGGGCGCACACGCTGGGGTGCAAACGCCACCACCATGTCACCTCCTCCCACCCCGGCTTTGCATGGCTGACAGCCAGGCACGCCACATCTGCGTGGCACGCCGCTTGGCCACTGCAGCGGCAGGTATATGCTGCGCGGCAGCCCCGCGGCAAAAGCAAATGCGTGGCAACCTCCGGGGCGGCCGCGCCCCAGAAGCAGCGCCCTTGCGTCTGCAGCTGCGGCCGGCGCCCCACGAAGCGGCGACACAGAACGAACCCTGAATACTTCGGCGCTCTGGCGTCCCCGCCCTGCGCGTACTTCCCGGGCGGCCTGCGCCCGCCCTTCCTTTCGACCAAGCGGGGCCCATTTATACACAGCCCTAAAACTCCCTGCTGCTGGGGACCAAACCCAAACTTCCCTCCTTTGAGCTCCCCACGCACGCAGGTGCCGCATGCTGCGACCCCGTGCTGGCCTGCATGCAGCCAAGATTGCGCGCTCTGGCATGCAGGCCAGCCTGCGAGCGCGCAGTGTTTCAGTTCAAGCGCCACAGAGGCGCGCCGGCGGCTGGTGCGAGGCGTAATCTGCCTCGCAGGGGCTGGGGACACACGCCGAGTCAGCGCGGTCCCCAGGGGCAATTGTACGCCGAACAAGTGCTTGCACCCCGGAAGACCACGGGGTGGCAGTTCCTGGCGCGCACCCGCAGCGCGCGTGCCCCCGCTTCGGAGGCTTGCGCGCTGCCGCAATCAAGGGCCTTAAAAGTCAGTCGGGACGCGACCACACTCCCGGCACTGTTCTAGCACTCAAAGGCTTGGGCCGCACTGCAGGCTACAACTCATAGCAAGAAAGCAATGCCAGCCCTGACCTCACACAGTGCCCAGCGCAACGCCTATCGCCCGTGCCTTGAGAGGCGGAACGCATGCTGCCGCCGCCCTCACGCCCAAATCGCATTGGGCACAGTGCGCTGACCCGCCGCGCATGCCGCAGAAGCCGCACGCCCGCAGCGCAGCGCCCCATGCTTCAGCACGGGCCGCCGTCACGCGCGCGACGCGCCGCACGGCGCGCCGCAGCGGCGGCGCCCAGACAGCAGCCGCCGGGGCCGCACAGGCGTCCAGGCTCCGCGCGCGCGTCAGCAGACCACGCAGCCGACGCAGCCCTGCGCGGCCTTGCGCCCCGGGCGCGCGTCTGCCGCGCCGCGCGCTGCGCGCCCTGCCGCGCCGCCCGCCCCCCGCGCCTCGCCGGGCGCGGCGGCGGCGGCGGCGGCGGCGCGGCCGGCATGCGCGGGCGTGCCGACGGAGCTCGCCGGCGTGTCGGGCTGTGGCCATGCGGGCACCAGCGCGGAGAGCGACGACACGTCCGGCGGGCTGGCGCAGTGCGGGGACGATCCCTGCAATGGCTCCTCCAGGGCCGCCTCCAGGGCCTCCGCGGCGCCAGTGGGGCCGCCGGCCGGCCCCGCGGCGCCCGCTGCGCCGGCGGCGCCCCGGCCGGGGCCCCACGGCGGCGAGCAGGGCGGCGAGCCCGGCTCGGCGGCCGGCGACCCCGGCCCGAATTGCGCCGTGGACGAGGCCACGATGCGCGAGTTGCAGTCGGACTTCTCGGACATGACCGAGACGTCGCTGCGCGTGCGCAGCACGGCCGCCGCGCTGACCATTGCCGCGTGGCCCAGCAGCGGCGCGGGCGCCGACTCGGTGAAGCTCATTGGCAGCCGCCAGTCGTCCTCCAGCGTCACGAACAGGTGCGTCCCCTGCGCGGCCGGCCGCCTTGTCTGGCTGGGCGACGCTTCCGGCTCGCCAGCTCGTCCAGCCCCAGCGCACGCTTGCTGAGGGGCTGCTGCGCGGGCAATGGCGACTGCGCAGTACAGGCCGGCCGGGCGCGACTCCCTCGAGCTCCCATCCGCACAATGGTCTGACAGGGTGAACCGTCCGCACATGGCAAGACAGGGAGAGGTCAGACTACGCAAGAGCTTGCATCGGGGGCCGCGGGCGCCTGAGCGCGCTCGCGCCTGCGCGGCCATCGAGGACGCGCGGCTGATGGAGGAGCGCCGGGAGACGGCGGACGGCGACGGCGACTCCGCCAGCAGCCGCGGCGACAGGCCGATGTCGCCGAACAGCGCCTCCTTGGCGACCCTGCGCGCCGGGCCTCAGCTGGTGACCCTGGGCGCCTCGCCCAGCAGCTGTGGCGACAGGCGTGCGTCGCCATGGACAGCCTCCCTAGCGCCTCTGGGGCCAGGTTGGGGTTGCGTCGCTCATCAGCCTGAGCAGCCCGAATGGCCTGATGAGCGCTCTCACAGCATCACCGTCGACTTTATAAAAGGTGCGGCACGTGCAACAGCATGGTGAGCCTCGCCAGCGGTCTGCTGCGCGCCACCCGACCCGACACGCAACGCCGGCGCCTGACAGCTTGCACGGCCGTGCCGCGCGCGGCCTGCGCGCATGCGCTTCACAGGCGGCGCGCAGCTGCGCGTGGTGCCTGCCCGCTCGTCCACACAAGGGAGCGCGTCTGCGCCGCACGGCGCGCCAGACTCTGCTGAATCTCCACAGGCGCTGCTACAGCTCCTGGCTCGCATGGCTGCGTCGGCTGCGAGCAGCAGCAGCCCGCCGGGCGCCGCAGCGCAGCTCCAGGCGCACGGGGTGCTGCAGCTCTCGGGTGGCACGGCTGCACAGGGTCAGCCTGACCCCAACCCTAGCGGCAAGCAGGCGCAGCGCGCCGGGCAGCGCCGCACCGCAGCTCCAGGCGCACGGGGTGCTGCAGGACGCCGCTGCGCGCGTGCACCGCCAGCTTGATGACGGAGCCCAGCATCACGCCGCTCAGCAGCCGCTCCTGCGCATCCGCCTGCGCCGCCGCGCTCAGCGGGGTCTGTACAGAGGGCTGAGGTAGTATTATGGCCGGTTTAGTCATTGACACAGCAGTGACAGGAGCCGGAGCAGGCGCTCCGCAGCGGCTCAGGCCGCGCTCGCGGAGCGCCGCTTTGGCGCCGGCAAACGGCGATGCGGCCGGCGCGGCGTGCGGCGCGCGGGTGCTGGGCGCGCCTGCGCCTCATTGGCGACCTCGAGCACGCTGTAGAAGTCCTTGTTAATGACCGGCTCCTTGCCCATGCCTGCGCGCTCGGCGGCGGGCGTCAGGCGCCGCGGCATGCTGGCAACGTCAGCTTGTGCCAGTTTTATGCGCTGGGGCTCCCTTTACATAGAACTGCAGGCAGCGTACCCAGCAGCACAACTCGTGAAACGCACGGTGTGCAGGCTGCCGCCATGCATGAGCGTGCACAGTCCTGCGGATGGCCTGACGAGCCTGCCACAGCCTTTCTACCCAATCGCTGGAGTTGCAGGATTCAAAGGTCTCAACGCCCTCTGCAAGCGTCAGGCGTCATTACTCAAACCAGCGGCCGGCTGCCTCCCGGCAACACGTATCAGCGCACGCTGCGCCCAGGCCCGGCCGCGGCCGACGAAGGCAGACGTGCAGGCGGCCGCAGGGCAATGGCACTCACACCGCAGGTGCGCACGCGCGGGAGCAAGCCCGCCGGCGCGGCCGCACCGGTCTCCCAGGCCCAGCCGCTGTTGGCGTAGCGGATGCGCAGGCGGCCGTCGGGCGCCAGCGCGCACAGCGCGAACGGCGCTCGCACAAAGTCCAGCGAGCGCAGCAGCTCGTCCTTGGCGCGCGCGCGCGCGGCGGCCGCCATGTCGGCCTCCAGGCGCCGCGACACCATCGTCGCCATCTCCAGCAGCGTCTTCATGTCGCCCTCGCTCAGGCCGTCCGGCCGCGGCGCCATGTCCAGCACGTTCCTGGCCAGCCGCACGCGCCCGTCATGAGTGCCCTGCCCTAGCAGTAGACACGGTAGCCCTGCTGCAGCCTGCGGACATACGCCTGGTGTGCATATGGTTAGCTGGCGTAAAGTTGAAGAGAAGGCAGTTGAGCGCAGCTGAGCGCCAGTGGTACTGTACGGGAGGGCACCAGCGCAAGCGGCAACACCGCACGGCGCCGCCTTGCACCACCAACATCGCGGGCGTGACATCTGCGTCTCTGTGCGAAGCGCCAACGCGGGTGCAGGTGGCTCTCAGGCCGACGCCGGCGGCAGGACAGCCAGTCTGAAAACGCACTGCCGGGGCGGAGGCTGGGGCCGCACAGGGTGCCGACGCAGGCGCCGTTGGAGAGGACGAGCGGCGTGCTGACAAACAGGCGCACGTGCGGCGGCCCCGCCACCTGCTCATGCTGCGCATACCTGCGCGCGACATAGCCCGGCTCGCGCGCCTCGCTCGGGGCGCGCCCCGCCCGCGCGCGCGCCGCCAAATTGCCACGCGGCTTACTGCCACGCAGGGCGCTGCGCTGTCCTCTGCGGCGCCCTGCTCCCCCGTCTGGGTAGCTGCCTGAGCAGCTGCCGCACACCATCTCGACGCCGGCGCTGCTTTGCCCGGCCGCCGTGCCTGCAAGGCAGCCACGCCGCGCACTGCCGCGATAGCGCACTAGTGCGGGGGCCCTGCGGCGCGCCTGGCATCCAGCAGCGTGTCGGCGACCACCACCGTCTGCTTCTCGCTCGGCGCGCCCCAGCCACTGAGCCCCAGGCCGGCCGGCCAGTTGCTGCATTCGCCCAGGCACAGCAACTGCTCCTCGCCTTGCAGGCATATCCCTGCGCCGAGCGAGCGCGGGGCTGGCTACTGTTCGAGCGCGCGCTCACATGCAGGCGTCAACATCTCTGACAGCCGCTGATTACTCGCCGCAGAACTGCGCGGTGACACACAGCGCAGTTGAGCCACATTGGACGCGGCGCAGCCGCACCAGACACGCGGCAGCGCAGCACGCTGCCGAGCAGGCGGCAGAGCGAGTCGAGGACCGGGTCTTTGGCGGCGCCCCCAAACTTGCGCGACCCCAGCGTGGACAGCTGCGCGATGGTGGCCAGGGACTCCGGCTGCGGGCCGGCCGGCTGCGCTCCAAGCGCGTCGGCCGCTCTGGCCGCAGCACGCGCCAGGTTGTCGGTGCGCCGCAGCGCAGTCCGCTGCGGCCCGTCGCCAGAGCAGGCCGCGCGCGCCTACGGCACCGCGCCGCGCGCAATGGCCGCCATCTCCCCCGCGGGCCGCAGCGTGCGCCAGGCACCCGGGAGGGTTCTCCCGTCTCTGCGCTACCCACGGCGGACACACGTCCTTTCACACGTGTGGACTAGGTCTGCGGCTCTGTTTAATTGAAGGTTTGATCCTCGTCGATCGGCGCTCTCGCAACAGCCCATTCAGACCTAGGGCCTGGAGTGCCTGCTGACTGAGCTCTGCCTGACGTATGAAGGAGCTAGGACAGCAGCTAGCAGGGACAGCAAGGCAGAAAGGTGGAGAGAGTGAAGGCGGGGTGCCGCGAGCACTGTGAGACACGGGCGATTGTAAACACCTAGACCCCGTTCCTGCCTGCTTTCTTGGAACGTTGTGAAAGAGGCAAACGTGCTGCCCTTCGGTGCGCTGTGTGACACTGAGCAAGCCTATGCCTTGCGCGTCAGCTGTTTACAGTGTGTCAGGCGACACTCTGCTGACCTTGTGCGAGGTGCACGGGGTACTGTACACACAAGCCGACCAGCGCCTGCAATGGCCTAGTCTGCCAGCTGGTCCAGGTCCAAGCAGTGCGTCACGGCGCGCTTCCACTTGCCGTAGCGCGCCTCCGCCGCGTCGGCACCCACCTGCGGTGCAGAGAGCAGCAGCTCAACTGTGACCTGCAGCTCTCACAGGGCACAGACTCTGCACCGGCCGTCCACTCACCCGGACATGGTTCAGCGTCCGGCGCCGCAGCGCGCTGCTCGAGCAAGCCTCCGCCTGGAGCAAGGGAGGCGGCGGTGGGGCAGGGCCACGCCTGCGGCCGGAACACGGTGTCCTGCGCCTGCTGCTGGCCCGCGCCGCCCAGCACCCACTGCGCGGTCCACCAGCCGCTGCCGATGCCGGCCGCGAACGCGGCGCCCAGCGAGGTCGTCTCCAGGTCCGCAGGCCGCCGCACCTCCACCTGCACAACCGCGTCCGCTGCAGGCGACCGCTCCGGGACCCCACCAACGCGGTGTGCATAGTCATGTGGGACGCGCGCTCTAGGTGACATTTGATGGGGCGGCTCTGCATATGAGCGGACTCCTGCCCTTCCCAGAGCATGGTTTGCTGAGCCTGAATGACGCAGCCAGGCGCACTGTGTAAAAAACACTCGCATTATCAGGGCCAAAGCCTCTCCAGCAATAACCACCCTGATGGGACCAGGGCACCGGGAGCGGGTGTGAGCGCATGAGGCAGAGGACTGCGCACGGCTTGGCCGCGCGGATCGAGCGCGCTGCAGAGCGCAGGCCGCGGGAGCGGCCGCGCCGATGCCCGGGCAGCAGGGCCCGCACCTGCAGCGCGTCGGCCTGCAGCTCCATCAGCAGCCCGTTGCGCGAGCAGCCGCCGTCCGCCCGCAGCAGCCGGAGCTCGCAGCCCGCGTCTGCCGACATGGCGTCCACCACCTCCCGCGTCTGCGCCACGCCGCCCAGCACCCTCAGCGCGTGCATTTTTCCACTCGCCAGCGCGCCCGCTCGCGGCGGCGCGGCAACCATCGCAACTCCAGTGGCGTGCGCTGCCGTGCCGACCACCAGGCGCGCGCCGCTTCCGCCAGCGCGGCGTCTGCGGCGCTCCGCGTGTGCACGCTCGTGCTGCATCTGGGGCTGCCGACACCGCAGGCACTTGCCGCTCGCCTCATCTATTGCGCATGCACTCCTGTGCAGCTGCCTGACCCATGACGTCCTCATGCGTGTTTGCGTACCCTGCCATTGCTTCTAATTCAGGCAGCAGAAACAGCAAGAGGGGGCCTTCCGGCCCTACACCTCACGAGACTCCTGCCACCAGGGAGCCTCGATGGCCATGAGATCAGACATAGTGCATACACCAACGCACTTCCTATCTGTGCCATGCACTGCACTCACGCAACTGGAAGCAGTGGCGAACGGGCGTGCGCGGCGCTGCCAGCCTCCGCTCTGCCGGCAGGCGCGGGGAGCCCGCGCCTGTGGGTCCTGGGCGCGGGCGTGCCTGCCAGGCGAGGGCCTCCAGCAGCGCGCGCGCGACGTGCGCCGCGCACGTCGACCCGGTCAGGCCCAGGATGGCGCCGCGCGCATCCGCGCGCCAGTGCGGCGCCAGCAGCCCGCTGAACGCCGGCACAAAGAACACGCCTGCGCGCCGCGGAGCGGCGTCGGCGCGCGCGCGCGGCCCCACCCGGCAGGCATGCGGCTCACGAGCGCGCGCGAGCGGCCGCACGGCGCTGCTGTGCAGACGCGCGCGCCACCAGGCGCCGGCGCGCGGCGCAATGCATGCAGCAGGCGCCTGCAGGCATGCGGGCGCCCTGCTGCAGGACTCGAGCCCTGAGGTCGTGCGTGTTACGAACCTGCACCAGAGGCCATGCCCTGGAAGACTCGAAGCGCTGGCTCGCACAGGCCGCGCGCCTGCCAGAGCCGTGCATCATGGCTGGCGAAGCAGGCTTGCCCTCAGGCACGACAGGCCTGCTCTCCAATGCACAGGAGGACTTGGCGATGGCCGGGCGCGCGGCCTGCGCGCGCCTGCGGTGCCGTCGACGCTGCGCGCAAGCGGCTCGAGCTCGTCCACGCCGCCGATGAGGCCCAGGCCGTCGCGCAGCCAGGACACCGCCGCGCCGGCCGTCGCGATTGCGCCCTGCGCGCGCGCGCGCGCGCGCGCTTGCCCAACAGGCGCTGCAGTGCCGGTGACGGGCCCCCAGGGGCGCGCGCGCTGCGCAGCAGCGGGCGCCCCTGTGTCGCCGGAGCCTGCGGCAAGCACACGCGGGCGTGCGCGCGAGCGCGCACGGCCCTGCCGGGAGCGCCCGTGCTTACGGCGGCAGGAGGCCCGCCCGCGTGCGGCCGCCGGTCGAGCGCAGACTGCATGGTACGCATGGGCCGCGCCCGCCAGCACTGCGCGCAGCCTCCACCCGCAGCAGCCCCGGCTCTGGCTAGGGTCGGTCTGGCGCAGCCCTGCGCTCCTGCTAGGGTTACGGTTTAGGGTAGGACATGCCGCACCTCCAGCGCAAATTGCGGCTCCGCTTCCGCGCCCAGCCGGTGCGCGACGGTGGTCAGCAGCCCGCGCGCGGACGGCACACGCCGCGGCCCCGTGTGCAGCAACACGAAGCAGCCGGTGCCGTACGTGCTCTTCGCGGAGCCCGGGCCGCAGCGCTGGCCCAGCACCGCCGCCTGCTGGTCGCCCAGGCAGCCTGCCCGGCCCGCAGTAGGAAATTGGTTTGAGCACACTGAGCATATGGCGAACGGATGCGCGCGTCTCACAGTCTTGCTGGACGAGAGCGGCCCCAGCGGGCATGCTGCTGACCGGGCATGGCCACGAAGCGCTGTGCGCCCCGGTGTGGGCGGGCACTGGCACATGCTTCTCGAGGACGGCCTCCTCGGCAGCGCGCAGCGCAGGTCCACAGAAGCTCAGGTGCACAACATGAACTCTGCGTACACCAGCCGCATGGGCGTGGCTGCCTCCACCCCGGAGCCAGCCACGAGGCAGCGTGCACTTTGGCCGACCCGCCTGCCCACTGGCATAGCATGTCGAAAGGCTACTTCAGCATGGCAGTGCATGCAGGTGGAGGCCTTTACACGTCCTGCCCATCCGCTCTCTGCTAGAGAGCGCGGGCCCGGAAGCCGCCGGCGCGCGCACCGGCGATCGGCACGCCGGCCAGCGGCCCGGCGGCGACCCGGCCGTAGACCTCCGCGTTGGACCGGATCGCCGGCAGCGCGCCGGCCGGCACGCCAAAGTAGGCCAGCGTCGGCTCGTGCCAGCTTAGGGTCTCCAGGTCCATGAGCCCGGTGCGCGACGCGTTGGTCACGTCCGTGACAAAGATGCCGCCTGCGCGCGCGCCCCTGCGGCCTGCCTCGGCTGCGCCGCCGCGCTCCGGGGCGCGCGGGCGCGCTTGCACGGCTCTGGGTGCTGCGGTCGCGCTGCGCGGGCAGGGCGGCAGCGTACGTGTGTACGCGGGCGCCAGGCGCGCGCTGTGGGAGCACTGTGCACGGCGTGCACACATACAAACAGTCAGGAGCAGAGTTGCAGTGATCGCAATGACAGTGCCCCAGCGTGCACGCTACTCTAGGTGCAGAGTGGTTCGGGTCTGTTGGTGCACAGCCTGCAAGAGAACGGTAACCCCTGGTCTGTGATCTCGGGCGGTCCACTCCGCACCGTCGACGCCGCCTGTCAGCCGGTACAGCAGCCACGCGTCAACGGTGCCCAGCATGCAGCGCCCTTCCCGGGCGGCCTCCGCTACGGCGGGCACCTCCTCGACCAGCCAGCGCCACTTGTACGCGCTGAAGTAGGTGCTCACCGGCAGGCCGGTCACCGGCCGGAAGTGGTCCTGCGCGCGCGCGCCGCCGGCAGCGCGGCGGTGAGCGATGCGTACAGGAGCTGCAGACGCCTCGCTACTGACGCGTCCGCTGCGGCAGAGAGGACCTCCGTCATCAACGTTGCTTGGAGAAATAGGGTGCAAGCGCGGGTCTTGGCGGCTGCGGGGTAGCACCTTGCCGACGTCTTTGCTCACGCGGTTGCAGATGGCGGCGGTGCGCCCGTCGTGCCACACAATCGCGTTGTGCAGCGAGCGGCCAGTGACCCGGTCCCACACCAGCGTGGTCTCGCGCTGATTGGTGAGGCCCAGCGCCACCACGCGCACCTCCCCCACCGCCTCCCGGGCCGCCTCGAGCGCGCCGTCGATGCAGGCGCGCACGCTCTCCCAAATCTCGAGCGGGTCATGCTCGCACCACCTGCGGCGCAGCCAGCTGTCTGTCCAGTGCGCCATAGGGCTCAGCGGCAGCATATCACTGTGTCACAAGCGAGCAAGGCTCTCACACCCAGCATGGGGCCGGTGCTGTGGGAACTCGGCCTGGGACTTGGCGACAATGCGCGCTTCGCGGTCGTACAGTGTGAAGCGCGTGGACTGCGTGCCCTGGTCGAGCGCGCCCACGCACTCCATAGGCGGTGCCAATGCCAGGTTTTGCTACCACCGTGCAAAGCGCATCATGAGCACTCACAGCATGCGCTCACTTTGTACCAATCCGCACTTGCAGGCGCACTGGCCACCTGGTGAGCTAAAAGCTTGCGGCAAGTGGACAATTGGCCTGCATCTCAAAACACTTTTTGAAATTAGGTTGTCAGCGTTATGATCACGCTCGTGCATGTTGCATGCGCTCCTCTTCTATTACAATTGGTGAGAGTGCTCGCTACTTGTCATCAGGATGCAATTGCTGGTTGCGCCTTACGTGCGCATGGGTAGAGTGTCCGCAATCCTGATTTGTCCTGACTTGCCGCGTAATATGCAGACTGCTGCAGATCGCGCTCTTTGCTGGCGGGCAGCCTGTGGCTGGCTTGGTGTGCTTGAGCATTGGCTTACAAGTGGCATTATTGGAACTCCTGGTACTGCAGCAGCACAAAAAAAAACATGGTAATGACTGCTAGCTGTGCAAGAAACGACCGGGTAGAGATGAATGCAACAGCCTGCGCTTCTGACCACGTGTACCACTCTTACGGCCTATTGTGTGCCCTCTGTTCCCAGCAGCGCATCTATGGCAGTGTACCTAGCTGCATGCAGCATGAGTATTACTGCATTGGTTATTCAGAGCACTGTTGTCAAGGCACAGCTAGGCTCCAATAGGGCCCTTGTCTCAGCGAATGGCTATTCCAAAAACACTCCAGGACTTCACACCGCAATATGCAGCAATTACAGGGAGGCGAAGTGTACGCGGCTCATACGTTGTCAGAAGAGCATAGCATCTGCTCCTGGATCTCGTCCTGCATCACATCAATAGTGTGTTTCATTGTCTGAACATACCTGTGACGGTAGTGGTGCAGCACAAGAAACGCGAAACCCTTGCCAGCAGCAGCCAAAGGCGTACCTCATCAATGACGCGTATGCGGCAGTCTGACTGCGGCTCAGACACGCACAGCAGCGCATAGCCCTTCCCCTTTGCATCTTCGTCCAACATGCCCGCACTCTGGTCCACTTGGCCTGACACCTGCCGAGGAACACACCAGGGCCTTGGCACTTGCACGGCTGTTCCTCTAGCGTCGGAGACGACAGGCTCGGGCGGTCCGCGGGCGCACAAGCTTTGCTGGGCACGTCATGCACACGCCCATCTTGCAGTCGTGGCTCAGTTCCACGCCCTGGTCCAGCGCCGCCTCCAGAATGGTCTCGCCAGGTTCCATCTCCAGCACGACCAGGCCGCTCCCGGTCTCAATCTCCACGCGGTGCGCGCGCAGGCGCCGCTGCGGCCCCCTCCGACCGCTGCTGCTGCAGGCCGCCGAGCCCCGCTGAGCTGGCAGCGCCGGCGCAGGGGGGTGCGCAGGCAGCGGGCGCGGGCCCGCCGCAGAGGCGCCCCGCAGCCCAGGTGCTGTGGGACAGAGCGGGCTATGGCACACCATTCTGAGTGCTGGCTGCCGACTACGTTAGCACGAGCTGCAAACGCCTACTTCCTCAGAAAACGAGCATACGGATAGCCATCCTTCTAGCCCGCGCCTACCCTCTTCACCCGACTTTATGAAAGGAGGGCTTGGGGTCTAAGTCGAGACAGCTCAAGCTCAAAGACTCTGCGCGCTTGTCAAGCACCCGCCTTGTCGTACCTCGACTCCACGGCGCTGAGAGCGGCCTCCACGCCTGGCGCTGTGTCTGAGAGTCACTGCTTCCTTGGGACTTTTTGCTGCGAACCAGCCTGCAGGTACTTGCGCTATAGTATTTCATCCTTTGCAGAATGTGCACACCGTTGCCTATTAGCACCGCAACATGACTGACAAAACATATGATGTCCCTAGGTTAACAGCACCGCGGCTGCGCGACCACATCGTAGTTTTCAAGCGAACCTCCAGTTCACAGGTAAGCCCGCCCGCTGCTGCGTGTGCCCTGCGCACTGCTGGGTTGCGGTGAGTTGCGCCGAGGCAGGCCCGGCGAGCACCCGCGCCCTACCGACCGCCCGCCCGCGCCCGCGCAGCCCAATGCCGCCCGAGGCAGAGTCCCTCCTGGGCAACCACACCCACGCCGCCTGGCAGATGCGCAAGCTGTTCTCCGCGCCGCTGGTGGCGGTCCTCGCAGTCCTGCTCGGCGCGTTCTTCGCCCTGGTCCGCTACCCGGCGGTTGAGGCCACAGACGCGCACGTCAACCAGTATTACACCTTCTTCATCCACATCATGATCATGATCTTTGTGGGTGCGGCTCGCCCCCCCCCAGGCTCCCACGCTCCTTTGATACAGTGCAAGATCTAATTATGAGCGGTGCGCGGCTGGTGTGCAGGCTTCGGCTTCCTGATGACGTTCTTGAGGTATGCCCTTGCCAGACCGCCAGCCCCAAGTGATACGTCGCAGCTACACTCTCGTGGTTTGGGCTCTCTGTATGACAGAGCTTCTCTGCTTGCAGGCGGTACAGCTACAGCGCTATCGGCCTCAACTACTTCACGTCCGCGCTGGTCATCCTGGCGTCCGTCCTGGCCCTCGGCCTCACGCAGCAGGTCCTGACGGGGCCCAAGCGGTGCGGCCCTGCGTCCAGCAGCGTGCGTGCGCGGAGGGCCCACCCTGCTGCCCAGCCGGGCGGGCCCCTGTGTCGCTTGCCATGCAGAGTAGGGTTGCTTCTGAGCGCGAGTAGGGGCGCAAGGCTGCAGATGAGGCAAGAGACCTGCGGCTGCTGAGATGGCATTGGTCTCCTTCGACCTCGCCTCCGCTTGAGCAGGGTTAGGGTTGTGCAAGCAGGTGTCCTTGCAGAGCGGCGAGTCTGTGTATGCTGCATCGCTGAGCGACGGCATCAACTGCATGCCCGTTTCGTTTGCGAGCACTGCCCTGGCGAGCGGCGCGCTTGAGCCCGGCAGCATCGTCCGCGTGACCGACTTCTTCACCGTCAGCGGCGCCGACAAGTGCGCCGGCCTGCCCCGCGCGCAGCCGCAGGCGCTTTGGAGGCGCGCACCCGCTCGCGGCTGAAGCTGGCGCACTCGCAGGCACGTGAAGGTAACTGCCATGAAAGTCATCGGCTTCGTGGCGCAGCAGATCGGCCGCCCGCGGTTTGTTACGCCCCTTTGCTGAGCCGCCCGACGTCTGCGCGCATGCGTCGGTGCCGCAGCCCGCGCCCGCTGCGTTCGACGCCGCCGCGGAGGAGCATAGCGGCCCTAGGGTGCTATGGCAAGCTTACACTCCGTGGAGCCATGCCTGCCTGCTGTGTGGGGATGGCTAGGGAGGAGGCAGGGCAGGCGCGCGCTTTGAACCATACAGGGAAGCTTGTTGCTGCTGCCAAGTCCTGTTTGGTCTAGCACCGTCCATGCGCCTCTGGTGCTCGCCGACTTAAACCATGCTAAGCACAGGATCCACAGCAAGCATTCTGGCTAGAGCAAAGCTGGATACATACATGATGTCCCCACAAAGACCACAAGCAGCGCAAGGTTGTCTTCATCAATGAGCACATCAACAGCTTACAACAGCAGGTCCTGCCTTGATGCCAGTGGCAGCGCTGCTGCTGCGCTGGCGAGGCACTGGGCAGGCGCGCCGGCCCGCCGCGACCCCGTCCTCTGTGCATGGCTGCTGTCGCGGAGGCAGTGCCGGAAGCAGAGTGCAGTGCATGGCTTGGAGAGCAGGCAGGGTTCATGTCGGCACCCTGCTGTGCTCCCGCCCGTGGCCTGCAGCCTCGGACCTTTGCATGCGCTCGCGGGGGACGCGCACCTTGCGCATGCATGCATGCGCCAGGCGCTGGAAAGACCGGCCGCGTGCCAGGCTGCACAGTCAGCACAGTGGCTCTGCGATGCTAACCAGGCAGGAGGGACAGGCAGGCGCATGCCACTGCTGCAACTGGCGGCTCTCGCATGATCCGTGAAGCGTGTCATCACAGGGTCTTAAAGACCGTGATGTGAGCTGTTGCACGGAAGATCACACCTCAAGAGGTGCATGTCGCCGGGCAGGTCGCTGGCCAAGTACTTCTCTCCCAGTTCATGGAGCATGGGATGCTCTACAGCGACCGCAGCCGCATACGCCTGAGCGCCTAAACACTGCCTGCACTCAGGAAGGATGCCAGGCAGGCGCAAGCAGAGCGCGCCGCGCAGCACCACCGGCCGCGCGGCCCAGCGCAGCACCTCCTTCGCCGCCCTCTCGGCGGGGGGTTACATGGTGCTGTGCGGCGCTCTATGCTTGTGCTTCCCTGGCATCCCACCTGAGTGCAGGGGACTCGCAGGGGCTCAGGCGCGGGCGGCTGCGGTCGCTTCAGAGCGTCTGCGCACTGCAGACTGGGAGAGAAGTACACTGGCCAGTGGCTTGCCGGGCGGCATGTGTACGTGCCGCAAAGGCCTTGGCCCAGTCCTCAGGGAGCATCGAAGCACGAAGTGTGTGCTTACTTACACCAGGGCGGGCGGGCCCGACGACGGCGCTAGCGAGGCCAGGGCGGCCAAGCGCTTAAGCATGAGCGGCGACCGCGACGTGCGCTCGCCGCTGCATTGGCAACCCCCCGCGGCAGCGCCTTCAGGCTCCGCCAGACTTTCACCGGCGGCGCCGCTGAGGCGGCGCTGCACGGCCGCGGCCTCTTAGCCCAACCGCAGAGCGCACAGGGCTTCAATCCGGGCAGGCCAGGCCTTGTCGTGCACTGCTATAATCGGGGACGCACCCGCGGGCCAGAGACTGGCCCGCTGGTGTAGCAGGGCTGATATGGGGCGAGCGCTCATGTGCGCAGGGCATCAAGCTGGCACTGCGGGCATACAGAAATGCTCGCAAGCGGGGCCACATAGCGGACATGCCCGAGGTGGACGAGAGAGCGGCGGAAACTGGCCCGCTCGGGCTTGCTTGCTATGTGCCCCTGCTTGTGAGCATTCTTGTAAGCCCACAGTGCCAGCTTCATATCCTGCGCATACGGAGCGCAAGTGGTGATGTCCGCATCCCCAGGTTGGAAAGCCAGCAGCATCATTGGCCATGTTGCTCGCCTGGCTGCAAAGCACAAGTAAGGACTTCGAGTTGTGAACTGCTCCTCATAGCCCTACCCTACAACCTGGAACGCCTCGGTGCAGCTTACTCCTCGGCCTGACCCGCCATACGACCAAGCCCGCTAGCTGCAGTTAAGGAGGCAGGCCTGCCGATGAGCTCCCCGCGCAGTGGCGCTGCCAGGAAGTTTTCAGCGCGCTCCCGGCACGCCAGCCACCCGCGCGCAGGCGGCGGCGTGCACAGGAAGGCAGGCGGCAAGGCCAAGAAGAAGAAGCCGGTGTCGCTCAAAAACCAAATCCGCGGCCTCGAGCGGCTGCTGAAAAAGGTGCGCTTGCTGTGGTTGGTGTCCTGACTGAAGTGCACGCACGTTGCTTTATGCGTGCAGGCAGGTTGTGCCGCCGCCTGCAGTGGCAGCTGTGTGAAAGCAGCCATGCGGCGGCGCTCTGGCGACTGCAACGTTGCACTTTGCTGCCAACCCAGTTGTCAACCCAGTTGCAGACGTGCAAGGTGAGAGCCCCGGCTGACAACTTTCGCCGGACCCCCCTGCGGCCAGGACGGCTTGGACCCGCGCGCGCATGCCAAGGAGGACGCCAAGCTGCATGCGCTGCACGAGGCGCTGGCCGCGCAGCGCGCCAGCGAGCGCGAGCGCACCTACGCCGTGCGCTACCACAAGGTGGGGGGCGCCCGCTGCCCCGGCGCCCGGCCCCAGGCCGTGCGAGAGCAGCGCAAGTATGGACAGGCCCGCCTGCCACTCTGCTATACCACTGCGCCGCCGTGCACAGCTCGGCCGCCGCTTGCCGAGGGGCTCGTTGCCTCCTCCCTCCTCACCCCAAGTCAGAGCAGCAAAAGGTGCGCCCGCACGGCACGAGGGGCTCTGCCCAGAGCAGTGAAAAGGTGTGCGCCTGCAGGTGCGCTTCTTCGAGCGTGTGAAGCTGGAGCGCCGCATCCGGCGCCTGCAGGCAGCCGCGCAGGCGGCGCGCGCCGGCGGTGGCACGCCGCCCGCGTCGGACGCGGCCGCGCTGGCGCAGGCGCAGGACGACCTGCAGGTGGGCGCGCCTGTCTGCGCAGCCTCAGGCGCAGGCGCCCTGTCCGTCGTGACGCCGCAGCAAGCGCCTGGCTGTCCCTGCTTGCAGCCCTGGTGCCGGGGGCAGGGCGGCCTGCCGGCAGAGGCGCATAGCACGCCCATGTTGCGGCAGTGCATGCGGTGCCTGTTGTCCTGGACGCGCCAATCCATGTAGGGTGTTGCAGTACCCCCAACAGGCGGGAGCCGCGCGCGTGCCGGTCAGCGTGCGCCGGACTTCCCGCGCAGCGATGACCATGGCTTGGCGCCCTGGCTGGCAGCTGACCCTGTCCCGACCGAGGCGCACGTGAGCGGGCCTAGTTTGAGCCTGATGTGCGTGGTCTGAGCCCGATGTGCGCGCCGCAGTATGTGCTGCACTTTCCGCGCGGCGAGAAGTACGTGTCGGTCCTCAAGCCAGCGGCCGACCCGGCCGCCGCCGGCGCGCTGGACGCCGAGCGCGCGCGCCTGCGCGCGCTCGTGCGCGCGCAGCAGGCCGAGGCCGCGCTGGTCGCCGACGCCGACGAGGGCGCGGGCCTGCGCGCGGCGCAG
>JAABUY010001622.1_pt1 | contig 29337 bp, 28 predicted proteins | sample 5560271 | NCBI WGS metagenome assembly JAABUY01 (sample SAMN10711886, study PRJNA513374) | rock metagenome | isolation source: Antarctica rocks | place: Antarctica: Victoria Land, University Valley | reverse complement strand
CGCCAGCTCTAATATCGAGCAATTTTCCTCGGATCTCCACGTCGCATCTCGTTTGGATTTGGTGAGACGCACAGTCGCATCTCCTATGAAATTTTGCGGATTGTTATCGCCATCCGAGACTGTTCCGTCAGCGGCGGTGTCAGGGGAGGAACCAGGTGCAGAAAACGATTCGCTCCGAATGTTTTGGTCTGCGACTCTATAATCCTTCAGGAAAGATCGGACGTCCTCCTCAAAAGACTGCGGCCCACAGATATAGCAAACCGAGTTACTACCTGGAACTTGCACTGGCGTTATCCCCTTTGGGTCCATGGAGTACGCTTCTCCAATGAGGTTTGGAAAAAAGGAAGCGCTCGGACGGCCTGATGCATAGTAGTCTTGTCCAGGGATATCCACGCCAGGATGAGGAGAAGTGAAGAAAGTCATACGACGAATTTTGTTTGGACTTTGCGGTAATTCCTCGCTGAAGGCAAATGTAGATTTGCTACGTGTCACGTGGATCTAGATTGGGGGCATCTTCTTCATTGCGTTGTGTGACAGGTGAGCTCTCAACATAGTAATGATAGGGGTGATGCCTATGCCGGCTGATATGTAGATTTGACGTGGAGGGAACAATGGAGCCCAGTCCAGTCTAAACGTTCCAGTAGGTTTACCAAGACTTAATCTTGTAGAGGTGATGCCAATGCTATGCATCCATTTCGAAGATGCAGTGCTCTTTTTAGTGCTGACTCGGTAATAAGGAGGCGTGTCAAGGCCTGTCCACTCTGATATCGACCAACACCTGATAGTCTCATTTGGAAGCTTCACCGTGACATACTGGCCAGGGGCGTAGGTCGCCAACGGCTCTCCGTCTGTCGCTTTTAGATAGAAAGAGATAATGTTGCCCTTCTCGTCCGCCGTTCTCGCCACGAAGAACTCTCTCCAGCCGTTCCAGCCGTTTCTTCCAATTGATGCTTGATCATCCAGCAGTGCCAATTTGCGTAGGAACAAGATTCGATTCATACTTTGCAGTCCGGGTTGATTGACCAAGGGGTTCATGATGTCACGAGTGCGCAAAGACCCTTCAGCAAACGCCATTTGCAACACTGAGGGCTGTTTGACCGTGCCGATGTATTTTCACCTGATCTCCTATGCAGATCCGGCCATTTCGAATAACTCGGAGATAGACGCCGCAGTACCCAGATTCGGCGACTTCCTTGAGCCAAACGTCCAGTTAGCCACAGCGCCATACCAATCTAGAGCAAGGAACTCTCCCACCGCAGACCTCGAGCAGCACGGACTTTGAATTGCACCCCACCTCCCACACATCGCCAAGATGTAATTGTCTTTCGTCCACTATCGGACCAGACTCGATAGTAAGATGTTCGCCCCAATGACACCAGTCCCATGACGATCGGGCTATCCCCAATTGGCCTGTCCAGTAGTCATAATGGTGTGCGAAAAAAGCGTAGACCTCAGCGTTGTGCGCGGCAAGCTGATTGTCAGCGATTCCCCCGAAGTTCACAACTAATGGATCTTTCGAGGGTGCTCGAGCGATAGACGTCCGGACTTGATGGCCATGAATATTCTGCGAGGAGGGTGTCCCATGGCTTACGGCGACGACCCGCATAGACAGTGTATCGTCACCGAATGATTTTGGACGATCCAGAGACCTTAGGACAGATACGGACATTGGCGAGGGAGTGTGAAAGACGGATAGTAGGCGATTGAAATCGGGAACACCCTCTGATATTTATTCGTCGTCTATAGAAAAGCCGTTTAATCCATGGACGAGGACCCTATCCATAGGAAAAGTGCCTCATTCGTGGATATCCTGTACAGGAGACGGCTGAGAAGCTCCGTAACCGGGGATCCCGATCCAGGGGAAAGTTCTTTCATCCATGATTCTTAGGCACTTGACCCATGAATGTTGGTAGCCATCTATGGATGGTTTGAATTAACCAATCGCGTGCATCATAAGTTTCCATGCTCGCTCCTAACGACCCTAGCTTGCTGACTGATTTGCTCCTGATCACGTTAGCTTTGTGGCCATCTAAATGCGCACGCCGAATTTATTAAACAATTAGAAGGAGTGCATGCAAAAGTCTGAGCATCCGGCGAGTCCGTACGGCAGTCAGTCAGGGACTGATATCCGCCCGGAGTACGCGCTCGCTAAGTAATATACTTGACAAACCTAGTACCTTTTTCGACCAAGCTAAACCCAAGTGGTCCTTGTTGTAACCGACTATGGTGAACGCGCACTCCGTACGCTTACCTAGCCCTGGAACGAATATACACAAAGGCCGACCGCAGCGATCAATACCGTAATTAAGGTATTAAGGTATATCTCTCCATCTAGCAACCGTTTAGATGATTTTCCTATTCCACCAAGCTGCTACCTTAGGCTATTCACGCCTCACTAACCTCATCGATGTTGAAGCAATAGGAGCTGCAGTAGGAGCAGGAGGAGTAGTCGTCCAATTAGGAACATAGTAGTTGCAGTGCCATTGCACTGCCCGCTAGCCTAGTTGAGGCTAACGCCAATTGCGGCACAAAACGTAGATAGCTTCATTACCATAGAAGACACACCTTTAGACCATCGTCAGATCTACACTTCATCAAAACACCAAGAAGGCTCCTTCTAGTGGGACAAAATTATGTGTATACGCCGTAAGTCGGTCGAAGCGAGCTGGCTTTCTACCCCTGACGTTTACTGCAATGAATCAAATCGTAATCCTATTAGAATGCAGCCAGGAATGGCAGGTCCTACAGCTGATATTCCGAAAGCGGGTGAGGGATGGTATATGTGAAGCCGACAGCGAAGATCAAAATGCTCTAGGGGCCCATGTAAATCGCCTCCGACTAGTTGTCAGTAGTAGCCTAGATTATAAACTAAGGGCTACATCGACATCTCATCATGAGCTCGGAACTGCCGAAGGACGTTGCAATTATTGTTGCTGACCTCAGTACCTTAGGCTCGCACCGGCACCAGACTGATATTATACTCAGCTCGTCAAGGGTCTAAGTCTCGCTCTTACTTCGTATCGGGTATACTTACCGTGCATTGTCTGTGGGCCTCAATCAGATCTTTCAGTCTTGGCGGAGTCATTGCTGTCTCCCCCAATGCTCTGAGGGTACTCGAGTGTCAGGGCGTTTTTGAGTGAGTTTGAAGAAAGAGATTCCATTTCGATATCTTGAATTCAGGAACGAAAACGGACAAACGAATAGCGTCTATCGCTTCGATTCCGAAAAGCGATACGGATACCGGGGGCTTCTCGAATCATTCGGAAACTTGTTGTTAATGAACTGAGAGCATTGCCGAAAGAGAGCGGTGCAGAGGTGAAATACAGCGTTATCATGTCATTTCCGAGTCATCCGAATTGGGGAAGGTTGAATTGAATTTGCAGATGGATCGACTTTTTTGGCTCCGCTTCTGATCGGGAGTAATGGCATGCATTCGACTGTTCGCCAGTACATTTATCCTTATGCAGCACCAATGTACCCAGGTCTAATGGCAATCAATTTGATCATGCCACGGTCAAAACTGCGCGTTCCGGACGGCTACCCCTCGCCGGCTACAGTAATGGGCAAACCCAATGCATTCTTACTAGTGCCTAAGGAAGTCGACGGTTCTGATCTTCTGATGGTCTCTCGACGACGTTTTGAAGAGAGGGATAGGGATGGTAGAGAATGATTGAGTTCTGATGAGCAAGGGCTTTTGGGCATGCTTTGCGCTAACGAGAAGGACTGGCCACCCATCGCACAAGTAGCAAGGTGCTCCCACGCAGAATATGGAGATCTGGCCAGCTTATGTGATTCCAAGACTTAAAAAGTGGCCTCGACTGAGAAACGAATCAATCTGGTTGAGGATGCGGCGCAAGAAGTTCCACTTACAGCTGGGCAAAGTGTCAATCAGACGGTCGAAGATATCGACATGCTTGCTTTGCTGCTTTCCAAGCTATCCCCCGGCGCTCCGGCATCAAAAGCCCTTGACTTCTCGCAGACCTATCGCCAAGAAGGTATTGACGAGGTTTTTAATATGACGAAACAGATGAATGCAAAACGCCTGCCTCTGGCAGAACAAGCAAAGCTGCCACCTAGAGCAAATTGGACCGATGAAGGCAAGATTTCGGAAAACAGCGGCTAATTGCGATGGCTGTACCAGCACGAACTGCATCAGCAAGTCGAATCATGGCTTGCGGAGCGAAAGATTCAGGGTAACTTGGGCAGGCGCTTAAATACCTAGGGCACGATAGACAGAATTGCTTATGTTCATTGAGACGGCTTACCAAGATTCGACTGGCCTTTTCCCTCGCTGCGAGACAAGCCTACGTAGGGTACCACCGAGCAGATGATTGGAGCGTTGTTCGACGAAGTAGGAGGTAGGCCAACTGCCTGTCCCTCCTACCCATCGATCGCCCTGCCGCCAGGTCTGCGCGGCACATTCAAGCTTCTGTCGTACTAATTAGATGATGGTTCGGTCTACTGTACCTCGTTGGGAGAAAAATCAATTTTTCTTCCTGAAGAAAATGTCCGATTTCTGTTAGTTATGATCGACCATCACCGTTCCTTCAATCTATTTATTGATATTGTTGGCATATTTCGCGATTGATAATGTCGAGACTGCCGCACGCTTGGATCTCCTTTCCGATATGTTTCCGCCTAAAGTATTTACTTACTTTAGTATGACAAATTGCTAGAGTTTTCTATTAAGCGTAGGCAGCACGAGGACGGTCAGTTCTGACTGCGGGGAGTTGACTCTCTCCAGATTAAATTAACATCTTATTGCTCACGGTCAACTTTGCTATGACAAAAGCTTCATTTTTGACCTGTGTAGGCATAAAGTAAAATACATGTTAACCTCCATCGCAACTTTCTTCTAAAAATCCAGTTCCGGTTGCCCAAGCTTGAATGCACTGAGTACGCATTCATACCAAGACGCAATCAAGAAAAGAAAGAACCTCGGATTCAACAACAATGTACTATGACTCTGAACTGGAGGGTGGGCTTGAGTATCTATGCAAAAACCACTCGAAAGAGTTTGATGAAAGCCTACGACAAAAATCGACTATCTCAATAGAGAACTGGCCCGATAGCTACAATATCATTGAGCCTAGAATCGTTAGTGCATCAGAACATGGATCGGACGTTGTTAGCTAGTAGTGTGGTCGGTATGTATCGTAGTATCCTGGGAGAATGTCTTGACGGCGACGATCACGAGATTGTTCGCTCATAGAGACCTGGCGTGGAGCATCCGGGTAGCGGGCCGGTGATGCTGATCGTCGGCGGTTGATCTGGTTCAGACGCTGCTCGTGATAGCGACTAGACGACGCTGCCCTCGGCCCACCATAGCTGTCGTGGAGAGGCGGCAGATTCCTGGGTGCTTTTGGAGCATTTGGCCCAGGTGGTACTGATCGTTGGCCGTTGTACTGGCTTGAATGCTGCTTGTAGTAGCGGTTATCTGATGTTATCATCGGTCGACTCTGGCTGTAGCTACCGGGCGGAGGCGGCAAGGCTTTCATTGGGGGTCCACGAGCGTCTTGGCCTAGTGCTGCTAACCGTTGGCGATTGAACTGGCTCAGACGCTCCTCCTTATACCGGCTAGTTCGTGCTGGCTTCGGCCCCTCATAGCGATAGCTATAGCTACCACGAAGAGGTGGCAAAGTCTTCAGTGGGGGTTCACGTGCATCTTGATTGGGGGCCGATTCCACGGGATGATCGCCTACCAGTTGTCTCGGCGCTATTGGTACGTCGTCCCAATCGTCATCGAATCGACGCTTTCTTCCCCCAGATCCTTTTTCGACCTCTTTTATAGATTCTCCAAGTGCAGCGCGTAGCTCTCTTAACTTGGACTTATCATACATTTGGCTCCTAGAAGCAGTTTGCTTATCCTCGATGTAGAGAACGCAATTCTCTGTCGTATCACGAAGAAACTTGGCAGCTCTCGTACGACTTATTGAATTCTTACGTGTCTTACAGTACTCGCCGTTGGCCGTCTGGTAAAGCCTCCACAACCGCTCGAACTTAGGGTCCTTATCTGGATGCTTCAAATCTCGGTCTCCAGGGACATCGGTCACGGATTGGTCTTTCGCCGCTCCAGGGTCCATATTCTGATGCTGCTGCTGCTCTTCTGGGTTTTCGTGCTCCGAGCCCTCCGAAACAAACAATTCTTCGCTCGCTTGCCTCTCATTTCTCGCTCTCATGGATGAGGAAGATCCCTGCAAGGGAGGAGATCTCGGTTCTTGGTTAGAATGGAACTCTGCACAATTCATATATCGCCGTTAGCGACCTTAGTAAAACACGACGAAGTCTGCTGTGCTGCGTACTCTTCACTATTAGGTCTTTAGTCATCACCGATGATTTCAGGATCTGCATTTTATCCTCGTCTCCCGCAGCCCTAAGTCCAATAATCTCCTCGACGTAGAGTTCAATCCCAGCAATGTGATCTCCTTCATCCATCAAAATGACAAAAGCCTTCTGCGCTAAGCTGATTTCATGATCGTCAAGGTCCTGAGAACGCCGCTTAATTGTTCCTAGATCATGTTGCAAGATCTTCTGGAAGTGTTCCTTGAAAACAGATGAAGTGCACATTTCTTCGACAGTTGAATGTAGAATTTCGATTGGGCGATAGTAACTGAGTATCTCGAGAAGCCGAGCCTCTTTTGTACATCTCGGTAAAGCGGAGCTGATGTCCATTTTGTGTTGGAATTTATGCTGTCTGCGATTTGGGCACGTCTAATATTCTAGAAAGTGTTGTTATAGGCTTGTCTTCGGGCTGACAAGAAACCAGCGTTAGTTTGAGGATCAGAAGTAGTTCTTCCAGAGGGAGTATGGCTGACGTCAAGGGAATAGACTTCCAGGTCGCAACTCCAGAGGGTCTGTTGCTAGGACTTCGAGCCTTCTAGCATCGTAAGGTGAGACTACTTTTTCTGTGAGTCGCGCGATCACCACCACGGCTCGTTGCTTGTGGAAGTCTGAAGTGCGCTCTTATTGCTGATACACATCCAAATCCAATCAGCCCAACACTTTTCACTGTCCGAGATCGGAAGAAAGTCGCGGAAGACAGTATACTTTGATGCACTCTGTACGACACAAGGCCATAGTTTCCCACCCAAAGGAACAAATCTCCACAAGTGATCTGGTCTCTCCTAGAGCCACATAGTAGACACTAATAAGGTAAGCCAAGAGCCTGCTGGTTTCTTCCAGACAGTAGATAGCCAAACAACCACTAAGCCGATGCTATCACTAGCTATTAAGCCAACAGCCTTACACTCAGGACTGAATTCATTTTTAGATTGCTTGAAACATCCTTCTAAAAGTGATCCATGGTAAATGCCAGCAATCCGATGTGGTTTGAAGATGTTATGATAGAGGAGTGCAGGAACCTGCAAAGATTCTCGAGAGATTACTGTATTATCTCAAGGATGGTCCATTTGAAAAGGTCGGCGTAACATGTCCTTTGCATCTCTACCAACCTCTGAAATTTATATTTACCGGATGGCTCTTCTACGAATACAATAGGTCGTGTCAGTTTTCCTTCCCAACCGTTTGAAAGAATCCTTGAAGAAGAACCTGATGTAAGTTGCAACCAAACAATTATCGAAATTCCCATGTAGTGGAGACCTTTCGAACAACGCTTCGCTATCGGATACGTTCTACCGAAAAAGGAGTGGGGCTTGGGTGATGGACAGGGCTGCTGGGCCATATGGTGAAAAAGACGAAGCTTGTGGCAATGGCAAAAGATTGGCTATGCCGTGGAGATGTCGTTCTCCATTGCAGCCAGGAAAGAAATTTCCATGTTGGTCAATTATTAATCGAACAAACGAACGACAGAGCCATTGGACACAACTGACGACTGCATTGTGGAAGACTTCTTCCATAGGCTTCAGCCACGAGGTCTTTGCAGGGGAAGCAAGTCTCGAGTCGTGGTGACCCTAACCGGTATTACCGCCCAGGCATGTACATATACAACGACAGATTTTGCTAAGAAAAACGAACATATCGTCTTGAAAATTTAATGCACCATCGGCGTTGCGGTATCCACTGACACAATAGCCTAGGAGTGAAGGGACTGCTGGCAAGGAGCTAATTGGCTTGATTAAAATCCATGAAGATACCAGACTTGACGAATGATGTCATATGATCATCCACAATTCATCTCAACACTAGTGGTCGAGAGCTGACAGTAAAAGGGCCTTAGTCTCAAGTGGATATGCTGAGTGGTCAAGCAACAGGACGAGAAGACAGTGAGGGCATCTAACGAATCTCTCAGTACATTCTGTACGAACAGACAGAGAGAATGATAGTCCAGCGAGAGGTGGGAAGTCGTCCTCCAGCAAGCGAAGTACCTTAGGCACAAGGGGCAAGGAATTTAAACTCTATTCGGACACCAATCTACGCTGCCCTTGAGCTCGGCTCAGAGTCGCTACATTAGAGTATCAAAAAATACTCGAATTGCGACCAGAAAATGGCTTTTAGGCACAGAAGACTAATTTGCGAAAGGGGAAATGGGAAATGGGAAATGGGCGTACTTTTGGGGGTTTTTGAACTACCGGGCTCGTATGCGCATTTTATCGGTGTGACTGCTCAATGGGAAGATACATATAAAGCATCGATTTGGGCCAAATTACATGTAATATAGCATACACACAGCGCCTAGATAGTGCCATAGCCATAGGCTGCATGCACTTGATGAAGAAATAAAAATAATATAATATAATATAATATTGTACCTGACTCACTTTGCCCTCAACACTCGAATCTTAAGTAACCTCGGATTATTCTACAGCATCTCGTTCCAGACGCTTGCCAATTCAATTGCAAATTCGGGTTACAATAGCGCTATATCACTCCAAAGACTGCTATGTGCTTTTCCTATAAGATTCTCTACAACACGGACACCCAATAGCCTACCATCTTCTACCAAGCTCGCCCAGAATACAATTCTTAGCGAAGTATCCGCTGCTCGGTTTCGATACTACCAAGCCACGAATAAAATCCCATAACACTCAATCAAAAAGTAACAGGGATATACCACCGAGTATTACCGTATCCGAGTCTACCAATATCCTCTATTTCCCGCAGTAGCGTGATTTAAGCAACAATGCCTCCTGAATATCCAGACTACTTCGTGAAGCCGGAGGTAGACTTTCCACAGGAGAGATCTGTGTTATCACTGTTTGTCTCCGCTCTGGTTTTCGTTCACAATATGTTGTATCTCGTACCGCTCTTTCTCATCCTGCTTTCCTTGTCCGCGCTGATCTTCTTGCTGCCGGCACCGCTGGCCGATCTGCTGTACGTTGCGCTCTTCCATAATCTCTTATCCGTCTCAAATTCCTCGGTAGCTGTCTCGACCGTCGTGAGACCCGTCCATGCAAATAATTCGGCATTCTCATGATAGCTGTTGTGATCTGCTATGGTAGCCTCTTCCTTGGCAAGCGTCGGAAGACTCCATAAGTGGAAGGTCAAATTGGACCGTAGGATATCCGATTTGTTGAGCTACTTCAACAAATTTTTGAACTGTACAAAGACATTTAATGACATACCTGCTTATATCTCGAGCCAGGCTGGGGTAGTGCTGACAAGCGAGGCGTTGACATAGCATTGGAGATGCTTAGTGAAGAATCCGGCTTCCTGCTAACCTCCCTTCCAGAAAGCTGATCCTTCCGCTTCTGTAAGAGCAAGCCCCCCAATGCAAGAATGCATACGCTCGAGCTCTATAAATATAAGCTCTCATTTTCAATACTCTGAGCAAACCCAGACATACAATTGCATACTCATATTCTAACTTGTTCCTCCTTAAACCCTGGGACCGTCTTGTAAATTTCGCTCGCGTCGACGTATTCTCCCCTACAAGCACGGGATTGCACACAATGATCCGCATCCATTACGGGCGAACAACTTTCGACTTGACAGATTCGATTTTCTGGGGATTTCTCTGGCCATACATCCCAGCCAGCCTTTCCATCTTGCTATCTAGATTGCTGAATAATTGGATTAAGAGAAAGTCGGGTACACTTGAGCTGGGAGAAAGAGATACTCTTCTTTTTCCTCACGCAATATGTCAAGTATCAACTCTTCAAAAGTCTGTATCATCTTACCATGTTCTTTGGATAATATCTCCTATCGGGACAGAAGGATCCAGTCGACTGTGCATAGGTGTGTAGGCTTTATGTTGGCAGCAGTGCTTTACTTTGCGTCTTACGGGCTGGTAATATCGCCAACCTCTCGTGAAATAGGCTCTCCATTTCTAGGGAAGGGTCAGGCTTAGCCGATTAAGAAGCAACCACAGATGAGCGCGAGCGAAATAGCAGTCACGGCCAGCTCAGAAGCCAAGCACATGACACCAATGACCATTCGATTTTGTGCTCCGGCCAGTAAAGTTGGGGAAAGTACCTGTTCTATGATCTCACTATTCGCCCAGGCTGTGGGCCAGTGGGTAACAGTCTGCAGAATTCTCACTATTGCAGATTCTTCTGATAACCGTTTGGATTTCTACATCGAATATCAGCTAGTAGAACGGAGTAACAAGATATAGCGGAGATCTAGAGTGTTTTTTGTCTATATGGGGAAGTCGTTAGACCGATAGGTTGCTTTGATGGCAATGATTCTAAGTCCCGAGGCGCATGGAAAAGCGAGATAGGAGAGGATTTCATCAGAAGATTGCGGTCAGCAAGTGATGACTGTGAGAGTCTGTTGGCCTTCAAATTTTAGTTGTAGTGAATGCCTGGCATTACTAAATGTATCCACACTCAGTGGAAGACAGTTGCAGTTGCACCCGAGATTGCTTCGAGGCAGTCGTTGAGGATCTCCTATGTTTGGCGTCTAATATCGACTATCCCTTAGGTGACAGATCAAGTAAATGATATCACCAAACAGATAGATCGAAACCAAAGCGGCTCGCAAATTTGAAAGCAAGGAGCTCCATTTTGGATGGATACATCCCCAAAATAACATTAATAAATGCCATTGTATAACGCTAATCCAGTCGCAAAGTTGACCTATACACACATGTAATCCTTACAAAGCCTTAATTTTCCTACTACGTCAGAGCCTGTTCTTGGGATACATCAGGAGAAGAGTGCTCTCGTCTGTCGATTTTGGGAGGCTCAATTGGTGTAGGTGGCTCGTCTCCTGTCTCTTTCCGAGACTCGGTAGGAGGCATGGAAAGCTCTTCCACATTCTGCACCACTGTTGCTGTCACAGATGGATGATGCATCTTCGGGAATATCTCGGCGAAAAGGTCAGGTAGGAACCTATCCACTCGCTTCCATGTTTCAATCCAGATCTCGGAGCCTTTCTCGCCTGCTAATGGAGGCACAAGATATCCGCCATCCGCCATCACGAGTATAATATTTTTCAGGCTCTCGGGGACGGCCTCCTCCTATGACACGTCAGTAAAATAGCTTCCCGTATTTACCTGATTTACTCACGAGACTATCTGCTTGTCCGCTGTTCATCAATCGATCCAATATATCCAGAATCTTAAGCCACAGATCAAGCATGCCGTCCCACTCCGAAAGCAAAACCAAGTAATGCAGAAAAATCCTGCAGAGCAGGGTCGCTGCTTGCACCCTCGTCTCACTCATTCCAACCGGATCGGATTGGTAGACCTCAGGTTTGAGAAGGCGCGAAATCAAAGGGAACAAGACTTCTCCGAAGATTGCAGTCCACTCCTGATGATCCGGAGAGGCAAGGTCGGTAGATAATAGCGAGCCTTGAAGACACGAAAAGGCCTGGTGCCTAATTTCTCGGCACGGGTTAAGGCACTGGGTGCGAAGAGCGTGGAAAATTGGCGACCAATACGTGGTCCACGCTTCATGCCTTTCAAGATGTGACTGCTCGACGAAGGCAGGGACGCGATTGGTCAATCGGTATATCAAACTAACCGCCCTTATACCGTGACTTACAGCTGGGTTATCGCGGGCTTTAGAAGGTTTGGCAGGCTTTGGCCGGGTACCGTTTCTTTCGCGCTTCTGTTCAATGACTGCGCCAACATTTCCGGCAGATGCGAAGCTGTTTAGCAACGAAACTGCTGACTCGTAGTTATCAGCGGTCACAGCGGGCGACTTGCCAGCAACAACATTTTCCAGCAGCTCGAAGACGCTAGCTGCCGCCTCCGGCATGGAATGGACATTCCGTATTGTAGACCAAAAGTCCGGCGTATTGGTGATTTCATTCCTCAGTGGACCAGCGTCCTTGATACAGAGATTCAAGCCTTTAAGAAATCCTGAAGCTGACTTCTCTAAGGTGGATTGATCAAAGCTTGATATCGTATGCAAGATAACAGGAGCGCGAATGAACGAGTATTCCTGCAGAGATGATAAGTAAAAAAGCATTCGACAACGGAGTCATACCTACTTGACTGGCTTTTAGTAGATGTAGAAGGTAGAGCACAGCCCTTGATACTACTAGTGGGTGTACATTGGCGGAATTGCGTATAACATTTTGAAGCGCATCAGCAACAGCCTCACCTACCGCGGAAGCAGAGTCATTGTCACGCATGGCCAAGATTGTGGCAAGCTCAAGTATAAAGACTGTAGAGGGATCGTATATTGGGCCACGTGAGTCAGTCTGATGGCCATTCGTTTTGATCCGAACCGGGGTTGGTCGATCCGGCTTGACAACAATGACAACTGGCGATGACTCTTCCGGAAGCTGCTCCAGTAGAGCTTGAACGAGACTTTTTAGCGAAGGTGTTGGCATTACGAGGATATTAGAGAAGACTGAGCTCATAGAGCAGGCATGAACGCAGTCCACTGTACATAAGGTGCTGTCGAGTTCTTCCTCTGATGGTTCCGGAGGGTCGTCCGCTGCATAGCTTGAGAGGTATGAGGTTAAGGATTGGAAAAGACCGGTTTCCTGAGCGCGCTCCGCGCGATCAATGACTTGAGATGGCGTTTGAAGTGGTATTGGTGGAATGTCGAAGATGTCTTGAGCAGGTGAGAATGCAGATGGTATTAGAGAATTCGCGAACAGATTCAGCCAAATTCGAACGATATGTTTCCAGCCATCCTTGATCTTAGCTTCCTTACCCATGATAACCCCAAACAGTACGACAGATGCGAGCTGGGCCTTGAAGTCACGGCCAAACGTAACAGCCAGCTCGCTAACCATAACGCTTTTCCCACCAGCTTGAACCTCTGTATTGAGAGTGGTATTTGAAGGTACCTCTGGTGCCAATGTGGATATTGAACTTAAACAGAAGATGATGTGGTCAAGAGCCTTTGTAAGATCGTACCTAGCAGCGATTTGCGCGCATTGATCGAATCCAGCAACAATTCTGGAGAAAACGGCATCATCAGAAGCAGACATGAACACATACGAAAGAGTAGCAACTATTGGCTTCCACGTTGCATTGTACATGTCTGCGTCGTATATGTTGGTATCACCGATGACCAAAGGCCCCGATGTTCGGGTCTTTATTAACAGCTCTTCCCAGGCATAGTCAAATGCTTGCTTGTTATTGTGTTCATCAGGCAGTATAATCTCATTAGTCTTGATGGAATCAAATATCTCTTGGAGGTACTCCGGGACAAAGTCCTCGCCTCCATTCACTCCCCGCAAATTTTTCGCAAAATCAGGATAAGTCATGCGCTTCTGCTTCTTCAGAGTAGGGTTGTGCTGGTCTGTATTCAACATGATAATGGCGTAAGAAAGTATGTATATGGCTTCTGAGCCAGCAATGCCTTCAGGAGTTGACTTCCCACAATACTTTTCCGAGAAAACTGTCACAATTCGCTCGATGAGTGCTGACTCTCCGGGTAGCCGGAACGAGTTCAGTAATTCGCGTAAAGCTTCGTCAACTCGCTTTCCGCTAAAGTCAAAAAGGTCGATATATGCTTCGAGAAGGGGCTCATGGTTCCTTTTTGACAGGTACTCCCCAAGAACAGACTTTGAAACTCTCGAGGTGCCTCTGAGGAACTTGGTAACTGAATAAGCAGCATTCGGGTTTTCGATAATGCCGTGGGACACTAGGAAAGCGATGCCTGACTTAGGATTTTCATTAAACTTAGTAGCACCCTGGATAATTATTTTCTTCCTTTCACGTTGCTCTCGGAGCTTCTGCGTATCCGGGAAGCCCTCGTACCTTGGTTCATGGTTCAGTCGATCTGAAATAAACTGCACATAGCCAAGCAAAGAGTCTAGACATAGCGGCGGCACATTAGTGGTACTCCAGGTAGCTGAATCTGGAAATGCATTGCGTGAGAGTAGGCCAATTAGGTCTTCACACAAGTCGCTGCGGTCTACTTCGCTGTCATAGTTGACAAATAGCTCGACAAGGTAGCTGGGTATCCTTGACAATGCACCAATGCTCTCGACCATGGCTTCTCTCGTATCGGGCTTCCTCGAACCGCCTTCCATTCCGAGCTTTTGACGATCCTTAACAGGAACTGGGGTCGAGCGGCCACTGCTGGCCTGAGACGGTGGAGGCTTAACGAGTTTCGGCGTCTTGGGAACGCCTTCGTAAAGCGCTGGATCTATTCCGGGCTCAAGCGGAATCTCGACACGCGGGTGGAGGCATGCAACGAGATAGGATAGGAAAAGCTCTTGCTGTAGCTTCAGAACACCTCGGCAGGTAGCGAGCAGTGTCCCCGTTACTCGTAAAGATTCATTGAGTAGGCCCAACTGCTCAGAACGTACCAACTGGAAGAGTTGGCGGCAGAGATCATTCCTCGCAAGGTTAGCTAAGCTTGGATGTTTAGCTATTGATGGTCCCGCTACCTCGAGCGCTACATCAATTATCCTGAGGGCCATGACTCTCATTGCATCCGCTTGCTGGCGGTTATTTGGTTGTAGGAGATCTACGAGGACTCGAAAGAGCTCACGAATCGACGGCAAAGAGTATGGTTTGATCGTTGTCGCCTCGTCCGAGTTCACCTCCGAATTTTGGGTCAAATCGGTAGCGCTAGCACTCACAGGAATGGTAGGTTTGTCATAGGTACTTTCATGTAGTTCTTGTTGGCTTGAGCTGGGTCGACCCTCTTGCGAGGTTTTGGGTGCCACGTCTGGCCGCTCGAGGTTCGTTGAGAACCTGCCTTCGTCCACAATTTTCTCCGGGGGCTCAACAATTGTGCCGTTAACAGAGGGGTCCATTTTTAAGGAGTTCATACCCTCCCGGATGTCTGTATCTAAGGCACCTATGTCTTCGCCAGCTTCAATCTCCAAGTACTTTAAGCGCTCGAACACAATTTGGCACATATTGATCATCGACATCTCCGCTGATCGTCTCAATAGTTCTGACAGGCGCATCTGGCAACACATGCTTAAGCCTGTCTCCATCATTTCACAAACGCTTTCGTCTCCAAGAAGATTCCCACCAGGACCAGAAAGCATCATTTCCATGAGCTTCAATATCCTTAGAAGCACAGTCTCGTCCGCTGCGGAATCGCTGGCTTCGAAGCGACAATGGGTAATCGCGGCTGACAGAAGCTGCATCGCTAATGAAAGCCTGGGAGACTCTCTACCGATAAGGTTATATGCGAAGAACTTAGTGATTGCAACGAGTGCGAGCGAAGTAATGGGAGCGGAGGTTGAGGATGAGCGGATGACTTGTAGGAAGGGATGTAAAAGAGATGGGACGTCGAAGCTTCTGATATCTGTACAGAAATCAGTCATGTAGACAGACACTTCGAATCCTGTCTACTGACCTGTGCATCCCCTAAGATCGCTTCTGAGCCGAGCAAAGGCAGACATGAGAGGATTATCCTGTATGCTCTTGCCCTTCTTACCTCTCAAACCCCAACGACTTGCCAGGCTATCGTTGTCTACCGCCACCCCATTACTAGTCTTTGCAGACGTGCCTGGTGAAGTATGTGATACCGAGCTCTTGCCATTAAGCCGTAATGAACCCTTCGCGTCTCTTCCAGCGGACATAGGACCCCCCCCTCCTAGAATGGCCGAAACAGATGACTGAGCCCACCGTGCATGTTTTCTCATAGAAGAAGTAACCGTGATACATTCTGTCGTAATTAAAGCCACAGGGTCCACGGCGATAGATATGTCTGACCCTTGGGGGGGTGGTGGACATGGAGTTAACATATCAGCCCCATCGGTATCTTGCGTTGAAATCGCCATAGAAGCACGGCCGCCGAAAGCTAAAACCGAAGGATAGCTCTCATAACGCTTTGGGTCCTGAGATCTCATAAATTCGCGAAAGCCATCGTTGTGATTTGTCATGCAGTGTCAACCCAGTGTAACGACGTTTCCTCAACCAGTACAATTGTATATCATACTTTTGCGTATGTCAGGGCCATGGTACGTTGGGCAGTGGTCGGTCTTCGATGTAACGATGCTGGAAGTAGTGCCTGGCAATTTGCGGTACAGGATTGCGGTTTAGAAGCCGGCGAACAGCTTCTGAACAACCGAGCTGCGCTCTTTGACATTGATATCTGCGTGATTTCCTCATATTCTTAATTAATTGCAATTCGAGTACAAGCGACACAAATCAATGATGTGTCTAAAATTGTCTTGTACAAGATGCCGTTATCTAAGGTATATATTCTACAAACAAGTCAAATGCAATGGCACCGTACCCTGCCCATTCGCCGAAACGCCTCTGCCAGAAGTCGTTGTCTGGACGATAGACATAGAGAGATGACGTTGCCAGAAGAGTGTTCCACAGATCCCAATGTCGGCTCTCAGGCTGTAAGAGAAATCTTCTGTACATCATGTATAACATAACCTACACCGTCTGAACAGAGGAAACGTTGGGCCCTACCCAGCAAAGCCCTTTATGCGAAAGGTATGTCCTCACCAAAGGAAGATCTGCAATCTGGACCGACTAAAAGTCAGATTCCTTAGGCTTTCTTAACCAGCATTGACGTCTTCTGTCTTTGGGTCTTCCTTTCCATCTCAAACCTCTTTCACTTCTGCCTTTGCCTTGTTGTCTTCTTCGGTTTCCTTCCCAGGCTGAGAGATAGGACCTCGTTCATCCCCCTCCTGTTGCTTCTGAAGTTCTTCTTCTTTCTTGGTAATCCCTTCAATATCAGTTTTGTCCTTTTCCCATTGGCTATTAGGATCATTGAAGTCTTCCTTAATCTTCTTCATGCGCTCTGCTCGCTCTTTTTCTTCCTTCTCGCGGGCTATCCGTTCTTGCTCCATTTCTTCCATGTGACGTATGTCATCGACACTTGGCTCGTAAAGATGCCACACTGTGTAATGAGGCAGGCCAACCACTGAAAAGTCCATTCTTTTGGCCATCTACGAACCCTTTTAGCTAATGCTGCTGCATGAGAGCACGGCTCGCCTGGGACTCACCTTGCCGAAGCCCTCCGTTTCTGCGTGTTTCTCAAAGCTAAAAGCTGGGAAATGAACGCCTGACCTGAAGACCTTCGCTTTTGACAGGATACTAACACCACCAACACCATCTATTTCCATCTCCATGTCGGGGTCGCCGTAGGGGTCCCTTAAGTATGCAAGATGTGGCCGCCAAGTCGCGTATTCTGCGTATCCTTCAACAATGACCGCGTCCTCATCCAATGTGTCGGCCAGTGCCAGAGCGGTTTCTGACTCTTGCCAAGAATTAAGATCGTAAGGCTGCTCACCCCCAAGCCAATCCGGTAGAGGCCGCCAGACATCTGTGATTGTGACATCAGATCACTAACCCTTAACATAGTTCATGTACTTACTTGGGACAATTACGTCCTTGTTGTGTCGCATTAGATCCTCGAGGATCGTGAATGGAGCAGTCTCGACATCGACATCCCTCCAGTAAACCCAGCTATGGGTTGGCCGCAGTGCGGCGCTGAGTAGCCAATTCCTAGCTTGTGCCATCAGTTTCCTTCTGCTAGCCTGGGCTGCGAATCCGTGGCGGCTCTCGACATCCTGGTTGACTTTTTGCCCAAAATCCTTCTCCAAGATTGAGATTTCTCCGTATGGTTGCTTCGGATCAGAGTCTTGTTGTAAATCTGTGAGCATCTGCGACAGGAGGGGAAGTGTATTGTCTTTCGAGTCTGACACAAGAAACGCTAGGTCGATAAGGTGATGCGGGTATGTAAAGTTCCGGAGATGGGAGAAGAACATTGGAAGGTGGGATTCGGCATCTCGCAGAGGCGCACACAGTAGAACTCTTTCCTCTCTCTCCCACCCTCTCGCCGTTCCTCCCACGTTGGACAGGTCGTAATATCTCACAGTTTCTAATTGGAGGTCTTCAACTGGCGAGAGCAGACCAAGTGATAAAGTCCCGAGGACGGCAAATCGTAGAGATGGGAAGAACAAAAGGATGAGCATCAAAGCACCGCTTACAGCGGCCAATCGTAATAGCAAGTCTCGCCTTCTCCGCCAAGCAGGCTGTGATCGTGGCTGAAATCTTTTGTATCACTGTGTCAGTCATTTTATACCAAATATATGAATCCTAGCATCTGCAAGTGCGACGCTCATGATTATTTACCGATGCGGCGATATTGAAAGACCCCCTCCACCTCTAGGATAAGCCGTCTGCCCGTTCACGTAGGCATGATGCCTATTCATCCTCTTACTGGCGCCTCCACCGCGTCACGGTACTGAGCCTCAATAGCCAGTGATTATCGATCCCAGACCGTTGTCTCCTTATTCGGTGCCTCCAGCCCCTGGGGCGCCTAAAATTCGCTCACGGCGACCGTCCTGTCTTAAGAGTGACACGGTGCAGGTATGATTGAGAGAGGTTGTATGGTTTACAGTTCTCGGACAAGGCCTTTATTCGCCACACTGAACAGATGTAAAAAGCTCATAAACATTTACGGAGTCGCTAAAGTGGAGTTTGTGAGGTTAGCGGGTTGAAAACATGGTTGGAAGACATGGACCAGCTTACGAGTAATCCGAAGTCTCCACGCTAATTGTAGACCCCTGCAGTTCCTTTCAGCCTGCCAAGCGTACATCGCCAGTGAGGTTATCTACAGAATTGGGTTTATTATTGAATTACTGATACATAGCTACAAAAAGTGAGTATTATTGAGAGCCATCGTAGGAGTATGTGCTCCCTACATTTTGACTTTGCAAAGATATCTCAGATTCATGAAATCTCTATGTCCGAGAATACTACCAATAGCGCCTTCAGGATGAGACTCGGTGTCTATTAACGTCTTTATCAGCGACCCTTACAATCCCCAAAAGCCGAATGATGACCGCCGCCAAATTCTTACAGGCCACGGAACACTTGATGCTGATCCACGTCAGCTTCTTTGGTAGTCAAGTGGGTATGAGACGGAATTGTCAATCAGAGGTGCAAGGCGGCTTGCGACCGCCTTGATCTTCTTTCTCAGCCTCCAGCTGTACTCTTGCCACTGCGAGTCGGTTTACTTGAAGTTGTGCTTTGCTATTGGCACGAACTCCAAATAGTAGCGCTAACGCTAGACACGGCTGGACTGCTGATATATGTTAGCTGGTCTAAGTATTACAGAGCCGGTTGCTTCGAGCAAGGGATTCGTTGTTGGTGCTCAGAAAAGCCGATTTAATCAAGCATTTCCTACCGGCCCCAGGCTTACGAGGACCAAGACGATCAACGAATTCCCAGAGCTCAGAAGCCACATTACATACCATACCGTGATGCGACAAAGAGCCACTATCAATGGCAGATACATACTACACAACCTATCATCCCGGATCTTTGAGGAACCAGTCCGGTGCGGGAGGGTGGCTCGGTGGGAGTAGACTTCAGGGAATGGATTGACTTTGTTCATCGTTGCGCGTTCAAAGAAATAGGACCAAACTGACCTAACGAAGCCTCGAATAAAGAGCTAGCATAGTCCTATAGCTATCCAAAGTCAGCTTCTGGCCCAAACAAGTAGGGCATCTTATAGGCTTGCTGTTGAGACGAGGGTTCAGAAAAAGGTAAGATTGGTATAGGTTGTCGTCCTGATTTTTCTGTAGCAGAACTGATATGAAGGTTTCATCATTTGATTTGAGCGTCTTCCGTAACGTGTTCAGAAAAAGAAAGTGGCTAACACTCACAATTGTAAGCACCATCGTCAGGGCTTACCTACAATGCCTTGATTGAGATAAGTCAGTATGGTTCATTCAATTTGCAAGAAGTACATGGAGCGTGAAGAGTTGAGTGTTCAGATGGTAGTGCATGTTGTTCAACGGCGCATGGAAATAGCCAGAACGTGTGTGATAAGTCTTCCTCATGTCGTGCTCCAACCTCTATTACGAGCCAAACTGATAGACTTACCAGCAGCAGTCTCTATTAAGACATAGTGGTAGGTTGTGGGCAGAGAAGATGGACAACGGATTCAAGGTTCGACAAAGTTTGAATTTACTGCGAGAATTTCGTGCGCTAGCGTATTCATACAAATACCGAACCTTAACTGCTAACTGGTCAATAAGTTACTAGGCAAACTCCTATGTCATACAGATGGTTTCCCAACGTTTCGAAATTGTCAATCTTATGGCACAGTGATGCGTGACTACTGAGCATCGAATACATCATGACGGACAGAAGGCGTGTCAACGGCCCGCCTGGGGGTACGGCACCGCCAGCATTTGCTTCTTCGCCTACCGTCGCGAAAGTCGCCTTAGCGGAGCGCAAAGGGCGCACCAGGGCGCCGTCTGAGCTCCGGAAGATCTGTAGGTATTGCACTGCCTTTTCCATACGCGTTGGTCTTTTCGATTTCCCCAAGACACCTCTGATTAATTGGAATCGATGTAGTCCTCAAAACTGGCCTTACACCGTCGGCGTCGGGCTCTGCATACTTTGAGCTTGAACCTTCTACCCAGCCTATTTCGGGAGTCAAATCCCTCAGGACCAACTCATCCGGGCTGAAGCTGACGTGTACTGTACATGGCCCACGGCCTCTTCCCAGATCTGCAACCTTCTCCTCTCACCTCCTTCTCTCAACCCATGTCAATTTTGCACCTTTCGCAGCACGAGAGAGAAAGGGCTATATCCGTGACTCCAGCGAACGAGATCTTAGCGCTCACCTTGAGACCGCACTTCGTGGGATTTTGATTGGTGAGCGGTGGCCGAAGAGTGGCCTGGAGGTCAACATTACTGTCCTCGAGGGGGAGGAAGATCGCTTGGAGGATGACGGGAGAGGGATAACAAGGAGCGATGATGGGCATGCGAATGGATGGGGCCTGATGTCAATCCTTTCGGGATGCATCACAGTAGCCTCTGCTGCTATCGCTGATGCTGGCATTGACTGTATCGATCTCGTAACTGGCGGAGTTGCTGCAATAGTTCGCCAGCCAAACCAAATACCTTTGCAGCACCCACAGGATTCGAACTTCAAAAGCGATGGCGCCGGTACGTCTACTAGCATAATAGTGGATCCTGATCCAGCAGAACATCAAGAGATGGTAGCTGCATGTGTAGTAGGCTACCTGCAATCTCGCGACGAGCTCATCGAGATCTGGGTAAAGGGTGATATTTCAAGGCCATCAAATACAAGACGCTCAGAACATAGCGGGCTTGAATTACTTATAGACCAAGCTATAGAAGCTGCCTCGTCAGCGAGGCGTGTACTAACAGAGGCCATCCTAGAGTCTACAGAGTTCAAGATACAAAGAAGTAAAGCGAATGCACAGAGTCTCATAGAAACGAAAATGCAACAGAAAGCAATTTAAATGTAAATAACAAAAAGATTATTAATTTTCTTGTATACTCATGAATGTTGAGAACTTTGATAAAATAGCGTTAAAGTAGAGAATCACTAAACGCACATCTCTTTTCACTACATGTACATTCTTCATTTCACTACATATACATTCTTCTCAACTAAATCTAGTGATCATCAAAATAGAATTAGCGACATAATATTTTATGACAACTCGCACTCGTTCTTCTTCATCAACTAACTACTTTAGTGATGTTGATCTTGTCAGCATCAAAATGTTTCGCTAAGAAATCATCATTATGATGTTTCAGTAACTTTTCTCTAACAGAAAAATCTTCTGAAACATATAATGATTCATTGTACTTTATCATTTCTTAACTATTCAATGTTTAAGCTTTGACATCACTCTTTCATATATTCATCATTTCATCTGCTTTTGACTCTACAGTAAATTCATCTTCTTACTGTAAGATCTTAATGAACTTGACTATGAATTTATTATTAAAGTTGTATATTATTTCATGAATTATCAATACTTTGACAATTGTATGTAAAATGAGTTGTTTGCAATTAACAGTTTCAATAACAGAATTAAGTTATTTCTTAACTATGTTATGATTTTTATGAGTTAATGTTTCAACATCTGTTCTTTTTAAAATTATTAATTTAAGTTGAGAAATTTTATTTCTTAAAAAATATACTTCATTTAGATGTGTTTCTTGCACTGTTAAAATCATGATTCTCAGCAGCATACTTCTGACATGCATTGCTGAACACATATTCATGTTTTCATTAACATTGTAAACAAACATTTTCTTGACTTTGTTAATCACTTATGTACAGTAAATTTTATCTTGCAACATGCTTTCAACATGATTAATTGAATATTTTCTCTCATTGACATTGTAAATGAACATCTTCTCAACATTATTTATTAATTATATTCAATAAATTTTATCTTGCAGTCTGCTTTCAACATGTTCTGCTGAATATTTATTCATACTTATACTGTGAATGAACATCTTCTCGACATCATTTATCACTCATATACAGTATAATTCTTTAATTACTATGAATATAAAGTTATTTAAGCTTTTTATTTTAGTCAGCTTTCGTTGCAAAGTAAGTAATAAATGTTTTGCAAAAATGTTTTCTATCATGATGAATTAACTCATAGAAGTTAAATCAGAGACTAAAGTCAAAGATTAGATTGAAGATCAGATCTGAGTTAACTCTAAAACTTTATGACTTTGTTAAGATATCATTTAAACTACGTCATATCTTCAACTTAATATATCATGAGTTATGTCATGCTCAACTTAACAATGCTTGACAAACTTTCTATAGTTGATCAATTCTCTTGAGTTATCGAGAACTTCTTAATAATTAACTCTATCATAATATATACTCATTCTGTGTCTGCTTAGAATATTACATTGTCATATCATTCTTATAGACTTCATTTATTCATTTAGTAAACTCAATCATTACAGTTCTAATTATTTCAAACTCTTCTTAAAAGTGATGATTCAATACTCAAGCATGATAACAGCAACATGATTGCAACAGAATTAAAACAACGATATCTTGATCTTGTAAAACATCATATCAGAAAACGAACGTTGCATAACAAAATCAGAAAGTGAAGAAGCAAAAGATGAATTCTTTCTTGATATTAATGAACAGCTGACATGAGCAATGCTTCAACATGATGAACTGCAAAAGAAACAAAAGTTAACAGTTATTCAATCAAAGATTGAGATTCTGCAAGTCATTGAAATAACAAAGAAAAGTTATTGAGCTTTCACTTGAGCTTTCACGAAGAATTTGAATGATTTATGCATCATCTTCATAATGTTGACGATGATGAAACGAAGTCATCATGAAATCATCTTGCAAAAGCAAAGATTCTCAATGTCTTTGAAGAAGTATCATGACAAAATCATAAGAAAACATAGAGAGTGAATTCATGATGTTGAAATCTTATTTTGAAATATTTCTTAACATTTTGAAAGTGATGAGAAAAAAATTTTGTACTGCATGATTTATTTGAAGAGTGAATCAAAGAAACTTTGATTTGATCACGAAGAAATTATGTTTGCAGCTCAGCAGATGTAATTCAATTTTATTGACTTTCTTCTGAATTTAATCAAAGATTTGATGAATCGAGACATAAACGTGACTCAGCAGTATGTGAATGCATCATAATGTTCAGATCAAATGATATGAATGTTTGCAGCTCATTTGAGCATTCTGAAACATTAACTTTCGTTGTATAATGATGAGCATAAGCGAACTCATTTATTCATCAAGTTGAGATCTGAGCTGCGTGTGATCATTACTAATGTGCAGTCAATTTCTATCACATGAAATGCATTAATTGATCTTGTCGCTTGATTGAAAACAAATATATGAAAAGAACATGTCTTGTCATCGAAATGATCTTAAGACGAGAACTTACATGATTAAGATAAAATCAACAAGAAAACTCATTTAAAGCAAAAGAAATTTCATTGATTGACTAAACTTAACTCTTCATCAAAGACAAGCTCACATGCTTCATCATGTTATAGCAAGAATTTGTTCAACATAATGTGTTACATGTGCAATTGAAAGAATCATTACTTTACTGATTGTAAAGATGAAAAGATTAAGAATAAATCAAAAGAATCTGATGCAAATCAAGTATTCATCAATTCAATGTTACATATAAGTCATTTCAAGATTTCAAGAAAAGACAAGCTTTCAATGAATGCTTCAAATTATTAAGGAAAAAACAAGAAGTTCTCTTCGTAAAGACTTTTATATATAAAGAGCATGTAATTCAGAGAAATCAGAAGACAGAAATGAAGATTCACATGAATATTGATGTCAAGATGAACATGATTAGTCAACGTTTCATCATTGAGCAAGATATGTCATTGCTGAACGTTGATCTTTCAAAATTTATTTGAATGAATGATTAAAATGTTTATTATTATGACGTTTATAAGATGTGTTATTGACTGAGAAACAGCTGAGATATAAAGAAAAAAGATATAAGTATCTTCTATACTATCAACAAGAAAGAATCTTTCTTGATTCTGAGTATATCAAGTATGTAATTCAAGTGTATTTGAATAAACATGATTGTAAAAACATAACATTTCAACATGAATGAGCATGCATTTGAGTTGTTTTTCACATAAGCATTTGCGAAAGCTCTACAAAATGAGTCTACTGTGTATGCTTTTGTCATGATCAACGTCGTCAAAGAGTTGATCATTGAACATCAAGTGAAAGCAATGAATAATGTGACAAGTCATATCACAAATGCATTTAAAATGCAGACTTTACTCATTGAATTGAAAGACTATGAAGATGTATTCTTAACAGAAAGTGTTGACAAATTGCTTTTGCATGAAGATCATGATCATGCAATCGAAATCACTGCAAAGTCATCATATGAATCATTGTATAATCTGTCGAATACAGAGTTAGCGACTCTGAGACAGTATTTAAATGATGTCTTAGCAAAAGAATAAATTAAGCACTTCATCAGCTTGACTGACGCGTCTATTTTATTCATTCTCAAAAAGAATGATAGTCTTCATTTATGCATAAACTATTGAGATCTGAATAAAATCACTGTCAAGAATCATCATTCACTGTCTTTAATTAGTGAAACTTTAAACAGACTCAGTTGAGTCAAGCAGTTCATTAAATTAAATCTGAAGAATGCGTATCATCATTTCAGAATTCAACGTGAAGATGAGTGAAAAACGACGTTTTGTACTTGTTATGATCACTTCAAATATATTATCATGTTGTTTGATTTGATCAATGCGTCTGTCATCTTTCAGACTTATATTAATAAGATCTTGTCAAAGCTTTTAAATGACTTTTGTGTTGTTTATCTGAATAACATTCTAATCTTCTTCGTAGAGAAGACTGATCATGTAGATCACGTGAAGCAGATTCTGAAGAGACTAAGAAAGTTCAAGCTATATGCTAGCTTGAAAAAATGTACATTCTTCATCACTAAAGTGAACTTTCTAGAATTTATCATATTCACAGAAAGCATTTTAATGAATCTTCAATTTAAGTAGAATAGACATCATCAAAACATGATTCAAATCGAAGATGTATCAAGAAATACAAGTTTTTCTAAGATTCATCAATTTCTATCGACGTTTTATACATCACTACTCTCAAATAGCAGAATCTTTAACAGAACTGCTGAGAGATAGTGTAAAAGATGTAAAAATGAGCTCATTTATATGATTGAGCAAAGCGAAACAAGCTTTTAATCAGCTTCGCAACGTCTTTATGAAGATGTTTATACTAAGACGCTTTGATTCAGAGCGACATATACACATTGAGATCAACGCATTTAATTATGCAGTCGCGAATATTTTGTCTCAGTCAGATGATGAAGATCAGTGACATTTGATTACATTCTGATTCAAAATGATGATAGACATTGAAAGAAACTATGAGACATATGATCAGAAACTTCTAGTCATAGTAGCGATGTTTAAACATTGATGATACTATGTGAAAGACAATTATCATACTGTCAAAGTTCTGACTGATCATAATAATCTGAAGAGTTTTATAAACATTTGAAAGCTAAATGAAAAACAAGTCAGATGAATCATGAGATTGTTGATCTGCAACTTTGAAATAGCGCATAGATCAGAAAAGACAAACTCAATTAATGTATCATTAAAATGATCTGACTATAAGAGTGAGAACATTTTTGCAAATCATTTGCTGCTCACTCTGCAGTGAAAGCTGACTAGAATAGAAAGCTTAAATAACTTTATATTCATAGCGATCAGAGAATTATTCTGTATATAAATGATTAATGATGTCGAGAAGACGTTCATTCACAGTATAAGTATGAACAAGTATTCAGCAGAACATGTCAAAAGCAGACTGCAAGATGAAACTCATTGATGAACATGAATGATTAATAATGTTAACAAGACATTTATTCACAATGTCAATGAATGAAGATATTCAGCGAAACATGTCAAAAGTAGATCGCAAGATGAAATCTACTGTACATGAGTGATTAACGAAGTTGAGAAAATGTCTGTTCACAGTGTTAATGAAAACATGAGTACATGTTCAGCAATGCATGTCAGAAGTATGCTGCTGAGAATCATGATTTTAACAGTGCGAGAAATGCATTTAGATGAAGTACATTTTTCAAGAAATAGAATCTCTCAATTTGAATCAACAACTTCAAGAAGCACAGATGTTGAAACATTGATTCATAAAGATTGCAACGTAGCTGAGAAACAGCTTAATTCTGTTGTTGAAACTGTTGATTGCAAACAACTCATTTCACATGCAATTGTCAAAGTATTGATAATTCATGAAATGATATACAACTTTAGTAGTAAATTCATAGTTGAACTCATTAAGATCTTACAGCAAGAAAATTAATTTACTGTGAGATTAAAAGCAGATGAAACGATGAATATATAAAAGAATGACGTCAAAGCTTGAATATTAAATAATCAAGAAATGATAAAGTACAACGAATTATTATATGTTTTAGAAGATCTTTCTGTCAGAGAAGAGTTATCGAAACATCATCATGATGATTCATTAGCAAGACATTTTGATATTGACAAGATCAACAAGCTATTAAATTGCAAATATTACTGAAAAAGTATGATCAAGAATGTCAAAGAGTATATAAATACTTGTGACATTTGTCAGAGAGTAAAGATGAAATGTCATTTATCATATGATGAGTTAAAATCATTATCTCGATTTACAGATTTCTGAAAAGAAATTACTTTAAATTTCATAACAGATCTGTCGTTTAGTAAATGAAAAGAAGTTGTATATGACTTGATTCTTATGATAGTCGATCATTACATGAAGATGATGTGTTATCTGTTTATGAAGAAAACTTTGACTGTCGTAAAGTTAGCAAAGTTGTTCTTTGAGAAAATTGCACTAAGATATGAGATCTTAAATGATATAATCATTGATAAAGATAGTTGATTTATCAATGCATTCTGATCAGAGATCTGTTTTCATGCGAAGATGAAATGATGATTAAGCATCATTTTTTATTCGCAAACAGATGATCAGACAGAACAACAGAATCAAACGTTGAAACATTATCTACGAGTATATTGTTCAAAAAAGCAAGATGACTGAACTACGCTTTTACTTGTAGTTGAGTTCATGTATTATCAGACGAAGCACTCTTTGTTGAGCTGTAATCTCTCTAAAATCATGTATGATTACAAGTTAATCTTTGACATACACATCAAGAATGATGCTATGAAAGAAGAAGTGTCAGCAGCAAAAAAATGCATTGAAATGCTGCAAGATGTGCAAAACACATTGACGCAATGATGATAAAACACAATCGATGCTCAGACAAAGTACTATAATCAAAAACATAAGTTTAAGTTCTTTAATGTTAATGATTTAATCATGCTATTAACAAAAAATCTGAAGCAAAAGAAGTTGAGCAAGAAGTTATCAAATAAGATGCTAAAGTTCTTTCATATACAAGAATTTATAAATAAGCAGAATTATTGTTTGAATCTTTTAATCATTTATAAAATTCATTCTGTCTTTCATGTATCTTTCTTAAAGTTGTATAATTGTAGATTAAATGATGATTCTATACTCAAGTATTTCACTCTTAAGCTTATTGATGATGAGTAAGAATGAAAAGTAGAAATGATTTTATAGAAGTGAAAAGAAAAGAGAATCTTATATTATAAGATACAATGAAAAGAATATTTCATGAAATATAATCAATGAGTATTGAGCAAAGATATGAAAGAAGTCTTGAAGCTTAAAGAAGCTTTTGAAATGAGGCTGAAACATGAATGAAAAGTATAGTCACTCACTTTCAAGCATAAATTCATGATTAGAAAGAAAGAGAATCACTGTATTATGATGATTCTCATTCTTTAATGAGATGATCATGTAGAAATATTAACACTCAAACAAAAGAAAAAACACAGACAGAAGAAAAAAGCGCAGAGATGCAAAACGCGCTCGACATGAAAGCGTAATCTCAGCATAATCACATCAACTTCATCAGTTATCTTTTGCAAAAGACGTAATCACAGTTTTCTTCTTCTCACTCATCTTAAGATTTACATTGAGATGTAAGATGAGCAAATCAAGACCAAGCAGATTCATTTATAAATATATCATGTCAGTTATAGAACTGTGATTAAATGATATCAAAACACGATAGAACATACAGAATAATGAAACATGTTGAGCGCATTGCAAGCAATGTCATTAGCTGTCATTGCTTCTTTCAGCTGCAGCTTCTGTACATCAAATGATTTAAACTTATGTATGTCATTTAAACAATCTTTCACATGCGTTGCAATCATGAACTTCTTTCTCAGTTTCATCTGATTGATCATAAAGATTGTAATAAAGATCACATCATCATCTTCTGATACAGTTTTGAATATTGTTTCAAGTCAAAAAGACTCATTTAATGTTTGAATGCATACATTCGAAATTTAAGAATTTAAACATAAGTGTTTAGTGAGCGCATTGAGTAAGTTTACTCATTGCAATGCATGAGACATTTTTCTTTGCACATTAGATGCAGCATCAATACATCACTTTTTCATGAAACTAAATATCACAGCTTTGCATTGTCTCTTCATCATGAAATCTACATGCACATTTAATGCACATTACTCTGTTTGATATCTCAGAAGCATCAGCACTTCTTTCGCTAATTCTCACGACTGAAAGCTGAAAAGAATCAGTAACGACATCTAAACGCTGAGTATTCAACTTATCATTCTTTTATTGCTAGAAGTTTAAGACGAGT
>JAABUY010001620.1_pt1 | contig 29371 bp, 23 predicted proteins | sample 5560271 | NCBI WGS metagenome assembly JAABUY01 (sample SAMN10711886, study PRJNA513374) | rock metagenome | isolation source: Antarctica rocks | place: Antarctica: Victoria Land, University Valley | reverse complement strand
ATAGCCTCGTCGATAGGGGAGCGGAGAGCTTCGCAGGAAGATGTCATACGCCATTGTAGTGCTTCGTTTATCTGGTCTGTAGTGACAGAAACTTAAGCGAGCTACTTTAACTCTTCCTTGGCTCGCCCGCAATGGCGGGGACAGCGGAGGCAAAAAAGTACGGATCTTCCGTAGCGTTAAAGAGCTTAGCCAATATAGCAAGGAAATCCACAAGATCTTCTAAAACGACCTGAACGAGGGTGCAGAAGAGGGTGGACCACGAGATATCTATATTAAATTCTAATTCCCTAAGAAACCTTGTGACGAAGTATCTCCCCGCTCATGAGCTGTCCATGTACCTCGTACGTACTCAGCCACGCCTGCCTGGAACACTGCTAGGCATTTAAAAGTACGCGCATAGCTGTCTCCGCTAAAGCTTAAACCTCGCCAACCTAACCGTTCAGTTACTGTGTGGTTTGTTTCCTCTAGATCTGGATAACACATAGTAGCACATGTTTGCATAAGCGATCTGCGCTCTGGCACAGAACCTAGCGATACTTGACGCGTTGTTCCTTATCCTTTCTATCCACTTCAACAAGCACATCCTCTCTACCGTTCACGGCCCCACCTCTTTCAATCTTGGCATCTCCTTCCCTCTTGGTAGGTCTGAATGTATGCGTTCAGTCGAGACCAAAAGAAACGTCTTTCCGGTCGTTTCGGTCTTTTCGGAGCTGGATCTTGGTTTCGGTCTGAACGTAGAGATTATCAAGAAGCTTCATGCAGGCGGCATCTTTGAGTATCTGGCCAACCTGAAGTCCGGCAGAAATCAGCTGTAGGACATTCCGATCATCTTTAAGGGGTCTCGACTGATGCTTGGCAGCATGTTGCATTTCCAAGGAATTCTCCAAGACGATGACCAATTGTTTGATCTGATCATGAAATAGCAAACGCGCCGGTATCCGTCTTTTGATTGCTAATCTCTTCAGTAAGTATACCCATTCCGTCCATTCGCGATCCGCTGGGATCTCGACTGGCCTTTTATCCGCTGTAACGGAATAGGAAATTGATACTTGGTGACAAAATCGAAGGCGCACTTAGAAAGGCGATCGTTGACTTGAGACAGTATCTCCTTGTTCTTCACATATAGGTTCATTGAAAGATGGGGTAGATCCTGCTGCTGCGCAGTAACGGCTTTCACGAATGATCTATCAAGGAATTGATGAGGACGATCAAATTCATCACGCTTTGATGGCCGCTGCTGAGAGCGTACCTCAGCCGAAAGATTTGGGAGCCCAACTACATTTCAATCCCGAATACCTGTCTCGATCGCTTTATAAGAAGATGCCATGGAGTTATTCAACCAATTGTAGTCTGATTGACCTGTGGTAGAATAAGCGGTGGAGATTCTCTGGGAGAAGTGAACCTTCTCAGTATTGAAAAAAGAATTATCAAATGACCTTAGAGCCCCGTTCAAGTACAGCTGCGGAAGTATTGTACTGGCAATAGTTAAAAGATGAATATCGTCAAGGTAGAAGAGCTGCCGACAGACTTACTTTAATACTGTTGCACTAGAACTCTCAGCCATGAATTTGGTAAACGGCATGACAGTCTCTTGTTTAAGACACCCATTAGACCAATTGTAGCCATCTCGTTGATACATGAGCAAGATATGAAGATGAATGCCAGAATCGGATGGAATATCAAAGCGTTCTTTTGACCCGGTGGCCTATAGATTTACTTATTAAGTAATTAGTCCTTTGCATTGAAGCTGCTTAAAGACTTTCCCCAGGGGTATATCAACGTTGAAGAAGGATCAAGAGCTTTTCACCGAGATGAGTGTGGTACGTTAGAAGGTGGAAAATGTCCCAAGCATAAGACTACGTCATCATAATTCAAATGCACACTAAGTTCCAGAACAATTATGGAGGCCGCCTGAGGATAATGGATTGCGTAGGGTAAATGCCTCGTCGGGCGGCCATCATAACTTTACCTACCCTACGGTCAAGCTTGTCCGACTTTCTACCCCTAGGTCCAGGGAGCTTGCTATAGGCAGAAAGTATCACGGGCACAAGGCAGATACAATGGTAGGTGTTCAATTAATTAAATACATAACGCACGAGGTTGCAAGAAGACGAAGCTTCAAAGCTATCCCTTAAACCGTCATTATGACTGCCACCCCAGGAGTACGGCAGCTAACCATGTGTAGTACGGATATTGACTCAGCGTCGCTTATCTGACCCGTGAGAAGGCTGAGAAGCAACCCCCTTTTTCTTGCTACCCCGCACATGAGAAACTCAACTTGCTCCTCAATCTTCCTATGGGTCAAATAAGCGACGCTGAGTCAATATCCGTACTACATATGGTTAGCTGCCATAATCCTGGGGTGGCAGTCATAATGACGGTTTAAGGGTTATAAGGGATAAGCATCGCAGAGACTTCCACGCTAAGCCTATTTCAGAACAGATAGGGGAAGCGTCCAGAGGTCAGCCTAATCGTTAGCCTAACATAGTCTATTAGCTAGAGCCGTGACAGAAAGCCTGCTATTAAGGCAGTCTCGGTCCGTGCTATGAAGCCGAAGAAGTCTCTAGTGGTAAAGCTACAAAATAAAAAGCAAATACAGCAGTCAACGCAGCAAAACGAGCGAGTAAGCCGTCATGGAAGACGGATTATACGAAGTATAAAGGCAAGGCAATAATGACTAGATAGTACTCAATCGAAAACATCAGAAAACCAGTAATTGAATGATATGCATGCTTCATAGTTCAAAAAGTTGATTTTAGCGTGGCCAGTTGAGGGGTGGACCCTTCTACGGGGTGCATCGGTCTTGGCGATGGGTTTGCGTACTCGAGCCATAATATCGAATATATGGAGTGCGTATGAAGTGCGTTGGAAAACAACAAAGATCGGATCAAAGCGTGTTTTTGATCAGATCTACGGAGCAATCTCCGGGGGGCTGACCCTCGGCCCCGATGCGCCGATGCAACGGCTCACCTCGCTTGCTCCGCCAATAGCCACCAGTCAAGATGGATCGATGAAAAACCCACTTTCTAGGGCTCGCGCTCACGAGTACGTTAAATATCTTCCAGTTGTCAAGATATCGTTCTACAGAAGGCAGCTTCTCTAATCTGTCCGTAACAACGAATGTCTTTTCAGTCAAATGGATAACCAGGGTGCTAAATGGCTTGGCCTGGTTGTTCTTTATGAAGGAGAAACCTCAGATGTTGAGTGGGTCTTCTGATTCTTACGTCGTCCCCAACAGATGCCTGCTAACACAACTAATTCTAGTGTTGTTGCCGTTCACGGTCTCGGAGCAGATCCTGCCTGGGCATGGATACGGAAGATTGGGGTCGAAGGGACTGATCAATACAAAAAGGTAAACTGGCTCGCAGACAAGGACTTACTGCCAGCAAAGATTCCGCATGCTCGGATTATGACCTTCAATTACGAGTCAAAATGGCATAAAGATGCGCCAAAGCAAAGACGTGGTCTTTGTGCCGATCAACTCCTCACTGCACTAGATAATAAACGAAAAGAGGTAAGACGTTAGTGTCTGCGGTTCCCATCAACACTGACTTCAACAAATGACAGGAGAAGGAGACTACATATAGACCTCTTATATTTATTGGACATAGCTTTGGCGGAATAGTCATTGAGCAGGTGAATTGATCTTTCCCTACTTGAGGAGTGTGTCATTAATTACCTGCGACAGGCTCTTGTGAGTGCCAATTCCGGTGAGGATACCTTTCAATATCTTGCAACATCTACCGTTGGGATTGTCTTCCTTGGGACCCCTCATCGTGGTACAAAAGCTTCATATTGGGGAGAATGGATAGCATATACTGGCAAGAAGCTTGGATTGGGAATGGACGATGCGATTCTGAAGGATTTACGTGAAGATTCAGAAACCTTAAACGACCTACTCTATACTTTCACGCTATGGCTTTTTCAGATGTCAGTTGCAACAGTATGCTTTTTTGAATTGCATAAGACAGATTACGGGCAGAAGGTAGGTGGCAGTTGGAAAGAAATGGTATGTAATATTCAACATTGAGCTTTTAGTAAACCCTAACATCTTGAGTAACTAGGTAGTAGAAGAGAGGAGTGCTTGCATAGATGGTCACCGAAAAATGGCTTTACCAACAGACCATTTCAAAATCAACAAATATGATGGACCTGAGGATTATTCATACAGAACTGTTTATCCTATCATCAAGGAAATGGCAGAACATGCTGTGAAGAAGGTACAGAGACGCCTAAAACGTAGGTGTATTCAGACTACAGGTTCGTTCTTGCGCTAATGCATTTATAAACAGCTCAAAAAATCATTGATGACAGTTCGAGTAAGGAAATCACTTCACAGACGATTGCTTATCTTTGCTGACTTGAGATAATTAGTAATACCGAGAGAAAATCTCAGCTGCCTTCAATCTCTGTTCCTGACAAATCCTTCTGATGATCTGACAGCTATTCGAAGGTCTACAGGGAAGCGAGTTGAAGGTACTTGCGAATGGCTACTTCTTCACGAAGCATATACTGCCTGGCTAGTTGAAGACAGTCCTCGAATGCTTCAACTAGTAGGTGCTCCAGGCATCGGGAAGACAATGATATCAAGCTACTTAGTAGAGGAGCTTGACAAGAGAGCTCAATTTACTTCTGGCATGATATTTGCATACTATTTCTGTGACAACAAAAACGACAAGCGTAACACTGCCATTGCCATCATTCGAGGGCTCCTCTTGCAGCTCTTGAGGCAAAGACCGCTACTGTTCAAGCATATTCAGGAAGATTATGATCAGATGAGAGATCGAGCTTTCGATAATTTTGATGCTCTTTGGCGAATTCTGCTCAAAATATTGGCAGATCCCAATGCAGGCCAGATCTATCTCCTGATAGATGCTGCGGATGAATGTGACAAGTCACCACGTGGATTCCGGCAAGCCTTTCTTGAAAACCTGGCAGAATTATTTCCTATCGAGCAAGGAAAAGGAAGTGAGAACATTGATGTCAAATTGCTCATTACATGTCGACCAGAGTCTGATATCTCAGATGAATTAATCGATTGGAGGAGATCGATACGTATTGATTCAAGTAAGATCAATGCTGATCTTGGGAAATACATTCAAACAAGAGTCAATGAGCTCTCCACGAAAAAGAAATATCCTTCGAAACTAAAGCAAGACATTCAGACCGCTCTGTCTGAAAAAGCCGAGGGAACATTCCTATGGGTTTCACTCGTTCTAGAAGATATTTCTAAAGTTACAGCTTTCTCCATGGTAAGAGGAAAGCTACAATCATTACCTTCAAGTCTTAGCGAAGTCTACAGCAAAATTTTGGACAACATTAAGAAGGAGGACGTGGAAAATGCTAGATTTATCCTATCATGGGTGATTACTGCTCGACGGCCTTTAACCGTTGATGAACTTGCAATGGCGCGTGCTCTAGGCCCAGAAGGATGGGACAAGAACACCATTCCAACAGCAGATACACTGAATGAACTGAAGGATGGCTTCAAATTCTGTGAGCCTCTTGTTTACTTAGACGACGTCACCCAAACAATCAACCTGGTTCATCAATCTGCCAAGGATTATCTTCTAGAGGAGAATCTCCAAGGAAATAGCCATCTATCAATGTATAGAATCATCCCAGATAAGGCAAATTCTTGTATACTTGATATATGCTGGAGATATCTGAGCATGAAAGAATTCAGCCGAGATATTATAGAGCTCGCAGCAAAAGAGACCATATTGGGACTGTCACAAGAGCGCTTGCGGACTCACTGCTTCCTTCAATACGCGATTGAGGAATGGCAGGAGCATGCACTAGCGGCGAGTCCAGCTGTGATAACCGACTTTTTATGGGAAAGCGATATATTCAACAGAGTTTCAACGCTGTGTGACCGGTGGCTTCAAAGGGCAGCCGGGAAAGGGGATGATGCAGTGGTAAGGAAGCTGCTGGCGGCAAACGCCGACGTCAACGCCGCCGCTGCTGCTGAATATGGTCGGACGGCATTGCAGGCAGCCGCTGAAGGAGGGCACCTTGAGGTGGTGGAGAGGCTGCTGGCGGCAGACGCCGACGTCAACGCCGCTGCTGCTAATCTCTTTGGTCGGACGGCATTGCAGGCGGCCGCTGGAGAAGGGCACCTTGAGGTGGTGGAGAGGCTGCTGGCGGCAAACGCCGACGTCAACGCCGCTGCTGCTAATCTTTTTGGTTGGACGGCATTGCAGGCGGCCGCTGAAGGAGGGCACCTTGAGGTGGTGAAGAGACTGCTGGCGGCAGACGCCGACGTCAACGCCGCTGCTGCTAATCTCTTTGGTCGGACGGCATTGCAGGCGGCCGCTGGAGAAGGGCACCTTGAGATGGTGGAGAGGCTGCTGGCGGCAAACGCCGACTTCAACGCCGCTGCTGCTAATCCTTTTGGTCGGACGGCATTGCAGGCGACCGCTAGAGAGCACCTTGAGGTGGTAGGGAGGCTACTAGCGGCAGGCGCCGACGTCAACGCCGCCGCCGCTGATCGTAATGGTCGGACGGCATTGCAAGCGGCCGCTGGTGAAGGGCATCTTGAGGTGGTGGAGAGACTGCTGGCGGCAGGCGCCAACGTCAACGCCGCCGCCGCTGATCATCGTGGTCGGACGGCATTGCAAGCGGCCGCTGGTGGAGGGCATCTTGAGGTGGTGGAGAGGCTGCTAACGGCAAACGCCGACGTCAACGCCGCCACCGCTGATCGTAATGGTCGGACGGCATTGCAAGCGGCCGCTGGTGGAGGGCACCTTGAGGTGGTGGAGAGGCTGCTGGCGGCAAACGCCGACGTCAACGCCGCCGCTGCTGCTGATTATCGTGGTCGGACGGCATTGCAGGCGGCCGCTGAACGAGGGCACCTTGAGGTGGTGAAGAGACTGCTGGCGGCAAACGCCGACGTCAACGCCGCCGCTGCTGCTGATTATGGTCGGACGGCATTGCAGGCAGCCGCTGAAGGAGGGCACCTTGAGGTGGTGAAGAGACTGCTGGCGGCAAACGCCGACGTCAACGCCGCCGCCGCTGATCGTGATAGTCGGACGGCATTGCAAGCGGCCGCTGGTGGAGGGCACCTTGAGGTGGTGGAGAGGCTGCTGGCGGCAAACGCCGACGTCAACGCCGCTGCTGCTAATCTTTTTGGTCGGACGGCATTGCAGGCGGCCGCTGGAGAAGGGCACCTTGAGGTGGTGAAGAGACTGCTGGCGGCAGGCGCCAACGTCAACGCCGCCGCCGCCGATCGTAATGGTCGGACGGCATTGCAAGCGGCCGCTGGTGGAGGGCATCTTGAGGTGGTGGAGAGGCTGCTAACGGCAGACGCCGACGTCAACGCCGCTGCTGCTGATCATCGTGGTCGGACGGCATTGCAGGCGGCCGCTGGTGGAGGGCACCTTGAGGTGGTGGAGAGGCTGCTAACGGCAAACGCCGACGTCAACGCCGCTGCTGCTGATGATGAAGGTCGGACGGCATTGCAGGCGGCCGCTGAAGGAGGGCACCTTGAGGTGGTGGAGAGGCTGCTGGCGGCAAACGCCGACGTCAACGCCGCTGCTGCTAATATCTTTGGTCGGACGGCATTGCAGGCAGCCGCTAAAGAAGGGCACCTTGAGATGGTGGAGAGGCTGCTGGCGGCAAACGCCGACGTCAACGCCGCTGCTGCTAATATTTTTGGTTGGACGGCATTGCAGGCGGCCGCTGGACGAGGGCACCTTGAGGTGGTGAAGAGACTGCTGGCGGCAAACGCCGACGTCAACGCCGCTGATCGTAATGGTCGGACGGCATTGCAGGTGGCCGCTGGGCATGAAGCCATCATGATGGTTCTACAAGCGGCTGCAGGGCCTCAATAATGCTACCTACCATCTTACCTACCGCCATAATGTTTGATCGCTCTATATAATGTCTTACAAAATTCTTTCAGTTTTCAGAAGATCTGTTCAAATATTGTGTGTAAGACAATGGCCGGTCTTGTGCCTTCGCAGGTAATTGAGTGATATGAGGTCAAGAGGAGAATGGTACAAAAGGGGCAGAGACTAGTGCCTACGATGAACTGTAAGAGGTGTGCATTGGGCATCCAGTCAGCAACTATTGACCAGCAAAAGGGCAAATCTTCCGTGCGAAGCAATTCAAATTCCTTTTAAGATCGACCAAGGTCCTGTCTCCAGCAATCGCGACCGAAGAGAAAGTCCTGTTGCCACAACCTACGGCCTACGGATGTCGGAAGCTGCGGGTGATATACCAGTCATTGTGGGTGGACTAGGCAGGACTTGTCGTTATAAAACGATGTATCAAACGTTAGGTGTGGCAGGACAAAAGGATCATCGTTCCGGCAAGGTGTTTATGGAAGATGCATCATTACAGCACCCTAGAGACATGGCTGTATGTTACAATGGCGTGGGTAGAGATGTCCGACAGAAGAAGGGACAAGGTTGGGAGAGAAGGGTAAATGAAAGGAAGAACTGACGCAAAGGAAGATCCAGAGGGTGAAACGCTCTGGGAGTTGGACCTACTGCTTCAGATTCGAACTGCTGTCATCAATTGATTTGATCAAGGCTGTTAGGGAGCTTCTTTACCGTCGTTTTACATCATTAAATAGCCGCAAAGGACAGTCTTGTTCCCAGCTCAATCCTTTTTCCGTAATACTCTGAATGGTTGACTCGTGCAAAGCGAATAGGATGAGGCATACCGAGTTGAGTGGACTGAAGGTTGTTGCCGGAAAGGATAGTGTTGGACTGGGGCCATCAGATGGAGTCAAGAGTTTTCTGCCACGATAATGGTACACCATCGAGCTGCTTGGTGATGTAGCGGCGAGATGCAAGAGCTACGGGGGGTTGATACCTGATTGAAGACAAGCTTGAGTGATGCAAATTATGCCCATATAGAAGCCACCAGCCACTGCTTTGGAGCGAGTCAGTCCAAACCAGGTATGAGATGTTCTTTCCCAAGGCAGCCATCAAGGTCCAAATCACAGAGCTCTATTCGAGGTTAGCCGGATTGGGCTAAGCTTTTCCCACTTGCATGGTGGAGTCTGGCGCGTGCATCGGCTCCTTTAAACCGTAGTCTTGTCTTAAGCTCCCTTCCGATCGGACGATGTTGGCTGTGATCCCGAGTCCATGTATGTACCAGAAGATTTTTACGTGTGTCTAAAAGTCGTCTGATAAGTGGTCAACCTGCTGCTCAGAGTTTCTCTTAGTGAGATTGGGAATGGTAATTGCAAGCTTCCTGGCATTAAGGGTCTCCGTTGTCACTAGACCTTCCGTGAAGGGTGCCCAAGTGTGGAGACGAGATTGCCTTCCCTGCTGGTAAAGAAAACGGGGTGATCAGATGCCTGGGGTTTGAAGTAGTATTAGACTTGGGTGAAAGTGATACTGCCGAAGATAGACCCGAGAAGATCGTCCGCGGAAGAAGAAAAGAACAACGGCCGAGAACGAAAACCTTCGAGCTGTTGGTTGTTCAACACCTACGTTGGAAGCTTGAGCGGCCGTGACATGATGAAGTAGATTGGACGTTACATTGAATATGGAAGGGAGAGAGGATTTCGAAAGCGAGAGCTAAGAGCCATGAGCAAGAAATTGGTCCACGCTCCAGCTACCTGTGGCTGCTTTCCAGACGGTCACGCACAACCAAATGCTACCGATGAAATAAGCTAGCTTGTATGCCATAATGTCGTACTTCCATCCCATTGTGAAGTGCAACCCGCACAATTCATCAATCCGATTGTACAGCTTACCATTCTCTGACACAAGATCGCCTAGGACTTGGATCGCTTTGGCGAACAAGGAATTTTGGCGAACAGGAGATTTGAGGGAACAGGGGATCTGAGCGAACAGGGGATTTGAGGGAACAGGGGATTTTGGCGAACAAGGGATTTGAGGGAACAAGGGATCTGAGGGAACAGGGGATCTGGGCGAACAGAGGATCTGAGCGAACAAGGGATCTGGGCGAACAAGGGATTTGAGGGAATAGGGGATCTGAGCGAACAAGGGATCTAGGCGGATAGGAAATTTAGGATTTGAGGGAATAAACCAAGCATCGTATAGAAGTTCTACTTGGGGTTTAAAGTATGGTGAACTCTCTATGTCACCTCCTCCTGCGTCATGATAGCTATTGTTTGATTCACTGTTCCCGTTTGCATCAGAGCAACTCTGTCCCTTGGCTTGATTAACCTGGCATGGTCAAGGGGAGAACTTCGCTTTCTTGCTGTGGCGAACATCTTCACGATTTGGGTTGTGTTGAATTTTTGCCTTGATGTCATATAGTTGTAAGCGCTGAGAGGTACAGAGGCTGAATACTAAATATAGTAGACCACTCAACGCCGTCATATAAGCGTCAAGAAGGGCCTAAAATCGGGCACTCGTTTCGTCTCACCCTTGTTACCGTTTTTGCCGCTCTTATCCGGCTACGTCCCCTCGATCAAAGACATCGTTTCAGGTGCTCCTTGACATCGTAACACAATCTCCTTACCTGCTCTCACCTCCAAACGCGGACTACCTTGAGACTGGTCACAAGTTGACATAAATCACCCACGGAAAGGGTGCCAAGTCACGTGACGGAAGAAGAATGCCTCCAGGCACAGAACTTCCTTAGCTCTGTCACGTGATTATGGATTTCATACAATCGAAAAATGGAACTTCTTTTCTTTATCGTCATTTCAGATTATTATTGTGCAAAGCGAATAAGATGAGGCACATCGAGTTGGGGGGGACAGAAGGCTGTTGCCGGAAAGAATAGTGTTGGACTGGACCTTCGACCGTAGCGGGCCATATGGTATGAACAATATCGCCCTCTCTCGGTACAAAGACCCCTAAATTAACGTCTACCTACGGAAACCGATCCTAAATGGATATCACCAACAGCCGCTTCGCTCATCGCGGCACTCTAACACCCGCAAAGCAATTCTCCTCAACTTTTTGACTGGAATAACAACGCCGCATCGCCTTCCTATCACTATCAACCCTTCCAACATCTAATCGAATCTACCACCCTCGCGGCCGAATGGACTTCTTCGATTTCACAACTCGAGGAGATTTCTTTGGGGGATCTTGTCTTCCGCTCGATAGCTTGTCTTTGGCAGTCCTACGTTTTGACATGGTCGAGATTTCGCTACGAGGCTGGCAGGGTCCGGTGTAAAGCGGGTTCAGGTTGACTCGTAGAGGGGAATGGAGGGGGCAGACCTTCCTTTTATACCCAATGATCACGCTAGTGTTAGCCAGAACTCGGCCGTCTCACCTTAGGCAGCGTCAGGCTGTGCTGATGTAGAACGGACCGGCTGCCAAAGGCCAATCACGGCTCGCGATATGGCCGGATTTCCTTGCATTATAGACGGAAGCGCCTTTGGATCTGCTTGGTGGAGCGTCCGCGTTGAAAAGGGGGTCAAGATCTGTCGCAAGCCATCAAGCGCTCTTTGGGTTGAAGCTCATGTCGTCTGATCGGTGACCCCTACCGGTGGCCTTCACTTCACGGGTAGACAGAAATAGCTTTGTGGCTGTGGTCAGTTTGTAAATCTCAGAATCTGTAAGAAATCAAAACACACCATCGGCCCATCGTTCATGTTCCAACTACTAGCCAAGCATATGCGGTGTCCAAGTTACAGCTGATCTGAACAGCGCTTTTTCGATAAAGCAGTATATATCAGCGGCATAACGTGAGCCAAAACTTGAGGTAGAGAGCGGCCAAATCTAGTGCAGAGCGTCATATTCAGGAGGATTGAAATTTGCTGGGATGGTCCGCCATTATTGGATGGCGTAGATATCTATTAAAATGCAGCTGGATCTCTGGAGCCCAGTCAGTCCCCTCAAGAGTCAGCAGAAAGTCCCAAAAAGCCATCCAGCAAGTCATTTACCGTACTCATGAACCATCCGGACATGACAAACATGCCAAGTCAATATCTTCAAATTCCATCTGACTTGTCCCAGCAGGACTCGCATGGTAACGAAAGCTTCACAGATGTCTACTCTTTCCCTCCTTACCCGCTGACTCCTTATCCTACGATCCCAGAGACAAAGGATTGGTCACCTTTCGCGCTTGAGACATGGGATAACCTGGTCCACACGACGGAACTTGAAGCCGAGCGAAGGGTAAGAACTCACTTTTACGCCCCCTCACCCTCTGATCTATGCTACTCTTCGCCGACTTCGTCTTTGGAGATTTCGTCGACAGAGCTTCAGAGGGTATTAGACTCCCTCCTGGATCAAGTTGATTGGTTGAAGGTGGCAGTTAGAGTGGCTGAGCACCGAGCGCCGTCAATTTACTGCAACGCCATCGAGAAGATATTGCTGGCACATATTCATCGGCTTGTGAAAACCGAGGGCGAGGGCGAGGATGCAGCTAATTTTAGCAACGGCAGTGACGACGAAGAATATGTGTATGTGTACGAGAGCGATGATGAAGATGAGGTTAGAAGTGAAGCTCCAAGGGAGAGTGAAGACGAGGATGGAGATGGCGATGAAGATAGTGATGAAGACATGGAAGGAGATGAGGACGAACAAGATGATGAAGACAGCGATGATGGTATGGATGACGATGAGTATGATGAAGACAACGTATACGACAGTATATGAAGAGTAAGCGAGGAGGGATAAAACAATCGACGCATTTGATGCGGTTGTTTGAGAATGGTAGTCTCGAGTCTGGGTTTGCGACATATAGAACTATCATATAGCCTAGAAGAATTTCCATGCGTTGATTGAAGAAGTACGAGTCTGACGTTCGACAATGGCATTGACTTTTTGCATGAAACGTGGAACAGAATATGTTAAAAGTCTGATTGTTTACTACTTTGAAAAGCGACCAGCCCAAAAGACGGTGAGGGAATTTCCAATAATGTTATTGATAGTGTGAAAAACTTCTGATATGAACCACGCCTCGTAGTGTGGACCATTTTTGGTATACACTACGGCTGATGATGTGAACAACGCCTTGCAGAGATAGATAATCCAAACCAAAAAAAATATGAGGAAGTAGTCGCTGAGGGAGCACTCCCCACGGGCAGATTCTCCAAAAATTGAAGGGAGCTGGAGGAGCGCTCGTTGGGGGAGTACTCCCCACAGGTAGCCTCCAAACTTGGGGAGTGTACTCGCTGGTGGAGTACTTGCTAAGGGAGTACTCCCCACGGGTAAATCCTCCAAATATTGGGGGGAGCAATTCGCTTGGGGAAGTACTCGCTAGGGGAGTACTCCTAGGTAAATTTCCAAAGTTGAGGGTTAACTGGGAGAGCACTCGCTGGAGGAGTCTAAAAATTGAGGGCTCGCTGGCGGAGTACTCTCACGTAGATCTCCAAAATTCCAATTCCCGAGATATTCGTAGCAGGACTCGGTGTCGGCTAAGTCGGTAGAAAACTTTACAATGTGAGTCTCGGGACAGTGGAGGGGTAAGCGGAACCCAGTCCTCCACGTGACGTGCTTAAAGTCTCTGGATAGTAAATTGACAGGCAAAGGATACGATTCTTTCTAGACTAGTCAGCTTTAGATCCATGTATCAGGATCATACATACGAGTATATTGAACTAAGCAAGACGGGTGTTTGGGTCCCATTTCTGGCTTCCCCCCGGCTCCAGTTCTGGCGCCCCCCAAAACTTCAACTCTAGCTTCCCCCGCTTCAATTATAGCTCCCCGTCCTCTAGTTCCGGCTCTCCCCGCGCTCCAACGGATTTCGCAAGATGTGGTAGTCTAGGAGGCACATTGACTTGGCCCGTGATTGAGTCGGCGATGTGGTGCACACGTGCTTTATCCTAGGACTCAGCATAGAACTGGTGTGAGCCGATGAAGGGAGCAAACATACCGTAAGACACTATATGTCTTGGGACACTATGTCTTGGACCGCTGTGTGTCTTGAGCCACTATATGCCTGGAGACACTTGTCATAAGACATCATACGTCTTGAGACATGTCACGAGACACTATATGTATTAAGGCATATGTAGGAAGGCATTATACGTCTTGAGACATACTCTATGTCATGAGACACTATATGTATTAAGGCACATGTAGGAAGATATTATACGTCTTGAGACATCATATGTATCAAGACACTCGTAGAAACACACTACATGGCTTAAGACCAATGTATTAGACACTTCTACTTGTCTCCCTCTTGTACATTTAATGAAGGTCGTACAGGAATGGTTTTTGAATCAATACGTATTTCATATTCAGATACATGTGATCGATTTCCTTTGATTCTATTGTAGATATTACATCATGAGTAGTAACAAAAACCCAAGCCCTTGCTACTCAATTCTGCCATCCTGATAAATAGTACGCAATCATTCTACCGCTTCGAGGGCTGATATTCCAGTTCCAGCAATTTTACCCGGTCGTTCAAATAGCCACGTACAAGGCTTCGTAGATCATCTCGCTGCTTATCGGTTCCGGATACTAAATCACGGTCAGTCTTAATACGCAAAGAGCGAATAGTTCTTACCCATCACCAGCATCTTTTCCTTCCCACTCTGCATCTTTTCGCTGAATTCTTGCGCACCCCCAGCGTCCCCTTGCGCGGCCTCGATATCCTCTGGATGCCTCATGTTCACCTCTGTTTGTAAAATCTCCTGCAAATCTGCGGATCCTCGGTAAACAGTCCCACGTCGATCAAAAGACACTTTATCCTTTTTCAAATAGGTCGAAAAGATTGAGATGAAGAGAATCTACTCTGCGTGTCAGTGGAGCAAATGAAAGCATCGATAAACGTCACCTTATCCAGATTGTCGCCTTCCAAGGCAGTATTAAGCAGCGGCTCCACTGCGAGAGCAGTCTCTGCCCTTGTAAGTTTCTCATCAGTGAATTCTCAACCCCGCTTCATGCTTACCGATGTGTTGTACTTGCCAAATCACACGGATTCGAAGAGTACTAGCCTTGCGAGCCTTATAATCATGGATCAGCTGTTTCAGATACGGCAAGTGTGCAGCCATCCCGAACCCAGCGGCTATCAGAAGAACGCTTTCATACTCGCCCACAGGGGCACTGATTCCATAAGGCCCACTGAATAGTACCAAACGAGAACCAGCCGCGCCCCCGTTCTCGTCGGTCTCGGCGCGATACAGAAGTTCCCGTGTCAGTCCTTTACGAGGTTCGACGAAAAGATCCAGTCTATCCTGCTTCTCGTGTGCCCAAGAAGTCACCACGAAAGGATGGCTCTGCACGGAGGACCAGAAGCTGACGGAAGGAATCCATAGGTTGATGTATTGCCCAGCTTTGACCTTCAGTGGTCGAGAAAGATTGATGCTAATCTTGACAGTGCCATAGGCGTGGCTAATGAGGGCTCGGGCGCGACCGTGGCGGAACGTCCCGCTCCGCCACAGTACACTGGCGCATTGGACAACAGATGTGGAAAGGAACAGCGCAGCAGAGATATAGATGTACATGCGAGGGAAAAGCGACTTGGAGGGCAGATGACGCCAGGTGGAACAGGCAGAAAGCGCGGCCAACGCTTGGTGCGTACGAAGAAAGATTTCGTAGGACGGCCGGCGCAAGAGAGGATGCGAGAGTAGTAGAAGAACACACAGCGATGATCCGGCCTAAGTATGATTAGTTAGGGACGGCGGTGGAAGTAGCAACAAAGACTAACTATCAGTCCAAATAGATGCTCTGGTATTTTCAACGAGAAAGTGGTTCGGTTGGCCACGACGACGAGTACGTGAAAGAGGATGAGCACGAACGCCATCAGTCCCGCCGAACGGTGAACGCGTCGGTAAGAATCCAAAGGAAAACCAAGGAGGTCAGCCAGAAAGCTAAGATGAGCGCCTGCAAAGAGCGGAATCATGTTGACGAGCGATAGGTTCCCGGCTTGGAGACCAGCTTTAGAGATCGTGGAAACTCGAAAGCTAAGACAGAAGACATTGATTGTGATGTAGATCAGCTGAACCAGAACGTCGGTTCGACTCCACGGACCCAAAAGTCGATGGCGGTTCAGAAAGTATGGGTAAGTAAGGTGCTTGGACGTAAGAAGAGAGATCTTTTCCCGGAATCGCACTGTACGGGGAAGAAGGTTAACAGTAATGAAGACAAAGAAGAAGCCGCCCGCGGCAGTAGCGTATATCTGGGTGACATTCATGGGGATACGAAGTCGAAGCAGTATTACAGAGGAGAGATGGAAATCGAAGCGGATCAAAGAAGTGATAAGAAGAAAGAGTGGGAGAAAATAAAGCAATGGGACGTCAAGACCCTTTTAATACGTGAAACTGGGATTGAATAGGACTGGTCGTGAGAACAAACGTAGCAAAAGGAGGGGGGACACCAAGGGTATTAGAAAAGGAGCAGGAAATGGTGGCCCATAAGAGCAGGGCTAAATTGCCACCATTTTCGATGATGCGCTATATTTAGAATTCGTTTCGAGAAACGAAAAGAATTTCAACTCATTAAACCGGCGCAAAAAGTTCAAAAACAGAGGTTTTATAATTTTAGGTTGGCATGCGAAGGTAGTTGCGAAACCCTAGAAAGAACCTTCTATACTGGCTTGTGGAGTCTCCACGCGGAGACTCCAGCCCAGTCCACCATCCACTCGAGCCAATCCTTCCGCCAACCACACTGAAGCAGCCGGTGCTGGAAATGTTAGATTCTGATTAAAGCGGCTAAGTTCCGGCTCACCTTCATTAGCTCGTTTACCGAAGAAGCAGACGTCGTCGCCGACAGAAATCCGACGTCGTCGGAGTCAAAAGGCCAACGATCCAAATCCTCGACACCGATAGCTTCGTCGTCTTTGGTGCATTTCTGCATGAGTTCCATCATGATCCTACTGAGCGCCGTTACATCCCTAATACTGGTCCCGTCTGGCGGAGCGACCTGGCGACAGCATTCTTGGTTCGCTGCCATGTAATGTTAACGAAGGCTTCTGTGAACTGGGATTGAGACCGACTGATTTTGACGTCTCCTTCGGCGCTTAAAAGAATGTTCGAGCAACTGAGAGACCCGTGCTCCATTCCCTGAGAGGTAAGATAGGCAAGATCCTCAAGTATCTATTGCGATTAGCACATTCTTCGTGACATCCCGTCCGCCAGGTCTACCTGTCCGAGTATGGCTGCCAATTCTTGCTCGCCGGGATAGGGAGGAGAAGCAACGATCTGAACAAGAGAGATGTCCATACGCTCGAGAATGACATAGAAGGATCCCTCGAAACTAAAAGATTCTAGAACGGCAACGAAGTTGTCGTGCCGAATGTGATGTAACATGTGAAGCTTCTCGTGAGAATCTGGCCCCGAAAAGCTTTTCACGACGACACGTTTGCGGAGGGGTTCTCTCCGAACGGCAACAGTAATGAAACGATCAAGCTTGAGCTGAAAGACCTTCCTGTAGCTTTTCCACGAAGATTCGTTTTTCATTCCCTTATATTCGCGAATCCCAAGCCTCGTATCTACCCCAATTCTCTGCGGAGAGAGGGATCTTTTTCTTTTTGGACCTTTGTTTTTAGAGACCGAGTGGTCCTGGAAATGTCGTTCCGGTTCTGTGACATTGCCACGGGCTTCTGTAGCCAAAGTAGGCTGCTCGGCTTCTCTCAGATCCCTCATATTGAACAGGGTGTCGCGCTTGAAGGGTTGGGAACTCATGCTGGGTATTCGTGGGGAATGAGGAAATGTTTGAAGATTTGGTGTGATTGTTGGGTAGGAAATACAGTCGAGAAGAGGATGGAACGCCGAAAACAATGCGGCGTATGAGTAGACCGGCAATGGTCAGGAAATTATTTAAAGCACAGGAAGAGAAACAGTTTCGGGTAGAAGGGTGGCAGCACTTTTTGAAGTCTGCCAGAAACGGCGCGCAATACAAAGTACAAGCATTGCCAGGTCGCAAGACACTCTAATGTACCTGTCTGTTTTTCATCCTTCACCAAGTAAACCTTCTTGAAATGTGGCGGGCTCAAGCGCACGACGAAGAGACAAGACTCGAGGCGGAAAAAGAGCTTAAGTACAAAGGAACGGCTCGCGTCAGGCTCAAGTGGCTGCATTTTCGATGGAACGAGCCAGGGGAGCTCGATGACACGAACGTAGAGAGATTGAAATCGATATTTCGAAAAGAATGTCGTCGGCTTGACATACGTAATCACATCTGTGCTGTTGTTGACCAGCAACACCTCGATGCTGCTATACTGGTTTCAGGAATCTCAGCGGGAGCATTGCTGGCTAAACCGGAGAGCGGATATCCGGAGCTAGTTTTTCCGGCCGGCTACCAGCTGGAATGCCTGCACGGACGGCACAGAATTCAGGCAGGAAAAGAAGTTCTTCCTCCAGCGGATAAATGGTGGACAGTGGATCTTTACCTCGCAGGTACGATGGAACTCTCCTCAAAATCAACGCTTCTGACCTCTACCTTTTACAGACATCGACCGCGGGCTGAAAACATATCTGATCGAGGAGTATTCCAACGAAGGGAAGCCCGCCGACGGCGAGATCTACCGCAAGATACGTCAGTACCACTTTCAACGCAACCTTAGCTTCGAACGACGGTGGTGGAACCGTCTGACTGCGCACGGGAAGAGATGTCTGAGGCAGCTTTTCCGACACGATGAGCTGACCGCGGCTTGCGATGCTCTGTTGGACATCACTGGTCTTTGGGGGGGTTGGAGGAATAGCACACTACACACAATTATGGCCATTAAATGTGACGAGGTGAGCAGATACTCGACGAGTGCTCTGATTTGCTTATTCTTCGATAGGAAAGCCTGCGCTACCTCAATCATATCAAGGAGGTCTGGGACACGCTACTCCAGCGAGACAAGAGCGCGATGTAAAAGGTGGATCAAGCCACAGTGAAAGCTCTGGAGCTGAAAGCACCGCGGCTATCGACGCTGGATGCCAAAGTTTTGCGAGGCCAAGTGCTAGGAGGGGAAATATTCGGCGCTTTTAGCGAGCAAGAGCGTGTGGCAATATGGGGCAGACTGCAAGCCGTCGACCGTTTGATTCCTTCTCTGTTTACTTTCTTCGAGGACGTCAAATACCTGGAAGCGTGCGCCAATTGCGTGAAACGATTGGTAAGCCTATCTCCTCGGGACACCGTGTCCACCGCGCTGGAAAAGGCGTTTTGCGACGCAAATCAAAGAGCAGACCGGGCTGTCATCCAGGTCACGGAATCCAGCTTTACGTGTAGCCCGGCAAGCTTGGCGGATCGAGTGGACCTGGGCTATCGACAGTTGCATGCCTATGCCATGCGCCACTATCTCCAAATGCCTAGGGAGCCCAAAGGGAAAGAGCTCCTGGCGAGGCTGATGGTCAACACAGATGAAACGGTGCTGCGCGACTTTGCTGACCTGGCTGACCGGTTAGGTTTCGAGTCCCCCGAGATTACCGCTCTAAAGCAATGTCCAAAGTCGACGGTTGCGAGAGCGAGATCCGAAAGATCGAAGCCTCTGCTAGTCACGGATGGTGCCGGTGAGATAAAGAAACGAAGGTGTGGGCTACCACGCGTAGAGGATTATGTAGAGGATGGCGAGTTTCTGTTCGTAAATCACCTACACAACGAGGAGGAGGAACAAGGCGAGGGGATTACATCCTTTTTCGTTCGGAAGTCCGTCTACTTTGCATTCTTTGGGAGGTCGTTACCCTTGACCTTGGATTCGATCCCTCGAGTTTCTGATCGCAAGACGCACACATACCGCAGGAAAGGCGGGAGCAAGAGCAGCAGAGGCAGGAGCTGGAGAGGCAGGAGCAAGAGCAGCAGAGGCAGGAGCTGGAAAGACAAGAGCAAGAGCAGGAGAGGCTGGAGCAGGAGCAGGAGCAGGAAAGACAAAAACAGGAGATACTTAAAAGGCTAGAGCAAGAGAGGCAAGAGCAAGAGAGGCAAGAGCAAGAGAGGCAAGAGCAAGAGAGGCAAGAGCAAGAGAGGCAAGAGCAAGAGAGGCAAGAACAAGAGAGGTTGGATAAGGAGAGGTTAGAGCGAGAAAGACTACGAGAGAAGCAAAAAATGATAAAGCAGGAAAGATTAAAGAAAGAGAGACTGAAGAAAGAAGAGCAAGAAAGAAAGGAGCAAGAGGAGCGAGAAAGACAGGAGCAAGAGGAGCGAGAAAGACAGGAGCAAGAGGAGCGAGAAAGATAGGAGCAAGAGGAGCGAGAAAGACAGGAGCAAGAAGAGCGGGAAAGACAGGAGCAAGAGGGGCGGGAAAGACAGGAGCAAGAGGGGCGGGAAAGACTAGAGTATCAAAGTCTAGAGGATCAACAAAGACTACTGGATCAGCAAAGACTCGAACAAGAAGAATTACTCGAGGAAGAAGAACTTGATCAAGAGGAAATAAAACAGCAAACAGAACAAGACGTAAATCGAGGCGAGACTCCAGCAAATCTGCCCTCGACGGAAAAAGCACGGAAGCCTGAGACTCAACTTGAGAAGAGATCAGATAACACAAAGATTCGCATCAACTTTAAATTTCGTGAAGAAGGCTTCTGGAAAGATGCGTCATTTCTTATGATCGATCCATTCGATCCATCTGAGGTCGAGAGAGTAGCGAAGAAGAAAATAAGAGAAAAGATAAGGCTTTTCGATACCGAGCTGCGCATGTTAACTCCACAGGAGTGTTATCAAGCCGTGATGATCGACGGAACTTACACTGTACTCTTAATTCGGGAGTCAGAAATCTACATCGACGACGAGCTACAGATTTCTGCAATGGACGTCCGCATTGACGCCTTATCTCACCAACAACATATGCTGAAGAGAGTTGCCACCAATGATATATCTCAACTGCATCACGTGCGAAAGAAACACCACGGGAGAGTCTTCATATGAAAGGGAATCACTCTGAAAGGCACAAGGCCGTTGGTGAATTGATGGCATACAGAGCTAGGGTAGATTCCACACAGTCGTCATATCAGGATCACCTCGTTCCAAGAACCACAGACACCGAAAACGATCCTTTCTCCCTATCATTAACCGTCGAGCTCCTACGGAATTTGGAAGGACATGGAAGCTTTCATGAAGGAGCGGACGATGAACATATGGCACGTAGTACATACCTTAAAACTACATTCGACGATTAAGAGCTCGCGAGCATCCCGTAGAATCACGAACGAATTGTGGTTTCTCACACGATGGAAGATGGTCATGAACGAGTCAACCTTGAGAGCCATCCTCGTCTATTAGGGAACTGTCGTCAAGAAAACATAAGTGGGCAAGGGGTGATATTTCTAGTAAATTAGTGCAGCAGACATAGATTTCTTTGAGATCATGCACATCTCGCGGCACATCGCCCTACCAACTCCTATTATTGATCTGGCCTAGCACGCGCGCCGGCTCAGCCCACCGTACTACTATCGTTACCCTCAAAGTACTACAAGCACATTGATTGATCATGATGACGAGGGCTTTCCAAGAAGAACGCAGGCGACCGACGAAGAAGGACGGCGGCAAGGCATACACCTATCTCCGCTCCCCTTGGAACTGACGGCCAATGTATAGCGAATTTTCCTCGCACCTATGTCCACTTGAGACGCCTTCGAGGTTGGTCTACCCAAACTCTAAAGATGATGCCATGGACACGCAGGTTCGCTGATGGGAAAGAACTTAGGAAATATGATAGATGAGATCCTGAGCAGGCTAGGAGCGGAGGCTGGTGGCAATTTTGCTGAGAAGAGGAATCGTTTAAGCACTTATCTGGGACTTATACAGCATTCTCATTCTTGTTGATTTACTACATAGCGATCCGAATAAATAGGCGTTAGAAGGTGTTTCCTGCACGATAATTGTAGTCGAAATCTATCCACGCTACTGCGCGTCGCGCTAGGTAGTGCGTAGTGCGACTCCGGGCTATCAGGTCACGAGAGTTCCATCCTCCATGTTTACAATTTTGAAAGGCATAACAAAACTAAGCGTCGTGTCTCACCTCAGTATAAACTGCCCGCTGGAACAGCCGACGAGCAGCTAGGTACGCAGAGAATACGACAATCACCAAGCAGTACTTGTTCGTACTCCCATGTTTGCAATGGATTGAGCGGTAAAACTAAAGCTCAGACAGTTCGTTCAATTCAGAACGTGCCCTGCTTGCAGAGCCTGGAATGTCCATATCGTCAGAGCCAGCAAAGAGCAAATCAGATGGCTGCCATAGAAATCACTGGCAACCTGCGGAGTCGCTTCATCCAAGCTGCCGTTCTTCTCCGCATGCTGGATCCTGTTCGCGGCGACCCCACGGTACACGGTCTTGACCAAGACCCACACAATATTGATATATCAAGAGAGCGTCTACTCAAACGGAAGTTCCTTGACTCCTTCGCTCTCATTTGCGCCACAAAAAAGGACGGTGACAGCGTCTCAGCGGCGTGCATGGAGGAAGGCGCGCCGCAAGGAACAGTCCTTCAGATTGCCAGCAACTCCGGAGTAGGTGAAAGGACCTTGGGTCAACTCCGCGAGCTCGTGGATACGTTGAACAGCATCGGGAGTGGAGGTACGATACTCTCTGTTCCTATAACTGAACATAGGCTGATTGTTGGACTAATATCATTATTCCCTAGTTCAGCCATTTTGGACACGTCTGAAAAGCAGGGATAATTCAGAAGCTAGATTTTCATTTCCAGTCTCTGAGCGAAGATTCCATCAACGTAGCCAGGAGTCTAGAAGTTGCCTTTTGAGGTCCTTGGTCGGAACTATCGACAGCTCCATCGTAAGAGGTGAAACTCGGCGTGTAAGACTGCTCTGCTTTTCGAAGTGAATCTCGCAAGTAATCTAGGGAGTTGTCCAAAGGATGCTTTGCGATGACAGTGCGATTGTCTTGCGAAAGATTGGTCATCTCAGGACACAAGGCGCTGGGCTTGATCCAGTCGTGAATCTAGTGTCTGGCTTGAGGACTGTTAATCAAGATTGATAGGAAGGAAAGTGTCTCATGAATTTTCAGGCAGTCTCGTCGCAGGTCGTGATACAAGTCTTTCAAGATATTGATGTACGGGTTTCGCGAAGAGAGTTGGTTGAATTCTCACCAGTTTCACCACTAATCCAAAAATAGCCTAGACTAGAAACTACGACTTTTTTGAAGTCGCAAATCTATATCAAAGCTCATCTAATCCCCTATTGATACCTACTTTTCCCCTTACAGGCCTTACAGGTCTAACGTTACCTGGTATTGATTATTCGAAGCCTACTGTATCCTTTCTGCATTCTTGTCTGACTTTGCTTGCCTGCGGCCCATGTCAATTGGCAGGGGAAGGGGCAAGGAAATGCTGCTGAAACTTGACCAGCCTTACCCGGTTTCCGTGGGCATCTCAGTGTCCTTATACTCACAGACGGAACACGATCTCAATAGACCTCAAATCTTGCTTTGACATGGTTAATCAGACCAGCACAATGACAAAACGATGACCTCAGCCGCCAACGCCCCCTCAAGATTTGTCGATCGCGAAAGAGTAATTTTCGACCGGCTCACAGCTCGGGCGGCTTGACCCCTACCACATAAAAGCTGGCAGCTCACTACGGGTCACAATCCATCTGCTTACCCTGTACGCTGTTCGATGATTAATACGATAACCCAATACGTACCCTCGGGTGCAAGAGAGCTTCTTCAAAATGGATCTACTGCGAATATTTGGCGACATCCAACGCGTACTGGCGTCGTGATGAAGTCCCCAAGGGGAGAGCCACAAGACCAGTCACATATGCACAAGTTTCGTACGGAAGTGGGCATTCTCAAAGCTCTGGATGAACATCCAAGGATCGTGCAGTAAGCATTGCCACTTGTTGTACTTTTAGTACCTCACTGCTCACCAATGGGCTACTCGTAGATACCTTGGACCGCTGGATCCATCAGAGCCAGCCAAAGACCTTCTTTTTACCGAGGCAGTCAACGGTGATATGCAGCAGTACTTGGATGCCCAGGGAGAATCCATAAACCTTCGGCTACGACTCAAGTGGTGCGTAGAGGCTTCGGCAGCTCTCGCCTACTGTCATGCGCGGCGGGTCTTTCATTGCGACCTACGGCCCGATAACATGCTCCTCGACGCCGAGTTGGATCTCTCCTTGTGTGACTTTGGTGGCTCGAAGAATGACGACTATGATGGAGAAGGCCTTCCTGACTTTGGCTTCTTCGATCCTCGCATTGACTCTCTCGACGTCACTTCAGACACAGAGATATTCGGGCTAGGCTCAAGCATGTACACCATTCTGGTCGGGCACCTTCCTCATGGACCTTCGATCCTCAAGACGGCTAAGGAACGGTTGGATTATGCCCACACCTTTAAGCTTCTCGCACTCAAGGGTAAATTTCCAGATACATCTGAAATCATCGGTGGCGATATAATCAAGGACTGCTGGGACCAGAAGATAAGATCTGCCGAGGAAGCTCATAGACGTCTGGTGGAACTCGATCGTCAACTTGAGCTTTAGACGGACAAGAATTGAGTAGATGCTCTGACTGTTTGTGAAGGCAAATGCAGTGAGGCCTCAAGTGAGATTATCCAGCTGAATGAAGAGACATAGGAAGTCATTATTTCTATGTACTTCTATCTCCCAATAAGTGCCGCAAAGTAGGCTCAGCTCTTTATGAGAAGGTCCCGTAGACGAACCATGAGTCCTCTCTTAAGTACATGACAAGTACCAGGGTAGAAGCACGAATCTCAAAGAAGATCCCCCATCAACGTATATCAAGCACCAGTACAGAAGTCCATGTCTGAACGCTAATAGCACTTAGCTAAGCTCACAGCATGAGGAACTGGAAGCTTCTACCTTCACCCAAGCTTCACTTGCAACTTGGCGAACACTTCTGCTTTACTCTATTGGAGCCCATAGAGATAGGGTTACGGGCTTTTTGAGCTTTACACTCGGCTGACCCGGGTTGCTCACAACCCTCGTTGGTTTTCTGCGTCTTGGAGTGTCCACATGAATAGATCACGAGGATTTCCGTTTCCTTACACATCCCTTTTCACATGTCAGCAAGCAGTAGGGATAGCTAAACAGCATGGGGATGCTCACGTCGAGGCTGGCAGTCAGCAACGTGGGATTCTTGCTCGGCTTTATTGAAAGGGGTTCTGTAAATTTGCAGATGTTGTAGACATTAATGTGATAAAGAGGTGTGAGTTTTCTTATTTGCGGGTGAGAGGAGGCCTTTTTTATGCAACGCAATGGGCAGCAACTCCTTATCGAAGCAAAGACAACATAACTTGGTCACACCGTTTTTGTACTGATAATCCTTTTCAGCTGGCCAGTAAGAGACCGTTCTACAAATCTGAAATGGGATGCCCTCGGCATTGTGACTCATGCGGTCAGATGGGGCGCGGATTCAAGTGACCTGCATTAGACCGACAGCAGTAATGCAGCCAGAGCTTCCCTCCTTCCGCTCATGCAGCTACTTCTCCTGCTCAAGAACAGAACATCTACAAAACGTGAGCTTTAAGTATTGTGGTTGACCATTCGAGGGCTATTATCGTCGGAAGCGGAGACAAATTCAGGTGTATGCTATTCAATCTCAATACAGGACGCCGCCAACGTCTCTGGATCGTCTCTTCATTCTTCATCCTCTATTCTTCACACCTGATCCGCATCTCGTTTTTTGAGGCTTCAAAGCTTTGCTTTCTCTTCCTGTTAGCTGGTATTTCTTGAAGCGCTATTCTGCGAATCTCCGTCGCTCGTTCAAGATCGATGAACATGACCCCATAAGCTTCCTAATTCCAAAGCATACTGTCTGGGCCCTATAGTGCAGCTGACAGCGGTTTTGAAACCGTTTTCATCTAGTAACACAACCATTGTGGTGCGGTTGTTGGTAGTGCAACGGTTTCAGGATGGCTCGATCTAGTATCACTACCAGTACGATCCGTTTCAAGTAGTCAGTCCTTGGTTGTAGGTAGCTAAGTTTATATAGACAATACATTTCTGATATCTAAGGTACTTTACCTAAAGTACTTTACTCTCTAGTTCTCGGTTTCATTCGGGACATGCACTCAAATTTAGCCATGTTCCCGTCCGGCGCGCGAAAAGGATTACTTTTAAGCTTCCGCCTACTAATTTGGCTGACAAGTTGTCGAGATTACTATGTGACTTCAATTATTGATCACGCGCAGGGCGGGGACAGGCAAAAAGGTGCCCGCGTTGAGTGCCTGTCCCAAACGAAACCGGGTTGAAATGCACTCGATCCTGTTACGCAGCCACAGTGTAGGTTTAAACGTGGGTAGTTTTGATCGTTAGCTTAAAAAATAAAATAGTGATATCAGTTCAGTATTAAGGAATAAATTAAAAGTATGACAACCCAAAATTTGGTTATTACGAGAATTGAACTCGCGTCCTACTGAGAGCAAATTGGTCATCTGTCCTGGGCCGTAGTGCATTTCAATGATGGATAACCCGGCTAAAAGCAGTATGCTTTACCAAAAGCTAAACTACCAAAGCTCAATATATTGCAACACAACAATCTTATATATTAAAAAGTTCTGTTGCCTAAATTACTTAAAAGTAAATTACCTACACGGCTTTCACTGCCTACACGGCTTTTAAGATAAAGTAAAGTAAGCAACTTCCTTTCTTCCTGTGGAATATTATGCAAGATCTTCTCTCAATCCTCCGACCACGTACTACGTACTGTGCATTAAACGTTGGGGCTTGTTCGTTATGCCTTGAGTGGTGGGACTAATGCCAAATTAAGGCTAGCCTCAAATCACGTCATGTGACAGCATCACATGTCATTAGATTCTATACGTCAAGCGCAGCAAATATCTCAGACCGTTAGCCCCACCACGTGCGAAAACCTGTTCAGCAACGTCCTCAACACTACGGCCAGGAAGGCTGGTTCTCTATGGATATATTTAGTCGTGTAAGGCGCATTAAACGCTATTCCTAACTTTGCTGACAGAACCAAGTCTCTGTCGAGGAAGTACTTGCCAGGCGTCCCAGGTCCCCACCTTCTCAGGTATTGACGACAGCAATCACTCTCACAAAGCCATGTCAGATACACAATCTATGGAAGAGGTTGCATCAGACGTCGCAGAAAGACTGAGGTCAAAGATCGCACATACTACCCATAGCTCATATCCGTGGCTATTCGTGCCTGCTGATGAGGTGCCTGTGGGGGGCGCTTTGAGAAATGTCAAGCTACTTGACCTCGTAAACCTACGTTCACTCATCCTCTCATATCAATGCCTGTCTGCAAAATCTTCTCTAGCAAGAGCGGCTGTGTACGGGGTGATCGATGCTACTATCAGCATGTTCAGCTAGCAAATCAGGAACAGCTTGATTCAGCCATTAGTCCACCGAATTTTGTGCCAGCTTGGAGGATCACCGACAGTAGTCCGACAGGACCTGCTAAAGCGCCCTTGTCTGGTTTCCCTGATCCTTTGGCTGAAGTCAGCTGTCATTTTTTCAACATAGGGGTGTGTAAGAACGGTGATAGGTGTCGCTTTCGCTACAAGGCCACAAGTGAAGAAGAGATCGAGCATGGGGCTATCCTACAGCAGGCAAGAAACGATCGTCTATATCTAGGTTCGGCTAACACAAACAGGATGTACCAAAGGCACAGCCTCCAAAGGCTACTGAGTCAAATGCTAGAGATTTAGGTGGAGCTCTCGTCAGATTTGGTCCTGGTGAAGATGTTCTCACTATCGAACCCGCCGCCGCCTCGACTGCTCGTCTACAGATGTGTAACGTCAGTTGCACTTGGTATCAGCCTTCGAAAACTGCAACTCTTAAATTCACCTCGCGGCAGTCCATGAAGGAAGCTGCGCAGATATTGGGCAATACTAAGATCCTAAACAGAACACTGGAATGTACGACGGCCGTCAGCAAGAAGGCTAAGCCGTGGCAGTGCTACGTTAACGTTGGTAATCTGGACATACCAACAACCTCCAAGATACTGAAAGGGCCTTGCGGACAACGCCAACCTCAAATTGTGACGTTCGGAGGAACTTCCTACTCTTCCAGCGCTGAAGCAACAGGCCAAGCTATACAGAGGCTGCTATCCTCCGTAGGAACCGTTGAGGCTTGGACTGTGTCCACGAGCACCAAAGGCGCCAACATCAAGGCAACCGCAACGTTCTCAACAATGGAGCAGGCCACAAAAGCAATCACTGTGCTCAATGGCTACAAGCTTCCTCAGCTGGGTGGCTCGAAGATTTTGCTTTCGCATATGGTCAAGGTCGCGAATAGCATCGAGCGTAGCGTTTTGGAACGCCGAGATTATAACTTCATCTGCGAAGCAGAACACCTTGATCAAGAGGAGGCTCAGATCGCTAGAGTCTTTAGGATATCTCAGTTCCTACGAGTAGAGCCACTCCTTGGTTCATTGTCTGCTTGCGGTCGACTTAGGTTACACCACTATTTCAGAATGGAGGGTTCTTAGCGAAGACAATCATTGCTTTTACAGAGCAGAGCAGCAGCGTTGAAATGTCCCAAAAACAAGCACTACCCATCATCTGGCCACATGATGGAAGTTCTGTGCTCTGGGAGGACAAAACTTTCATAGTCTAGTCACATGATAGTAGTTCCTTATTCTCGAACGTTCTTGCTGCGCCTCATTCTTCCGCCAGCATCCACTTTTGGCTCTAGCATCAAATACTGGTCCCTGTTTCTATTTCTAGTCGTGAGTCTGTGAATAAGCTCTTTTCAGGGTTAAACGCCTTTGCACATCTTTCGTCAGTTCTTTCGTACAGGAGATAAGACTTGGGTAAAAGGATTTGAACGTAGTTTTTATTTGCGACTTCGAGAAAGTCCCAATTTTCTGGTCTAAACTGAATAAGGACTAGTTTCTACTGAGCGAGGTTTGAGGTGTTAATATCAAAACGAAACACATGTGGTGCTGATTCCTTGAGAAGACTGATCTCACGGCTGATTGATCACTCACTTCAAATGATTACAAGACAACAGACACTTTGACAAATTGAGAATACATGCTTCTTTCAGTCGTGTATTAGAGCGCTTTGAGATCCTGAATAAATCGACTCGCTAGCTGTACAACCTTAATCAAATTTTCAACAGAGATACCCTCTACTTAGCAAGTATTCAACAAGAATTTAGCCTTTCGCATGTCTTCAAAGTTTACGAAATCCGTTCGAGTCGCATCCTTGTGCTTTCTGCTGCATCGGCGCCGAACTCGCCGGGACTCTTCCGAAGCCGTAATCATCTTCCATTCGCCTCTTATTGGTCTTGGCCGCGTCTCTCGGGGAAGTAGACGATGTAAGAGGGTGCGGCGATGGCGAACTGTCTTGGCCTACCGTATCGTCAATCTCAATGAGGTTTTCTTATTCTTGGTTAGCAGAGCCCTTGCTCTCAATTGTGACAGTCATACCGTGCGTCCGTTCAATGAGTAGATGATCTGGTTGCTCAGGAGTCATCCCGTCGACCTGCTCTTCTCTCATCTCCAGGCCTGCCTCTTCCTGTGTTTCGGGAATTACTGGCTCCACCGCTCGCTGATCGCTTGTCGAGGATGGCGTCGTTGTATCCAAAGATGTGGTTAGATCGAGCCGCTCGATTGCTGCATGATTGCCTGCAAGGCGTACGGCTGGCCCGAG
>JAABUY010001619.1_pt1 | contig 29372 bp, 27 predicted proteins | sample 5560271 | NCBI WGS metagenome assembly JAABUY01 (sample SAMN10711886, study PRJNA513374) | rock metagenome | isolation source: Antarctica rocks | place: Antarctica: Victoria Land, University Valley | reverse complement strand
CTGTGAAAGAGTTCTAACACTAGATTCTCTTCTAAGATTTTCGTTTTGAAAATCACTTTTCTTTCATGTTTTTTCATTGCACAACAAAAAATTCTATCTTGCGTTGCAAAGATCTTCTTGAGCGTACGAGTTCTGAGCGTGCTGTCATGCGTTCTTGTGAACACTGCAGTCGCTTGCAAAAGAAATGTCATGTTGATAATGAATTTGATCATTGCATCGAGTGTGTGCATCTCAATCACAAATGCAATCTTACTTTCTCAATGATGAAGTGAAAAAGAATAAAGACAGAACGCGATCGCGTTCTTTATGAGCTGCTGAATGCTCACAAGCAGATGCAAAAGATCTTTGCAAGAACTACTCATTTGCAAAATCAATTTGTGTTTCTGAAGAATAAAAAACAGATGATGATTGAATGAGAGTTTTAAAACATCGTTGAGCTTGAGAAAGAAGAAACAAGAATTAGCAAATTATCACTGAACAATTTTCTCTTTGACGTGTCTTTCAAGCAGATTGAGATTTCATCAGACTTTGATTAATTGAGTTTTTCAATTGAAACTATCACAGAAGCATCTGACAGTTCTTGAAATTTCTTCTTGATTTTCAAGTGTTCTTGATATGTTTGTAATTTTTTCACTTGATTAATTAATAAGATTGATCTTTGATATTCTATTGATTTAGTATATTCTTTACTTCGTACTTGACATTCTGACTCTTTGAATCAATTTCTGAACATTCTGTTTGAATTGATGAATTCAAGTCTGCAAACTTCAAAAGAAAAATGTGAAATACTGAATGTATTTTCATAGATGTTGAAAGATTTAACTCATAGTTAATTAATTTCTTTTCTTCTAGAATTTCAAATAATTCTAGTTTCATGTAATTCAACTTGTTACTTGATTTTTTCATTTTGATATTTCGTCTTAGTAAATAAACTTTGTCTTTCTTTTTAAAAGTAGATTCTTTATCTCTTTTCTTATTTGCATACAAAGTCATGCACTTGCTTAGAAACTGAATGTTCTTCTGCATCTCTTTGTGCAACAAATGTATTTATTTGATCTGTATCATAACTTTTTGAGTTATTTGTACAAACTCACATGATTTCTTGAAAGTCTTTAACTTGAACTCGTAGTTTGCAAAGAATGATGACATGCTGATTACTTTCGTCGTTGTGCTATTGAAAGTCAACTGCGCTACTGATAGTAGCTGTACTCAATCATTCTGTCTATAGTTGATATAACATCTGAGATACTGTTTCAATGTCTGATTCATTCTTTTCATTTGTTCATTCATCTGCAAATGATAAGCTGTAAACAGCTTATAATGAATTTCTAATTGATTCATCAACGATTTTCAGAATTTCAATGTGAAGAGCTTGTCTCTATTCAAAATTATCTCATCTGATAATTCATGATTTGCTACAATTATTCTCAGAAATGTGTATGTTAAATCTTCTGCAAATGTTACTTTCTTGTATAACAAGAAGTATTTATACTTGATTAGTCTATCTGTAACTATCAATATAGAGTTGTACATTGTTCTTGTAACTCTTTCTTTTGACTTTGATAGCTTGACTATAAAGTTCAAAGCTATGCTTTTTCATGTATGATCTGATGTGCTGAGACTTTTCAAAAGTTCGTAGAGTCTGTGTCGACTATGCTTCATTCAAATGCATACGTTGCACTTTCTTATGATATTCTCTATCTGCTTTCTCATCTTAGAAAAGTAGTAAATTCTAAATATTCTTTCAATGATTTTGTCTGAACTCTGATGTTCATGTATCATTAACTCGTGATAATCACTTATTATCTCTTGTCTGCATCTTGTTGAAACATAGATGAGATCTTGAAATGTTAGTATTTCGTTGATTATCTCAAAGTTCACGTTGTCAGCAATATTCTTTATAATATTCTGCGCGACTGAGTTCTTTGCTAGCTTTAACTTTATTCGTTTTTCGAGATCTCGATTGTAGATTCATAGCGTAGCTGCATTTTGTTTATTGTAAACAATGAAATCATTTTGATTCTGTTGTAAGATAGTCTGATTTATCTGTGATCTATCTGTCATGTGATTTGCTCTTTTACTCAAGACATTAATCTTCAAGTTTTTAAATCTTTTTCAATATTAAATGTTGAAGTTGTATAATGACAATTTCTTCGATCATCTGATTTGTCTTCGATTCAGAACTTTCGTGATCGTAAAGTATAGCAGATTTTTATGATCTGTATATACTTGAATCTGATGTTTAGATTCTTTCAGATACACTCTTCATTGTTTGAAAAAGTCAACAATAGCTAATAGCTTCTTGTCATGTATCTCATAGTTCAATTCAGCAACTGTAAGCTTACAACTGTAGTAAGTAATAGAGTGCAGACATTTCTTATCATCTGATTGACTGATACACGTCTCAATAGCTTCGTCTGACGCGTTCATATCAAGCGTAATAGATTTTTCTGATTCAAACATGATTAGTACTGACTGAGAGATAAACAATTTCTTCAGCTTCTTGAAAGCTTCTTCTGCTTTTTCAATTCATATGAACGATATATTCTTTTTTGTAAGATTCGTAAATGACGAGATGATTCTGAAGTATCTTTTTATAAAGCATTTATAAAAGTTCGCGAATTCTAAGAAGAATTGAACTTCGACTTTTGACTTTGACGTTGATCAAGTTGTAACAGCTTTTATCTTCTTTGAATTCATTCTTAAACTCTGAGACGTGACTATGAATTTCAAAAACTGTACACTCTGTACATGAAATTCACTTTTTTCTGACTTAATGCGCAGATCGACTTTCTTTAAAGTCTGTAAAATCTTTTTAACATGTTGCACATGTTCTTTCTTCATCTTTGAATATACTAGTATATCGTTCAGATATACTATGATGAATTGATTCAGATGATGTCATAGCACGTTATTCACAAATGTTTGAAACGTGACTGAAGCATTGATTAAATTGAAAGACATGATCAAATACTCATAATGTTCTAGTCAAGTGCAAAAGACTGTCTTTCACTCGTCTTCTTCTTTAATTCATATTCGATTGAATGCTTCAAGTATATCAAATTTTATAAATCACTGTGCTCTCTGAAGTCTGTCTTGCAGTTCAGATTCAAGCGATAGCGAATAGCTATTTTTAATCGTGATGTTATTTAATGCTTTGTAATCAACACATAGTCTTAGACTTTCATTCAATTTTGAAATAAACAAAATTGAGTATTTTGCTAATGACTGTGATTCTCTAATGAATTCTTTTCGCATGTTCTCTTTCAGATATTGTCGCAAAGCATCAAGCTTTTCTGTCAACAATGAGTAAATGAACTGTTTCATGAGTTTCTTGTCATCTATAAGCTTGATCTCATGATTTCACGATTGATGTTTGAGTAGTGTCTCTTGATCACTTTCTTTCTCAAACAGAATCTTATATTTCTGATATTCTTTAGAAATTTCAACGATAGCGAAATTACTTTTAATCTCTCTGCTTCATAACATCTGTGCATCTGAGCTGTTCTTCAGCTCGCTGCGCATATCATTTGCTGTCATTACGAAGATTTTCACATTCTCTGATGACTTCAATATTGAGTGCAATCACGTTGTTTTTGTATCAAGAAAAGCAATTATCTCATTGACTCAATCTATCATTGAATTGATCATACGAAGTCATGATATGTTTAGAACTATATCGCTGTCTAACTGCTTCGTAACATTTAAACGTAACTTCTTTCAATAACGTTCAAGTTTTAAATGAATAAGTCGAGTCTTTTGATCTATTAATTCATTATTATACTTCATGAGTGTTTCATCAAAGTTTTGCAGATTGTAAGATTCTTTCTTCTTCTGCAAAGATATTTGCACTTTTCTAGCAAATTCTGAAAATATATAGTTTCTTGTACAGTCACTGTCAATGAATAAACATGCTGTATGATCGTTGATCTTGACTCAGACTTGTAACTGTGTCAAGTTACTTGTGAAGATAAATATGCTTTCAATTTTCAACTCTTGACTAGACTTCTTCAATGATTTATTGATCGAAGAGTCTTCTAGTTTTTTAAACTAAAAGCTTGCTTCTTAAGTACTTGTTTTATGTACTGAAATCAATTTGAATTGACTTTCTTCTGTGAATATTTCTTTGAATCACACAGATCAAATCTCTCTCTGATGACTTCTGTCATCTGTTTAAGTTTTTTGAATATATGATTTTCATTAAAGAGTACATATTCTTCTTGCTTAATGAACTTGACTTCTGTGAGTGACTTCTTCATGACTATGTCATGATATCAAATGCTTTTATGCAATGTGATCAACTTATCTTGAACTGTGTCACAAATAGCTTGATGTATTTCATTCTTGATCTGTTGCATGCGCTGTGAAAAATCTTTCTCTTTCTGTCTAAAGAGAGTGTACAGTTCGTTGTACATGCTTATAAAGCTTGCTTGATTTGTAAGCTTTCTAAGATCTTTCTTTACTTCAAGACAATCTTCTTCTTCTTTGAAAGCATCTTCTGTCGCGATAGTGAATGCTCATAGAGTTTCGCTAAGTCGATTTTCTTTCTCGACTGCTTGATGAATAGCTTTTTCTGTGCTGTTCGATCTATTCGAGTTATATTCTTCGCTGTCAAGAATCTCTGATTTCATGATCATAGTGAACGAACTTTCATCACTTTTCTCATCATGCACTTTCGACTGATGATGAGTTGCTGCGTAGAAATGATTCTTTCGTGAGAGTTTCAAGTATCATTCAGAATCTTTCTTATCACTCAGATGAGTGTGACAGTTATTTTCGTAACATGCTGTTCACGACAACGCTTAATGCTTATTTTTCTGATTTTCTTTCATTGTTGTGAAAGATCTATCTTGTTTATCATAAAGCTTTGACTTGTTCTTGTACTTGTTTTGAGTACAATCTCTGAAAAAATGATCTAGCTTTTCACATGTGTAACATGCTTTGCTCTGCTGAATCATTTTATCGCGAGCGTTTGTCAATATCTTTCGAGTTGCGTCTAACTTCATAGACTGAGAATCATAATAAGATTGCTTCTTCTTTTTCTTGCTTCATGCAACTGAGACATAAGCGATCTTGTTCTTCTTTTCAAGTCTTCGCTCATACTGTTGATTATTCAGCACGATTGTCTTGCTAATCATAACATGCAAAGTCACGAGTTTATTCGTACGAGCTATCTCATTCTTTATCACATTCTTCAGTTTTTTATAAAACTGTGCTGTAAAAGTCGAGTCATTTCATTCAATCTCTGCTGCAATTGACTGAAAAGCAGTGATGTACTTGAATGTTGATTCTGATTGCTTAATATCATACAGCTGTCGTTCGATGATTCATTTTGCATTTATGTCTTCATACATTCTTCGTATTGCTTACTCAAAGATAGAGAAGTTCTTAAAGACTTTTTTAGTCTCGTCTTCTTGATCTTCTAACTTATTCTTCAAGTGATTCTTTATTAATGATTTAAATCATTTGAAAACATCTCTTCTGAAGTACGAGAATGCAAACAATATCTTGTCATGAAATGAACTTAGTTTCTTATGTGCTCTGACATAGACGTTCACTTGTATAAGAAAAGCATCAAGCTTGTTTTTATCTTCATAATACAGATTTGAAGTCGATATTTTAATTAATGACTTGCTATTCAAGAATGCAGTGATGTTTGCTGATGTGATTTGTTCTGAGAATGATATAATGATCATGATAAGATGATACTCTGATATCTTGTGAAAGAATGATGCTCAAAGTGTAATGATTGTTTCTTTAACAACACAAGATATAAACAGAGATCAGTATATCAACAAACTAATCACTAGACTGAAGATCTGAGAATAGCTAAGACAATAGACTGTATTGACTATTACATGAGTTGAGCACGAAGCTTTTATCTAAGAGAACAATCATCATTATATAAACATAGAAGAATCATGTCAAGTCATTTCTGCTCTGAATGATCTTTCTGATCATTCTTGAGCAAGATGAGCAAGATGAGCATCATGCTCATCATGTTCACTGTGATCACTTCTGATTCAAGCGATTAGAGCGATCACTTTGAAACTCTGATTATGCAATGATTATCTAATCATTGCTTTATTTAATCATCTGCGAAAGAGTTCTAACAAACGTTTTCATACGTTAAAATCTCATTTAGTTATTCTTTCGCTCAAATGAAATCATCTTACAACTTCTCAATCAACGATGAGCGTGCTGTTGAACAGTTCACTCAAAGTATAATTGAAAATTCAGTTGAGATCTTTTGCACAATGTGAAAGCTTCAAAATCAAGTTCAACAACATGATGTTATCATTTCATCTTTGTTCATCATTCTCAATTCTTCAGTTTACATAAAATTGAATTCTCAATCTCTTGTGATGATAACTCAAATCATCACACAAATCTTGAACAATTAATCTTTCTTCATCATTCATCTTTTTGCAAATTCTGTCACTGTCTTCATCGCTTTTAAATTCGAGAAGCTTCTTAACATATCTGAGTATGAGAAGAACAAAGATTGATTAAATGCATGAAAGCAGAGTCTGATACAACGTATGAACATGAATGATGATCATTATTTCTCTCATTGAGTCAAGATCATTTATGTCAAGTCACAACTCATCATAAATAAGAAGACTCACAATCTAATGAGTCAATATCGAGTCAATGATCTCTGTATTATTTTCATCTTTGCAGATTGATAACATAAATTACATCATTGCTGTGACAATTCTTTCAAGACAGAAGATGCTCATTTATATTTTCGCGAAATTTTGAAGCAAGACATGAATAGCTTTGTCAACTACTACAATCTTTTCTATCAAAAGAAAGAACATTCTTTGATGAAAGATTTCTCATTGATTGACTGTCTGAAGTGTAATGTCAATTATTTCACTCAAGTCATTATCTTTTTCTAATGAAATCTCAATGAAACTTGATCATTCATCTTTCATCAATGAATTTAAGCATTCTCTGACATCAACGAAGAGCTTCAGCAGCTTAAGCATCATCAATCTCACTTCATCTTCATCATTGTTTCATTTGTCAAAGTCAAGAATGTCTTTGCATCAACTAGTAATTCTTTGAGTTCAAAGATCATCATTTTTGTGACTGTTGTTTTAACAATATCTTCATTTCTTTCTCTTTCATCTTTTGATGAGTCAATGAATCTAAACTTTGTCATTATCATCATTCAAGATAAGACTTTGATCGTTTTTGAAATCAAGAAAATCTGCAACAAGTGAAAGCTGTGTTACTATTGCAAGTTGCAACATTCAAGCAAAATTGCTAAAGAATGCTTAAATAAGAAGTTCTTCACTTTGTGTATCATGAATGTTTATGACAGTGACATCATTAATATAGATGAAGAAGTCTTGCTGTTTGCAAGAAAAGTTTAGTTTCTGAGCTAAGTTATGCTCAAAAATCTGTATACATATCATTTTGTTTACTAATCTCAATCTTTTCACTCTCACTTCAATCATATAAAAAGTTTTCTGCTAAATCTGTCTTGAAACTCTTTGAATTTGATTTGACATTCAAAGATAGTCACATGATAGTATTTTGTATTCTACGTCAAGCTCAATCTAAAGTTCTCACTCTCGCTCTGATTGATAGTGAAGTCTTTGCTTATGTCTTTATGAATAAATTCTTTGCGTAACAACATCATCTTTTCTTACATCAATTAACTCACTCTTGCAGACTTCAAGAATTTGATGATCAAGTCGCTTTAATCAATGATATTACTTATGTCGTTGAAATCACAATAATTCTTGATGAACACATTGAAAAACTATTCTTTTATGTCATTGAATTAAGTCAATATCTCATCATCATGAATCTGTCATGACTTCGTTGTCACGTCATTGATGTCAATTTTGAGCACAATATTCTTATTTTATCTTTCTTCTTTTGTCTTAATCATTGTTATTCATCTTTCGTCAAGATTTATGATCTTAATCAACAAGAAGAAAATTTCTCGTTCAAAGTTAACAAAGTAGCTTTCTTTCAATCTCGTTCTCAATTCGCTCACAAGAAGCAACTCAGTTCATGAATCATTCACAAGAAGCAATTCAGTTTACAGATTACTCACAAGAAGCAATTCAGTTTACAGATCATTCACAAGAAGTAATTCAGCATTCAATTCGCTTGCAAGAAGCAATTTAGTCTCTCATTCACTTGAAAGAAGTAACTCAGTTTTCAGTTCATTCACAAGAAGCAATTCAATTCTCAATTCACTTGTAAGAAGTAACTCAGTTTTTCGTTTGCTCATAAGAAGCAATATAACTTCTCGTTCGCTCACAAGAAGTCAACTAATACTTAGCTTATTCACAAGAAATAAATCTCGTTCAGTCTTGTTTCTTGTTTGAAACAAGAAGCTTTTAGTTGTATTCTTCAAGTCATTTAAAAAGAATACTCATTAAAAATCAAGTGTCAAAATTCTTTTCTTTCTAAAACTTTTATTGTTTCTCAAGCAGATCAATTTGATTAATCTTTTATACAACTTGACATAGTTGAGTTGAAAGCTCAAAACTTTGATCATGCTGCTCATGTCAAAGACATTGAAGTGTTTAACGTCATTCTAAAGAAAATCGATGTCTTCTTGAATTTTGAATCAATCTCATCTTCTAGTTTAGATTCTGATGAGTCAAAATCGCGTCATGCGACTTTGACTGTTTATTCAAAGAACAGCTCAACTCTTGCTCAGTTTTCATCTCACTTTCAAGACAGTATGTATGATAAGAATCATCATCTGAATCTTCATTAAATAAAAAAGAAATTTCATTTGACTGCATTCACAACACAAGAAGATCTTGAAGTTTATTAATAAAGTAAGAACGTTGATTCAGTTACAATTTTATCGTTCAGATATTTCAAGTTTCTAGATGTTTTTTTCAAGAAGAACGTTAATATCTTGTCTTTGCATCAAGTTCATGATCATGTCATATATCTTAAAGAAGATGCTCAACTCTCAGTCTTCGCTTTGTATAACATGAGTCATGATGAAATTTTAGAACTTCGTCGTTATCTGAATGAAAATCTGAGCAAAAATTTCATTCAAGTCAGTCGCTTTCAGATGATCATCTTTGTTCTTTTCATTAAGAAACTTAAAGAAAAACTTCACTTCTGTGTGAATTATCAAGATCTGAATGCTATCACAGTCAAGAATCGATATTCTTTGTCTCTGATCTCAGAAACGCTGAATTGTCTAAGTTGAACTAAAATCTTTATCAAGCTGAATATCATCTCTGCGTTCAATCAACTTTGAATCAAAGAAGAAGATGAAGTTTTTATTGTCTTTTGCACTCAATTTGAATTATTCAAGTATCTAATTATGTTCTTTGATTTATGTAATAAGTTTATCTTGTTTCAGAAGTACATCAACAATACTCTTTATGAACATTTAAATAAGTTCTGTACAGCTTATCTGAATGACATTTTGATCTATTTCGACAATGAACTCAAGCATGAGATTCATGTCAAGCTCATTCTGCAAAAGCTGCAAGAAGCAGATCTTCAGATGAATATAATCAAATGCAAGTTTCACGTCACTTAAGTCTTGTATCTAGAATTGATAATCATCATCAAAAAGATCAAGATGAATTTTTTCAAGATAAACATCATTGTCAACTGATTCATCTTGATCAACATTAAAGACATTCAAAGTTTTCTAAATTTCGCGAACTTTTATAAAAGATTCATTTATGACTATAGTAAAATAACTATCTCACTCACTCATTTCATCAGAAAACATGTACTCTTTGTCTGATTTCAGAAATGTCGAATTGCATTCAACATTCTTAAGAAAGTCTTCACTTTCAAGATTATTCTTTGTCACTATAATTCAGATCACAAGATTGTGATAGAAATCAATGCTTTGAACTATGTGTTTAAAAACATTCTCTTTTAATATGATGAGAATGAGATTCTTCATTCAGTCGCTTAATTTTTGAAGAAGCATAACTCAATCGAGTGTAACTACGAGATCTACGATAAAGAACTCATGATCATTGTTTGCACTTTCAAGAAATGATGATCAGAGCTTGAAGATTCTATTTATTCTGTTGAGATGATCACAAATCATAAAAATCTTGAGTATTTCATGTCAATTAAGCAGTTGAGTCATCATCAAGCTCGTTGAAGTGAGTTTCTGTTTAAATTCAACTACAGTACTTCGCACTAAGTCTTCGCGTGCGCTCTTCAACCAAATCACCATCTCACCTGCATCAATCATTGAACCATCAAATTCAGCTGAGGAACTTCAATATTTGGGCTGGTTATTTAGTAGTATATGATCTATGATTTTTCAATCAATATTTAGTATATCAGCTCTTCGCTATAATTAGAGCTTCACATCTGCGTGACATACTGGAAATTAGCCTCTCTATTACCTTCTTTCGTATGTTCCCTCAGACCTTCTGTAAAATCTGAAACAGTTGGGTTTTAGCTTCCTCGCCTTTATTCTTCAGTTTATTCAAATTCGGATAGACTTTATAGACTTTCTTCAGTAGAACTCAGAGATTTTCGATGAGGTTCAAATCGAGACTGTACGAAGATCACTTCATGACTTCTATACTCATTTTCTGAAACCAGAGCTTCGATTTTCTGACTCTATGTATCGAAGCATTATTCTGCATAAACACTAGTTCTGACTCTCATATGTCAGCCAAATTGTGATTCAAAATCTGAATGTAGAAGACTGCTGAATAGTCGTGTTTTTTGAATTCGAAGTCTCGATCGAGCAGGTATAAATTCGATCTTTCAGAATCTCAGAAAGCTTCTCAAATCATAATGAAAAAGAACTTTCCACTGGAAATTTTCATCACTTTATCTCTATTCCATTTCTGTTTGGAAATTTCAAACACTCATTCTGATGTTTTACCTGATCTTCGAGTCACGGATGCTTCATTCGATCAGATGACATTGTCTCATTGATTCACGGTTCAATTCTTATGCTTTTTAGCCCATTTTAATCGAAGCAGAGCAACTTCAGATGTTAATTTCGATCGTCGAAGAGCTAGTCAGTGAGAAATTCCGTGGGCTCGTAGTGTTGCGTTGAGAGTTCTCGCGTTCAAATCGATCTCGATGTTCATTTTCAGCTGTCTTCAGATGATTTTAGACTTCGATCGTAACTGACGTAACAGTATTCTAGCTGCTTGAGAAGTAATTGATAAGAGTCTTCCTGATCTGAATTTATTAACTTCGAAGAATGTTGTTTGAAGCCTTCCCAAAACGCTTTGAACGATGCTTGAGGGAACATTCAAACTTCGTGCTATTTAGGTGAGTGTAAGGCCTAATTTAGCTTGTTCTGATATTTCATCTTTGACGAGCAAAGAAAGCTTCTTTCTAGAAGTCTTGTTACCAGAAATTGAAGTTAACGAAGCTCTTCTGAGCATTGTGAATGCAGTTGAAGAAGATGAGTTGTTTTGAAGATACGCGATTTAACATGTTTTCGCGATTTACGCGAAGACTTAGTGCGAGATACTGTATCACATCGCTTATTGTCTCGACAAGATTGAGGATAAGTTGAATGCTTTGACACGTCACTCAGAAGATCTTTTTAAGAAGAAAAATACATTCGATTCTCAACATCAATATTAACATCAGACAATTCTGAAAACTCATGTTTTAAATTTTAATATTGTTGAGAATCTTGCTTTTGACATCTTCAACATCAAGATCATGAAGCTTTAATCACAAATCATCGCTCTAGATTCAGTTCAGTTACATTTGTTCTCAGTTATCTCAGCACTTTCACAAATTCTAGTTTTCATGAATTTAAAAATTGAAGAATTTGATGTTGAAAACATCAAGTCTCAGCTAGATCAAGACACTCTGAATCTTAATGAAGATTCTGCTGACATTCTCACTCAAACATTGTGAAAGCAAATTGAAATCAATGACAAATTCGCAGTTCAGATAATCAAAGTGCTTTGCAATGAAGCATGACATCACAACAAGATCTTTCTAGTCGAGTGTGAAAAACATGAGAATCATCTGTACTTTCAAGAAAGAAAGTACATGCTCAACTCAGATAAATTACGTCTTCGTATCATTCAGCTCGCTCATGATAATGTTGTCAATGATCATTCAGAAAGAGCAAAAAGCTATGAACTGATCAGTTGAGTCTACTGATGATCAAACATCTATAAGTATGTTCAACGCTTCATACAGAACTGTCATGTATGCACACGTTTCAAGCTTTCTAGACAATGAACTCAAGAATGATTGTGTTCTCTTTCAGTTCTTGAACGTCGTTGACGTAATATCTTCATGAACTATGTAAATTCTTTATCGCTCAGTATCTTCATGAGTATCACATATAAATATGTTCTAGTCTTTATTGATCATTTTATCAAAATAAGATATTTAGTTTTCATCACTTTTATGAAAGTTGAAGAAGTTATCAACTGCTTCTATGCTCATGTTTGAAAACATCATGATTTACTAGAGTTCTTCATGTCTGATCGAGATACACAATTCATTTTTAATGTCTGAAAGCATATGTGTAAAATGCTGAAGATAAACATCAAGTTATCAACGATATATAACTCTGAAATCAATGATCAAATCAAGAGAGTGTCAAAATCATGCTTAAATGATACAATCAATGAAGATCAGAGTTATAGTGCTTGATCTTTAGAAATAGCTATAACTGAATATTAAGAATACAGAAGAAGATTGATACAAAAGCTTCTATTTATATAATGTTCAGAGACTGTGCTAAACTTGAAAGAAATATGTTTATGACATGAAAAGAATGTAATGTAAATGAACAAGATGTTGATGAAAGAAAAGAGTGTTGAGAAAGAAAAAAGAGATTGAGTCATATCTGAGTCAAATCTGAGTCAAACCTGACTAGCTCGCTGATTAGTTCTAATCATTACGCAAAGAACTCGCTAACGTTCACTGCGAATTGATTAAAGCTTCAGTCTTGTTCAGTCTTATCAGTCTTGATACACTCGTAACATTACTTCTTTCTTTGAAAATTCATGTTTGCATGAATGTAGTTCATTTGCTCGCTTTTGTTGATAGTTATTTCAATATTTAGCGCGATTTGTTTGAATATAGCTTATGAAATTCGTTCAAAACTTTCTCTGAGTTATCGAATTTTTCTTTATTGACATAGTATTATTCGTCATTTCTATCTAAATCTGTTCATTTGACTTTGTACTGTATTCAATCTCAATAGCGTCTGAAGTTCAATATATCATCTTCAATAGTGATTGATTTGAATGATTCTGAATGCTGTTTCGATAGAGAATCTTCTGAACACAATCATAGTAGCTTTAAGCTGAACATTGAATGCAGATGCTTCATGCTGATTGATAGATGAAGATGATAGAAGATACTCACTTTGACAGTGATTTGATAAAGATCTAGCTGTTTGTCTTTCAAATCTTTGCAGAGTCTTGTTGTCTTAACATTTCTGAAAGATAGTCAAACTCAGTCATTTACTTCATAGATGATGTTTCGTCTATGTTTATTTACCTGAACTTCGATGATCAGCTTCGTCTTTTTCAATTGTTGACGATCGAAGTTCAGTAGTTCTTTCATTCAAATGACAATATCATTTGCTTTTCTAACTTTAAGTCGTTCATGAGTTGTTTCATAGTCAGTCGTATCTGAATCAAAACTCATTCGAGAATGAAATTCTTTATTGAAGTAAAAGAAGATCATTGAAGTGATCAAGAAGATATTGAAATTGTCGCTGAATTTTATCATAGATATTCATTTGACTCAGTCGTTCTGCATGTAATTGCAGTAGATTCTAAGTTCACATTCAACGTCTTGATTAACTTGTTTCGATTGATCATTGATCTCAGAATGATAGACTGTGAATAGACTAGCTGTGATTCTCAGTCACTTGCAAAGACTTTTTCACATAGTTGATATAAACTGAGAGTCTCTGTTTGAAACAATAGAACTGAGTAGATCATGCAGTCGATAGACGTTTCATAGCATGATTCAAATCATTTCTTCGACTGAGATGTCATCGTCTTCTCAATGACAGAAAACATAGTGATGTTCTTTGATGAAATGACATATGATTGTGCAAATAACGTTATAGCTTTCTGACAGAGATAGTTTAGTAATGAAGTTCATAGCTATATCTTTTCAGCGTTTCTGTGAAATTGAGAGAGAATGATGAAGTTCATTGATGCTATCTCTAGAGACTTTGCTTCGCTGATAAGCATGACAGTTTCAGATGTATCATCAAATAGTAACTCGATGATCTGATCAATAGTAGAAACGCTGAACTAGATTAATGATTCATCTATTGTTGAGATGAAAGATTGAAGATTGATCATGCACTTCTTGTAGTAATTTCGTGTGCATGTTTTCAGAGACTCACAGTAAATCTTTTTTAAATAGAACGTCGTCAATGATTTCGCAGTTCTTCAGTTTAGTGATATGAAATTTGAGCTTGTTTTCGTTCATAGCTTGTCTATATTCGCTGCAGAACTAATCTGTTTGATTGATCATTCATACTCGTTGATAAAGATTTGCTTTCGATTCAATAGATAGAACATTGATTCTATCAAAGATCAGAATAGTTTGAAAATAATCTTCAAGACACTGAGCTCATTCAAAGACGTTTGCTAGAAGCATTCTGATTAGGGCATTGACTTTAATGTTCATTTTATCTGATCTAAAGATGATCTGAAAGTTGAACTTCAATAGAATGTTCAGATAGTTAACTTGTCATTGACTTAACTGTTTGTTTTTCATAAAGATCTTTAAAGCTTGATGATCAATGAACATCTGAATGAGTAGTTCAGTGCATTTCAGCTCGAATCATCAGTGTTCAAAGCATCGAATAATGACTAGCAATTTCTTGTCATAGATGTGATAATTGATTTCAGCGAAGATCATGCTTTTGCTGTAGAAGATCATTGAATGAAGAACTTTCTCATCATCATACTGAGATAGTATTTCACCTTTTACATAGTTCAAAGCATCGATCTTCAGAATAGCTTGTCGTTTGAGATCAAAGTGACGAAGTACTGAGATCAAGCTGACTTGTTTCTTTAGATTGTCAAAGACTTGAACACAGATCTCATTTCAAACAAAAGATGTGTTCTTTCTAGTCAGCTGAGTGAATAATTTGACTAGATTCAAGAAGTTCTTAATGAAACAACGATAGAAGTTAACAAATCTCACGAAGCTCTGAATTTCTTTTAGATTGATTGAAGTGATTCAGCTGACTATGACTGTCACTTTACTAAAGTTCATACGAAAATCTAGTTCTGATACAATGACTTCTAGAAAGACAGTCTCTTCTACATTGAATTTGCACTTTCGAATATTCATTTGCAGTTCAGCTTCGCGTAGTCGACTCAATACTAGTTTGACATGATCTCTATGTTTCTTTCTCATTTTGCTATAGATGAGAATGTCATCTAGATAAACTTGACAAAAGTCGTTCAGAAAGTTTCATAGAACTAGACTGATCGTCGAATCGAGTTTCGGGTTGACATTTTGAACCCGAACCGTACTCGAATCGGATTGCCCACATTTTCAACTCGATTCGAGTCGAATTGAGCATATTTCCAACCCGACGCGACTCGACCCGACTGGGAATTGGGTCAACCCGACCCGACCCGCCAAGGATCCGAGCTTGGCGTCAAGAGGGCTAAATATAGAAAATTTTCCGGTTTTCGACTTTTGCATTACCTTTTTGCATTACCTTTTGATAGAGAGCCATGAAGGGAAACATGAAGGCCGTTTGATAGAGAGTCATAAAGGGGAACATGAAGGTCGTTTGGTAGAGAGTCATGGCGGGGAACATGAAGAGAAACATGAAGGCCGTTTGATAGAAGATCATGACGGAAAACATAAAGAGGAACATGAAGAGGAACATGAAGGGGAACAAGAAGATCGTTTGATAGAAGGCCATGACGGGAAACATAAAGAAGAACATAAAGAGAAACATGAAGAGAAACATGAAGGGGAAACATGAAGGCCGTTTGACTTTGATAGAGAGTCATGACGGGAAAACATGGTAGAAAGCCATGAAGGAGAATCATGTAGGCTGTTCGATCAAGCTATTTACATCTACCTAATATCTTGTCGAGTCGAATCGAGTTTTCGGGTCGGATTGTCGGATCAAGCTTCTCAACTCGATTCGAGTGCTCGAATTCAACTTCTCAACTCGACCCGACACTTTTTCAAAAAAATTTCAACCCGACCCGACACTTTTCGAGTCGAGTACTCGACTCGAACTCGAATACTCGACCCGACGCGATCAGTCTACATAGAACGTCATTCATATATTGCTGAAAAGGCATCGATTTATTAGTTAGTTCAAATGATAGCATCTTGTATTTATATGCTTCTAAAGCAGTGATAAATGTGATGTAATTCTCATTATCGAGATGCATTTGAAGTTTGTTGAACGCTGATATAATGTTCAATCTAGTCAGATGCTTGCAACTCACTATTTTATCAATGATCTCATTTATCAGCGATAAAGAGTATCTATTTCTTTTGAAAATGACATTTAGCTTTTGATAATTCACGCAGAATCGAAAATCTTCATTTGCTTTGAGAGCGAATAGAACAAGAAAGAAATAGAGAGTCTGACTAGAAGTGATGAATCTCTTTGACAGATTCTCGTTTAAGTACTTCTTTACTTTCAAAAGTTTGACAGAGAACATTTAATAGACTTGACAGCGAGAAAGCGTTGAATCATTGATGAGTTCAATTTTATGATCATAGAAGTGATGAGAGAATAGTTTATTTGATTGAGTTCGATCAAGAACATTTAGAAACTCATGATATTTCGATGACAGCTTCGCTTTAATATCTTTCAAATTCTGAGTCATTTCATTGATTGAAGAGACGTTTAGAGCGTTCAAATTGCACTGAGTATTGTACGTGATTTCTCTATTGATGTTCATCATAAATAGAGCAAAGACTTCAATCTTGTTCTTCTTTGAATGATTCAATAGTGTCTTGAACGAAGCTGCGTCTATGCTTCAAATCGAGAATGACTCTTCTTGAATGAGTTGTTTGAGCATCATAGAGATCTTAGTCTGAGTGATTGAAGAAGATGAAGTTGATTGCAATCAACTTAAGTGCTTTGAATTGAGAGAGATCGAAAAAATCAAAATAGAAGTATTCAATTGATTTGAAAAAACAATGACGTCGTTTTGCATATTCAATAATATTTCGTTTTTATTCATTCAGAGCTTACTCAATATGACTTCATGATGATCAATATCAGCTATCAGCATTGATACAGTCAATTTCTTATGACTTTCGATGATGAGATTAAATAGAATTTTATGAGTGATGATCTTCTTAAATATCTTTTCATCATAATCTCTTATTAGCTTCTCTTTTGTCAGTGATATAAATTGAATTTTCAGTTTCTCGCATACTTTATTGACTAGATTAGAATGTATGATTGTGTAAACAACTGAATCACTGTTTATTAAAGAATGAAGACTGAAAGATTGATTCTGAGAGATGAGATGAACATCAATTAGAAACGACTTTTCAAACTAATTTTCTTTCGATAGAATTTCGTCTAGTTTGCATAAAGATATAATCTTTATCTCTTCAATGACTTTTGAAGAGATGACTAGTTTTTTGAATCGAAATTCGAATTGAAATCGAAGCAATCATATTCATTGTTCACTGCATTGATTCTAGTAGATCGATCAAAGCACTCTTTAAAGCTATGATCGAATTTATGATATATGAAACAGCTTTCAACTAGAATATCTGCTTCTTTGACGCTAGTTAAAATCGCATCGCGCGACTTTAGCTGATCAGACTTCAAGTGATCGACTGACTGAGTGACAACAGTCACTTTATGAAAGATAGTCTTAAAAAGATTATTGACGCGTTTGATCTTGTTCTTAATCTCTCAAATGACACACTGATCATTATTCAAATGAATCAAATAGAAACGAATTTCTTTTAGAAAATCAGATTGAACTAGTTGATCTACTCAAATGAATCAAAGATGAAAGTGTATTTTATCTTTCAGATCAGCAATCAGTTGCTTCTTGTAATAGTTTAGATAGAAAGATAGACGTTGAAACTGAGTATAGAATTCATTGAATTTCTTGAATTCTTGAATCAAGTTGTAGTATTTTCTATGAAAGTTGACTTTCTTATTTGAATTATCAAACAACTGAGCTAGCTCTTTCAAAAAATCATCGATGATTCTATAGAGATTGACACAGTCACGTTCGCATCTAGCTTGAGTAATCTCAACTGCATCATTGAATAATCTACAATGTATATAGCTCAATTTGACTCATTCATTAGAAAAGAGATTGACGTTGATCTCTAGTTTATTCTGAATTTTTTCGTATCAATTCTCTCAAGTAAAGTTCTTTTCATCAGTAAACAGCAAAGAATCAGGTATTTTTTGAGATCTAGAACGCTCAGAGTAGGTGAAATCAGAAAAAGTGATTTCTTTAGCTTGAAGTCTAGTCTTCAACTCTTTGATTTCGTCTTCTTGTTGTTTATTTAACTCGTAGAGTCGATCTGTTTCTTCATCAAGAACTAGACTTCAAGTCTTTCAGATTTCATAGAACATGAGAAGTATTATTGTTTTAGTGAATGATTCATCATCTTCATGAATGAATGAGACAGCACTTGATGATTTCGTTGAATCAGCATCAGAGATTTGAAAGAAATGATTTCGAAATTCTTCGAAATGCTCTTCAGTAAATGAACGACTAAACATGATGAGATTTGTTTGAAAAGAGAATTGAACGAATGATGATGCTTGACGATTGAAGAAAAAAGATGTATGAAGTGAGATTCAATCTTCAATAAAGAAGATGAGAATTAATTTGATTCTTGAGCAATTCACGAAGATTCTTTATCATGATTCTCGTAATTGAGTGAACTTTGCATACTTAATGAGTGATAAGTAGTCTAGCAATTCAAACAGTCTTGTCGTTGATTCTATTCAATTCTCTAGTGTTGTTTTATCTTTCGATTATTGTTAATCATCAGATAAATGAATTTCTTTAAACTTGTTCTGTTTAGATGAGTATGTTGAATGAGTAATGAGATCAGTATCATGTGATTAACAAATTCTTAATATAATGTCAGAATCATGTCTAAATGATACAATCAATGAAGATCAGAGTTGATAATGCTTAATCTTTAAAGATAGCTATAACTGAATATTAAGAATACAGAAGAAGATTGATACAAAAGCTTCTATTTATGTAATGTTCAGAGACTGCGCTAGGCTCAAAAGAAATGTGTTTATAACATGAGAAGAATGTGATGTAGATGAACAAGATGTTGATGAAAGAAAAGAGTGTTGAGAAAGAAAAAAGAGATTGAATCATATTTGAGTCAAATCTGAGTCAAACCTGACTAGCTCGCTGATTAGTTCTAATCATTACGCAGAAAACTCGCTAGCGTTCACTGTGAATTGATTAGAGCTTCAATCTTGTTCAGTCTTATCAGTCTTGATACGCTCGTAACAGAAAATCAATGCTGTCATGAAGCATTATTAGATTTGTCATCGAGTTTGAGTTGCTTAATTCAACCCAGATTGAGTTTCAGTGTTGAGTTGAGTTGAGAGAGATCAACTCAACTCAATCAAGTTGAGTCAGACTCTCAACTCAACTCAGTCAACTTGACGAGTTGACTCGAACTCAATTGCAGATCTACTTTCTATCAAATTCTCTATCAAATTTTCTATCAAAGTGATCAAACTTTCTATCAAACTCTCTATCATGTTCTCTATCATATTTCTCATCAATCTTTTTATCAAATTCTCTATCAAATTGATTGCAAAATTGATTGCAAAAAAAAAAATTTGAAAAAAAGAGAAAAAGTATACTATTTTTAGTACATAGTATACTATATTTAGTAACAAAAATCAAGTTCAAGCAACTCAACTTGATCTTGAGTTGAGCTCGAGTTGAGAAGAATCAACTCAACTTCAACTTGAACTCAGAATTGAGTTGAGTTGATTTCTCTCAACTCAACTCAACTCTAACTTGATGATAGATCTAAGCATTATCTTTGAGTCTTTGTCAACTACATGCAGAATGATTGAGCTAAGTGACTTTCTGAAGTCAAATTCATCGTCAATAATGCATCATCATTAATCACTTTAACATCATTCTTCTTGATTAATTCAAGTCAAAACTCACGTCTAGATTTCAAGTTTTCTGAGTCTCTGTTTGAGAATCTTACATTTCAAGCTTGAAACAAGTTAATCAATGTCAAAGAGTTCATCAAGAAGATGAAGAAATTAACTGAGCATTTACGTGATGAGATGCTTATAGCTCAGATCATTTATGAATTCAATGTCAATCTCTTTTATCGTTCTTGTTTTAAATACTTCTGTCATGATGTCAGATCATCAACTCAATTTACAACATAAATCATCGATGTCTTAAATAATCTCGATTCATTGAATCTGTTTCGCAGTTCAATGAATCAAGTCATTAATCTAGTCAACGTCATCTTAATTTAGTCTCAGCAATTCTGTTTTAATCATCTCAGTTATGTGTGCAAATCTTTGCAATCTTAAATTATAAAACTACTGTTTAGTCTTGATTCTGCTCGATTCATGTATATAAAAGTTGAGCTTTCGTTCTTTTCTTTCACTCTTTGTCTTTCATCTTATACATTATCTGATGTATTGTCTTGTATTTAGATTCTATCAAAGTAATAATAATAATATCAGTCTTTTATATTAATAGTATCTCTAGTTTAGCTCAATTTCTGACATTACAAAAGATCTACACTTTCTGCAACATTTTCATATGTTGAAATCTCGTCTAGTTATTCTTTCGCTTAAATGAAGTTATCTTACAATCTTTTGATCAATGATGAGCGTGCTGTTAAACAGTTCACTCAAAGTGTGATCGAAAATTCAGTCGAGATCTTTCGCGTAATGCATGAGCTTCAAAATCAAGTTCAACAACATGATGTTATCATCTCATTTTTGTTCATTGTTTTCAGTTCTTCAATTTATATAAAGTTGAATTCTCAGTTTCTTGCAATGATAACTCAGATCATTGCACAAATCTTGAACAATCAATCTCTCTTCATCATTCATCTCTCTGCGAATTCTGTCACTGTCTTCATTACTTCTAGATTCAAGAAGCCTTTTGACATATTTAAATATGAGAAGAACAAAGATCAATTGAATGCATGAAAGCAGAGTTTGATACAGCGCATGAACATGAACGATGATTGTTATCTCTTTTATCAAGTCAAGATCATCTATGTTGAGTCACGACTCATTATAGATAAGAAGACTCACAATCTAATGAGTCAATATTGAGTCAATGATCTCTGTGTTATTTTCATCTTCGCAGATTGACAACACAAGTTGCATCATTACTGCAACAATTCTTTCAAGACAGAAGATGCTCATTTATATCTTCGCGAAACTTTGAAGCAAGACATGAATAACTTTGTCAACTACTACAATCTTTTCTATCAAAAGAAAGAATGTTTTTTGATGAAAAATTTCTCATTGATTGACTGTCTGAAGCGCAATGTTAATTATTTCACTCAAGTCATTGTTTTCTTTTGACGAAATTTCAATGAAATTCGATCATTCATTTTTTATTAATGAGTTCAAGCATTCTTTGACATTGATGAAGAGTTTCAGCAGCTTAAGCATCATCAATCTTACTTCATCTTTGTCATTGTTTCATTCATCAAAGTCAAGAACATCTTTGCATTGACTAGTAATTCTTTGAATTCAAAGATCATCACTTTTGTGACTGTTGTTTTGACAGTATCTTCATTTCTTTCTTTCTCATTTCTTGATGAGTCAATAAATTTAAGCTTTGTCATTATCATCATTTAAAATAAGACTCTGATCGTTTCTGAAATCAAGAAAATCTGCAACAAGTGAAAGTTATGTTACTACTGCAAGTTGCAACATTTGAGCAAAATCATTAAAGAATGCTCAAATAAGAAGCTCTTCACTCTGCGTATCATGAACATCTACAACAGTGACATCATCAATATAAATGAAGAAGTCTTGCTGTTTGCAAGAAAAGTTTAGATTCTGAGCTAAGTTACGCTCAAAAATCTGTATACATATTATTTTGTCTACTAGTCTCAATCTTTTCACTCTCACTTCAATCATATAGAAAGTTTTCTGCTAAATCTGTCTTGAAACTCTTTGAATTTGATTCGACATTCAAAGATAGTCACATGATAGTATTTTGTATTCTACGTCAAGCTCAATCTAGAGTTCTCACTCTCGCTCTGATTGATAGTGAAGTCTCTGCTTATGTCTTTATGAATAAATTCTTCACGCAACAACATCATTTCTTCTTGCATCAATTAATTCATTCTCGCAGACTTCGAGAATTTAATGATCAAGTCGCTTTAATTAATGATATTATTCATGTCGTTGAAATCACAATGATTCTCGATGAACACATTGAGAAACTATTCTTTTATGTCATTGAATTAAGTCAATATCTCATCATCATGAATCTGTTATGACTTCATCATCACGTCATTGATGTCAATTTTGAACATAATATTCTCATCTTGTTTTTCTTCTTCTGTCTTAATCATTGTTGTTCATCTTTCATCAAGATCTATGATCTTAATCAACAAGAAGAAAATTTCTCGTTCAAAGTTAACAAAGTAGCTTTCTTTCAGTCTCGCTCTCAATTCACTCACAAGAAGTAACTCAGTTCACGAATCACTCACAAGAAGCAATTCAGTCTACAGATTGCTCACAAGAAGCAATTCAATCTTCAGTTTGCTCGCAAGAAGCAATTTAGTTTTTCATTCACTCGAAAGAAGTAACTCAGTTTTCAGTTCGCTTGCAAGAAGCAATCTAGTCTTTTATTCACTTGAAAGAAGCAACTCAGTTTTCAGTTCACTCACAAGAAGCAATTCAGTTTTCAATTCGCTTGCAAGAAGCAACTCAGTTTCTCATCTGCTCACAAGAAGCAATATAATCTTTCGTTCGCTCATGAAAAGTTAACTAATACTCAGCTCGTTCACAAGAAACAAATCTCGTTCAATCTTGTCTCTCATCTGAAACAAGAAGCTTTTAATTGTATTCTTCAAATCATTCAAAAAGAATATTCATCAAAAATCAAGTGTTGAAATTCTTTCTTCTTTAAAACTTCTGTTGTTCTTCAAGCAAATCAATTCAATTGATCTTTTATACAACTTGACATAGTCAAGTTGAAAGCTCGAAGCTTTGATCATGCTGCTCATGTCAAAAACATTGAAGTGTTTAGCATCATTCTAAAGAAAATCGATGTCTTCTTGAATCTTGAGTCAATCTCGTCTTTTAGTCTAGACTCTGATGAGTCAAAACTGCGTCATGCAACTTTGACTGTCTGTTCAAAGAACAGCTCAACTCTTGCTCAGTTCTCGTCTTGCTCTCAAGACAGTATGTATGATAAGAATCATCGTTTGAATCTTCATTAAATGAAAAAGAAATTTCATTTGACTGCATTCACGACACAAGAAAATCTTGAAGTCTATCGACAAAGTAAGAACGTCGATTCAGTCACAATTCTATCGTTCAGATATTTTAAGTTTCTAAATGTTTTCTTTAAGAAGAACGTCGATATCTTGTCTTTGCATTAAGCTTATGATCATGTCATACATCTTAAAGAAGATGCTCAATTCTCAGTCTTCGCTTTGTACAACATGAGTCGTGATGAAATTCTAGAACTTTGTTGTTATCTGAATGAGAATCTGAGCAAAGATTTCATTTAAGTCAATCACTTTCAGACGATCATCTTTGTTCTTTTCATCAAGAAATTTGAAGAAGAACTTCACTTCTGCGTGAACTATCGAGATCTGAACGCTATCACAGTCAAAAATCGATATTCTCTGTCTCTGATCTCAGAAACGCTGAATCATTTAAATTGAGCTAAAATCTTTATCAAGCTGAATATCATTTCTGCATTCAATCGACTTTGAATCAAAGAAGAAGATGAAACTTTCATCATCTTTCACACTTGATTTGAATTATTCAAGTATCTAGTCATGCTCTTCAATCTATGTAATAAGTCTATTTCATTTCAGAAGTACATCAACAATATTCTTTGTGAACATTTAGATAAGTTTTGTACAGCTTATCTGAATGACATCTTGATCTATTTTGACAATGAACTCGAGCACAAGATTCATGTCAAGCTCATTCTGTGAAAGCTGCAAGAAGCAGATCTTCAGATGAATATAATCAAATGCAAGTTTCACATCACTCAAGTTTCATATTTAGAATTGATAATCATCATCAAAGAGATCAAGATGAACTCTTTTAAGATAAACATCATTGTCAATTAATTCATCTTGATCAACGTTAAAGACGTTCAAAGTTTTTTAGATTTCACGAACTTCTATAAAAGATTCATTTATGACTATAGTAGAATAATTATCTCGCTTACTCATCTCATCAGAAAAGATGTACTCTTTGTCTGATTTCAGAAATGTCAGATTGCATTCAACACTCTTAAGAAAGTCTTCACTTTCAAGATTATTCTTCGTCACTATAATTCAGATCACAAGATTGTGATAGAAATCAATGCTTCAAACTATGTGTTCAAAAACATTCTTTTTCAGTATGATGAGAACGAGATTCTTCATTCAGTCACTTACTTTTCGAAGAAGCATAACTCAATCAAGTGTAACTACGAGATTTATGATAAAGAACTCATGATCATTGTTTGCGCTTTCGAGAAATAATGATCAGAGCTTAAAGACTCTATCTATTCTGTCAAGATGATCACGAATCACAAAAATCTTAAGTATTTCATGTCAACTAAGCAGTTGAATCATTATCAAGCTCGTTGAAGTGAGTTTCTGTTTAGATTCAACTATCACATTGCTTATCATTTCAACAAGATCAACGATAAGTTGAATGCTCTGACACGTCGCTCAGAAGATCTTTTTAAAGAGAAAGATACATTCGATTCTTGACATCAATATCAACATCAAACAATTCTGAAAACTCATGTTTTAAATCTCAATATTATTAAGAATCTCATTTTCAACATCTTTAACATCAAAGTCATGAAGCTTCAGTCATAAATCATTGCTTTAAATTCAATTCAGTTACATCTGTCTTTAATTATCTCAGCACTCTTGCAAATTCTAGTTATCATGAATCTAGAAATCGAAGAATTCCACATTGAAAACATTAAGTCTCAGCTAAATCAAAACATTCTGAATCTTGATGAAGATTTTGTTAACATTCTTACTCAAACATTGTGAGAGTAAGTTGAAATCAATAACAAATTCGCAGCTCAAATAATTGAAGTGCTTTGCAATGAAACATGACATCACAACAAGATCTCTCTAGTTGAGTGTGAAAAACATGAGAATCATCTGTACTTTCAAGAAAGAAAGTACATGCTCAACTCAGATAAACTACATCTTTGTATCATTCAACTCACTCATAATAGTGTCATCAATAATCACTCAGAAAGAGCAAAAAGCTATGAACTGATCAATCAAGTTTACTGATGATTAAACATTTATAAGTATGTTCAACACTTCATATGAAACTGTCACATGTACACACGTTTTAAGCTCTCTAAACAATGAATTCAAGAATGATTGTATTTTCTTTCAGTTTTTGAACGTTGTTGATGTGATGTCTTCATGAATTATGTAGATTCTTTATCGCTCAATATTTTCATGAATATCACATATAGATATATTTTAATCTTCGTTGATCATTTTATCAAAATGAGACATTTAATTCTCATCACTTTTATGAAAGTTGAAGAAGTTATCAACTGCTTTTATGCTCATGTTTGAAAACATCATGATTTACTTGAGTTCTTCATGTCTGATGAAGACACACAATTCATCTTCAATGTCTGAAAGCATATGTGTAAAATGTTAAAGATAAATGCTAAGTTATCAACGACATATCATTCTGAGATTGATGATCAAATCAAGAAAGTCAATGCTGTCATGAAGCATTATCTTCAAGTCTTCGTCAACTACATGCAGAATGACTGAGTTAAATAACTTTCTGAAGTCAAATTCATCATCAATAACACATCATCATTAATCACTTTAACATCATTCTTCTTGATTAATTTAAGTCAGAATTCATGTTTAGACTTCAAGTTTTTTGAGTCTCTGCTTAAGAATTTTACGTCTTAAGCTCAAGACAAGTTAATCAATGTTGAAGAGTTCATCAAGAAGATGAAGAAACTAACTGAGCATCTAGATGATGAGATGCTTATAACTCAGATCATTTACAAATTCAATGTTAATTTCTTTCGTCGTTCTTGTTTTAGATACTTCGTCGAAGATGAAGTCTGATTAAATGCTCACAATCTCAGCATCGCTCATCTCACTGTCAAGTTAAATGATTATAACGTTGATCTCTTCAAGATCAAGCGTGTTTTCAAGAATAATTCTCTGATCATTGAGTTAAATCTTTCAACATTCATGAAGATTTATTCAATCTTTCATGTCATTCTTTTGAGTTATATCACAAGTGATTTTCTTTCAAGTCAACGTCAGAAACTTTGAAAATTCATTGTCATTAAGAATGACAAAAGATTCTGATATGTAAACAGCATACTAAACTTCAAGCATGATAGATGCTATAATTCATCTCTGCTCAAGTATTACATCAATTAAGAAGATCATTTTTCTACTTGAGAGTTTTTTCATCTTCTGAATAATTATGAGCAAACACTCAATAAATATCATCTCGTTAACTCTGTCATTAAAGAATCACATGTACTGTCATGTGTGATGTCTCAATGTCAATGTCAAGAACTTTAAATTCAATCTTCATCATTTCAATTCAGCTCAAATCTGACTCAGATCTTGTTTAAATTTGTTTCAGACATTTTGTTTAAATTTGATTCAAATGTGACTTAAATGTATTTTAGTTTTATCTGTGCATCATTACATTAAATTGTGTTTCATCTTTCTTTTGCTCAAATCTGACTCAGATCTTGTCTAGATTTGATTCAAACATTTTGTTTAAATCTGACTCAAATGTGATTCAGATGTATTTTAATTTCTGTGCATCATCATGTTAAAATGCGTCTCATCTCGTCTTATTCTTCAGACATCTTGCTCAGATCTGACTTAAATGTGACTCAGATCTATTCTAGTTTCATCTATGCTTCATCACATTAAAATGCGTTCACATCAATTCTCATCTTATTTCAATCTTCATCTTTAATTCTTTCTCATCTCATCTTGTTTCTTCTTATCATCTCACAGAAGCTCAGTCTTGAAGAGAGAAGTTACTATTATGATGTCAAATCATTAACTTAATTTAAAATATAAATCATTGATGTTTTAAATAATCTTGATTCATTGAATCTATTTTGCAATTCAATGAATTAAATTATCAATTTAGTTAATGTCATCTTAATCTAGTTTCAGCAATTCTGTTTTGATTATCTCAATTATGTGCGTGAATCTTTGCAATCTTAAATCATAAAACTATTGTTTAGTCTTGATTCTGCTCGATTCATGTATATAAAAGTTGAGTTCTCATTCTTTTCTTTCACTTTTTATCTTTCATCTTGTACATTATCTGATGTATTGTCTTGTATCTAGATTCTATCAAAGTAATAATAATAATATCAGTCTTTTATATTGATAGTATCTTTAATTTAGCTCAGTCTCTGACAACTTCATTGAAGATGAAGTTTGACTGAATGTTCACAATCTCAGCATCACTCATCTTGCTGTCAAGTTAAATGATCATAACATTGACTTCTTCAAGATCAAGCATATCTTTAAAAACAATTCTCTGATCATTGAGTTAAATCTTTCAACATTCATGAAGATTCATTTAATTTTTTATGTCATTCTTCTGAATCATATTGCAAGTGACTTTCTTTCAAATCAATGTCAGAAATCTTAAAAACTTGTTATCATCAAGAATGATAAAAGATTTTGATATGTAAACAGCATACTAAACTTCAAGCATGATAGATACTATAATTCATCTCTGCTCAAGTATTACATTAATTGAGAAAATCACTTTTTTACTTGAAAGTCTTTTCATCTTCTGAATAATTGTGAGCAAGCGCTCGATGAATATTATCTTGTCAACTCTGTCATCAAAAAATCACATGTATTGTCATGTGTGATATCTTAATGTCAATGTCAAGAACTTTAAGTTTAATTTTCATCATTTCAACTCAACTTAAATCTGACTCAGATCTTGTCTAGATCTGACTCAGACATTTTGTTTAAATTTGATTCAGATGTGATTCAAATGTATTTTAATCTCATTTATGCATCATTACATTAAATTGCATTTCATCTTTCTCTTGCTCAGATTTGATTCAGATCTTGTTTAGATCTGACTCAAACATCTTATTTAAATTTGACTCAGATGTGATTCAAATGTGTTTCAATGTTTGTGCATCATTATGTTAAAATGCGTCTCATTTCGTCTCACTCTTCAGATATCTTGCTCAAATCTGACTCAGATCTGACTCAGATTTATTCTAGTTTTGTCTGTGCTTCATCATATTAAAATGCATTCACATCAATTCTTGTCTCATTTCAATCTTTATCTTCAATTCTTTCTTGTTTCATTTTGTTTCTTCTCATTGTTTTGCAAAAGCTCAGTCTTGAAGAGAAAAGTTACTGTCATGATGTCAAATCATCAATTCAATTTAAAACATAAATTGTTGATATTTTAAATAATTTTAATTCATTGAACTAGTTCAATGAATCAAGTCATCAATCTAGTCATCATCATTTTAATTTAGTCTCAGCAATTCTGTTTTGATCATCTCAGTCATATGCATGAACTTCTGCAATCTTAAGTCAATAGAACTATTGTTTAGTCTTGATTCTGCTTGATTCATGTATATAAAAGTTGAGCTTTCGTTCTTTTCTTTTGCTCTTTGTCTTTCGTCTTGTACATTATCTGATGTATTGTCTTGTATCTAGATTCTATCAAAGTAATAATAATAATACCAGTCTTTTATATTGATAGTATCTCTAGTCTAGCTCAGTTTCTGACATGCTACGTCAAACTCGCAGCCTCATGAAAGCATTTTTGAGAAAGCTTCGAGACTATTCAGATCAGATAGGTAAAGTAAACAAACAAACAAACAATGTTCGATGCTTACTAACTAGCCGAATATTCTTACTAGTGGTGGTGATCTGATGCTATATTTAGGGTGGCTTCATAATCATCGGGCAAAGGGATATCTATTCTATCTACTCACCTTAACTCCCGTAAATCCGTCTCCCAACACGCTAAGGTAGAGCAACGGGAAAGCGGCACCTTTGCAAATACAAACGCAACCAAACCCAATAAATACACTCGATTTATCAATGCGTACGAAAACGGTCCGATAAGATTCCTCAGGTATTCTAACATCCCTTGGCATTATGACTCTTATTGCGAAAAACGGAACGAGGGAGTCATAGTGGAAGGG
>JAABUY010001616.1_pt1 | contig 29425 bp, 42 predicted proteins | sample 5560271 | NCBI WGS metagenome assembly JAABUY01 (sample SAMN10711886, study PRJNA513374) | rock metagenome | isolation source: Antarctica rocks | place: Antarctica: Victoria Land, University Valley | reverse complement strand
GAACCGAACTGGAACATGGTCGTCGAGACGAAGCCCGGGATGTATCTCGGCGCGGACAAATCAGGCCAAATATAGGCTCCGCTGCGAGTATCATCAGCCCATGTGTCGGGGAGAGCAAGTGTGGAGGGTAAGCTTACTAGACGGATGACAGATTGGCCAGACCACTGAGGGGAGGGTGTCAAACCTTTCCCGCCGATCCAGGTGTTGGCCACTCACTTCACGATCCCGATGGTGACTGCCCGTTTCTGTGTGGGCCGCGAGATCGTATTGGATAGGTAACTTAGAGTCATTGGGCTGCACGCCCATATTCCGGAAGCACCTGATACGAGGTGAGCATGCGACCCTTCCACCATCTCGCGCACTCACCGAAGCAAAGGAAGGCGTATCGGACACGAGGGTGATTGTCGACGCCAGCGACTATCGAGAGCGAGACGACCGAGAGCAGGGCCATGGCCATGATGTGCCTGGGGCGTTCTTTGAGGAGGTCGGAAGAGAAGCAACAGGTCAGGACGATGACGATGGCGACGGCATCTGAGCCGCGGGAAAGTCAATTTCGTTCATCGGACTCCGATACTCAGGTTGTTGCAAACGTACAGATCGGGACGGTCAACTATGAGTCAGGGTAAGCTGGATTGGCTCATTGCCGCCCTCGAGAGTCGGACCCACAAATTGCGCTTTCCGGCCAGAGTATCCCAACGAGGCGGTGAGTGTCGGTATGAAGTAAGTGATCGTGCCGGCGGCCGTACAGGTCGATTGGCCGAAGCAGAAGAGCCAAGTACGCCAGTCCTTGACGGCGAGGACGATGCTCCTCCAGTGCCCGACGGCTTGATCATCGGCGCTGTCGATGTTGTCGTCCTTGGCGAGACGAGCGACGGCGTATCTCCGCTCCTCCTCGGTGAGCCACTTGGTATTTGCCGGGAAGTCGGGAAGAATGAAGCTGGTGTCGATGTCAGGCGGGGATGAGCAGTGTGTGGGAACGCTTACGCACATCGAGATGACGGAAAAGACCAGAGTCATGCAGCCCTCGACTGATGGTAGCGGGATCAGAGACATTCCAAAGGGCTCCAGGGCGAACCCACTGAGGAAGAGCCACTTCCAGGCAGGAAGACCGCCAGCGCCGTCCAATCCCGAGAGGATCGCTCCGGCTGCGAACGGGGAGTAAGAACAGCCCCCTTTTCATTTTTATTCAGGCATTCAAGGCTCACCAAGCAACCCGCCGAAGGCGCCAGAGACGAGTGATGCGGCATAAAAGACTGAGAATCGTCGGGCGAGCTCCAATTTACGGTACCAAAAGCTCATGTAGAGCAAGACACCAGGCTGTGGCCAGATTTGAGTGGCGTGGCAGGGCGACATAGGCCGACTCACGAAGAAGCCTGCCTCGATGACCCCCAGCAGGAATCGCAGTCCAATCAGAGAAGCTTTGGTATTGACACCAACGTACGCGATGACGAGGCAACCCCAGACAAACTAGGTGGTATTCAGCCTCCAATCCGCCAATCCAGCGGCCAGAGCGCACCATGATGGCTGGGAGATATAATCGAGGTCTCGTCTTGGCCAGTATCATGTTGGACGGTACTTGCAGGCATAGGTAGCCTGCGCAAGTGAGCCTACGTCAGATGGCCTCAACCAATTGTGGACTCACCGATGAAGAAGATGGACACCGCCAAGGAATAATCGCTCGAGGAGAGCTTGAGATCTGCTTGCAGTCCCGCTGTCTTGGCATTCCCGATGCTGGACTCGATCAGCTGTGAACAATCGAGACCGGGGATCGCAGCTCACTTGTTACGGTCAAGGTCTTTGCACAATGTCAATCTTCACACGAAATATCCCGAGGGACCTACAGTTCAAAAAGTACTGCCAATTTCATCAACATGTAATCTCTCGACATGTACCAAGGGCACGCAGACAGAACCCACCATGATCATGACCATCGGAGTCAGTCGCAGGTCGACTTTCCTGAGCAATCTTACCAGTCTCCTCAGCGCTACGTACCCCGTGACGAAGACACCACTGACCTCTTCTCCAGCTTTGCATCGTACACAAACTCCAGATCGGCCGGATCGGCGGGCTTCTCAATGTGTCCGTCAACGCTAGCTTTGCGTTCGAGATCGAGTGTGTTCATTTTGACGGTGAGAAGACGGGGTGAAAGGTATGAATCGATTCTAGAGGATGCTTACTCTTTATATAACTACCGTAAACATGCGGCGGGGCACTCGAGCCTCAGTAAAACGAGGGTAATCGAGTAGGGTGGACTTTTTCCTCGGCGCAGCGGAGCCGAGAATGATCAGCTGAGATAGGGTGGGTCCAAGTGGACTTTTCCTCGACCCTTAATGTGGATATTCGCCACCTGTCACCTCAGCTCACCGACCTGGAAAAGTTTGCGAGAATCAGACAATTTCATCCCGGTGCTTCATATCTCTCACCATGGCTTCCACAGTCGCGCAGCATTTCACCCTCAACAATGGCCTCAAGATCCCCTCTGTCGGGCTCGGTTCGTCCTCTCGCTCCTCCCTCAATATGACTCACCCCGACGACAGGTACATGGCAGGCCAAGCCAGGCGAGGTCCGCAAAGCCGTGTCACACGCCCTGTCGGTCGGCTACAGACACCTCGATTGCGCCCTCATCTACATGAACGAGAACGAGGTCGGGCAGGGCATCAAGGACAGTGGCGTCCCCCGTTCTGACATCTTCATCACCAGCAAGTTGTGGAACACGCACCATCCCGACGTGGCCTCCGGACTGGAGCAGACTCTGAAGGCGCTCGGGACGGATTATCTCGACCTTTATGTGAGCGCTATGCGCCTCGCATTCGTGTGTTTCCATCGCTCATGCCGTGATCAGCTCATTCACTGGCCCGTCCGGCTGGTCCCGGTGAGTGTCCGGCACGACCAAAAAGCTGTGTTGCCAAATGCTGACAGGTCGCGGATCCATAGAACGAAAGCCATGCGCTCCTTCCCGTCAATCCAGACGGGACCCGCGTCGTCGACCGAGACTGGGACCAGCGCGAGACTTGGCGGCAGATGGAAGATGTCTACAGCTCAGGCAAGGTGAAAGCCATCGGACTCTCCAACTGGTCCATGCCGAACATCAAACACTTGAAGGAGACCTGGACCATCGTCCCCGCCGTCAACCAGGTCGAATTACATCCATACCTTCCACAGCACGCCCTCAAGGAGTACTGTGACAAGGAGCATATCATGCTCGAAGCCTATTCTCCCCTCGGCTCAACCAGTGAAGCCTTCTCCTTTCCAGTGCAAACTCCGAGCTGACGTCGCTCCGTAGACTCTCCTCTCCTGGCCGATCCCGATCTCAAAGCCATCGCCAACGCGCACGGGGTTTCCATCGCGACTGTTCTGGTATCCTACCAAGTCAACCGGAGCATTGTCGTCTTGCCAAAGTCGGTGACCGAGTCCCGGATCGCCGACAACCTCCGTGTGATCCGCCTCAGCGATGCCGACATGAAGACATTGAACGGTATGGCGGCGAGCGGCAAGCAGCAGAGGCTGAATACGCCTCAATGGGGCTGGGATCTTGGATTTGACGACTGGTACGGCCCGGCAGCTGTGAAAGCCTAGAGCATGGTGTATCACAATGTATCGTGTTGATCTGGCAAAAGCCCCAGCAGTACCTTGCGGTACCTCTCTGCAAGGCCCCATGCCATCGCTTCGAGCCTGTCTGCGAATGATTGCAGGACGAATGGTACGCTCAGCTCGGCAACGGTACCCAGACCTTGAATACTCGCACCGCCGCCGTTCTTGATCCAATCGTCGATTTGGGGCGAAGCTGACCAGGAGATGACTGCAACTTGAGGACCAGAGGCTATCGTGTAGGAGCTGAAGCTCAGCACTGCCCACATACACAGCGCGGCGTCGAATGTCCAAACGACCTCGGATGGAGAGCTGAGATCATGTCAACGGTAGTCGACGTTCTCGATTGAAGAAGACTCGCTCAAAAGTGTAGCGATTTAAGAAGCAGCCGAGCATTGCAGCATGGGCGAAAACATCTCTGGTGCCAGCTCGGTCCGCGTGGAGCCATTCGGCCAAAGAGGCTCTCGCGGCTCGGCGACTCTGCGTCGTTCCCGCTTTGCCGGCAGCCGCCTTGACTTGCTCGAGGAAGTTGACGCGAGTGAAATTAAGATGAGAGTGGGAGGCGAGGGCGGCGCAAGAGAGTAATAATGGTGTTGGGGATGCAGAACTGTGGAGGGTGTGGGCGGCCAAGCGATCCAGGAGAAGCTGTGGATTGCTACGAGGTCTTAGCGTTTCTCCGCGATCTAAAGGTGGCGAGATCTACTGCTTGATGTGGGAAGGGAAGGCGAGATTGCGACGAAAGGAGGCTGCAGTCTTGTAACTCGAACCGCTTACAATTATCTCGGAAAAGGTTGCATGATCGTGTATCTTGCAGTATGGACCAGATTCTCTTCAATTTCAAATTCAGTTCATCGTATGTATACACAGCAATCACCATCATTCAAAGCTGAATTCAACTGCTCCGTGCGGAATTCAAATGGGCGGCTCAATAGGTCTGAAAGGGTCAAAGGGACAGTCATTTCCAGCTCCCTTCTTCAGATATCCAGGATCCAAGTTCATTCTGGATCTACACATCACCCGCTTCCTCTCACCTTTGACACACGTTTCAGCCGGTCAACCGCCAGCCTGGACAGTTGGATTGGATTGTAATACTTCAGACCCTCTAACCCTCCACGTGATGCCGTCGCGCCATCCCCATGGCTCCAGGACTGGGCGGCAACTCTCCTCCCGCAAACCAGTCCGAAGCGTTCGCACCAAGAACGAAATCCATTGTCCCGCCATTCGCGAACACGTCGTCAAAGGTCAACCAGTTCTTCGTCCAATCCTTCCCGTTGACCTTCAAGCTCTGGACCTGGAAAGCGGTGTTGGGATTGCCGCCGGCCGTGGTGATGTTCAGGAACTTGTCTGAGCCGAGATCGACGTTCATGCTGAATCGGGGTGAATGGATCAAGAAGGTTGTCTGCCCAGTGATCGGGTACAAGCCAATCGCGTTCCAAAGCCACCAAGTCTCCATCGCTCCCGCATCACTGTTACCAGGCAGACCAGTGGTATTCGTAAAGTAGAAGGAATCGGCGATGTAACGGCTTTGATCGACGCTCAGGTCTTGTCGACCGATAAAATGGTATAGGTAGGGCGTGGCGAAGTCCGGCTCGTTTGACGGATTCATGAGCGTAAAATCGAATTGTGCGGTGCCGGTCGAGTTGTTGATGCCGGGTTCGAAGAATTTGTCGAGTCGCTGACGGAAAGTGTCGGGTCCTCCGCAAAGGTTGATCAGAGTGGCGATATCGTGTATGGCGGTGAAGGAGTATTCCCACGGGAGAGCCTCATAGTATGGGTCGGACCAATAGCATCCTCCGCATTGCAGTGGGTCGTATGGTTCGAATGAGCCGTTGGCGTATCGCGGAACGATGAAACCGGAAAAGCCCAGCGATTGCTGATCCGGGTTCCAGTGATTCCGCCATTGCGCTGAGCGATTGAGGTATTTTGTCGCGTCGGCGGTCCTGTTTAGCCCTCTCGCCACCTGATGAAGCGAGAAGTCGTTGACGGCGTATTCGACGGCTCTCGAAACCGCACGGGAGAATCGGGGCGTGATGTACCCGTACTTTTCCCAGTCTGGCAGTGCTCCTCGGCCTTCTCTCGTGCTCGAATCGTTGGCTTGCGGGTCAAAACCGTTGACCGGCGTGACCTCCGCATCCTTCACCATCGCACCGTACCCGTCTGTCCACTTGACCTGACCTCTCACGCCTTTGACGTACGCATCGGCCAGCACGTTGTCCGCATTCGATCCGCCCTGGGTGCGACCATTGAAAAAAGAGGATCGAGCGTCTGGGAGGTATCCCTCGTTGCGCCAGATATCGATCAGCGAGCGGATATACTCTTCGTAGAATGTCGGTTCGAGCACCTGCCATAGCGCTGTAGCACATCGGTTCAGGTCCCATAGGGTGAACGTATCGTCGTAATATGGTTCGGCCGAGTCCCAGAGCGGGTTCTCGCCCGTCTTGTTGGAAGGTATGATGAAAGTGCCGTACATCATGGAATAGAGCTGGCGCAGGTCGTTGGAGGACGCGTTTGCCGAAGCGGGGACTGTGATCTTCGAAAGGACCTCCGAATTCCACATGGATACCGTGTCTCTGACAAGTGTGTGGAAGGATGTCGTCTCGGTGATCTCACTGTCCAGGTTGTGACAAGCTTGCTTTGACGAGATGGATGAGATCCCAACCCTGGACTCGACGGTCGACGAGTTTGGCGGGAACGAAAAGAACGCTCCAAGCCTGTGTGTCCCATTGGAGGATGTCTTCTGGCCATACGAAGTAGTATTGTATCCCACGCCCTCGAACACCGCCATCTGGCTCGGCGACTCGCTGAACCTCCCGCAAGAATAGATCGTCCAGTCCGGCGACCGATTCCAACCATTATCATACGTCCCATTGGTCTCGTAATGCCCATCGGAGAACACCTCGATCCCGCCATAGCTGTAGTTCTGACCCAGTCCCTGACCTCGATAGCTCGACAGGACATGACTGACGTCCACCACGACATTGTGTGGACGGGAGCGGTCAGAGAAATTGTATCGATAAAGCCCAGCATGACTGGTGGCTGCCAACTCTACGGTAACAGCGATGTCCAGGCTCGTCTTGTAGTATCCCACGTTCGCCTGGTCTGGTTCCGTCCGGTTCGCGGTGAGGTTCATGAGCGGATTCGAGATGTTTCCGACCCAACACATTTGCGAGACGACTCCGTACTTGGGTGCTCCACCGGTCCCACTCTCGTGCGTCATGCTGAATCCCGTGACCACGCCCGACGCGAGGTAGCCAGAGTACGCATCGGTACCGCTATACAGGTCGGGTCCTGCTTCTCCATCAGCCAAAATTGGTATTAGCCGGACGCGTGAGTACTTGCCGAGCTTGACTACACCCCATGGTCGAGTGACGCCAGGGAAGGTGTTACCGCCTCCTTCGCTTCCTATCCTGGAATCACGGCCGGTCAGTGGACCCTCAATGAGGGGAATATTTAAGATAGACCTACAAAGGCGAGACGTATTGGGTATAGTCGACATCACCTGGTGTGGCAGTGCCGGCCGCGAAGGACACAGCAAGCACCAGGCAGGGAAGCACCGACATCCTCATCTTGACTGCAGATCGCTCGTGGGACAGACATCGGACTAAGAAGAAGATCGTTTCCCATTTTCTCACGAGAATCGCTGGAGCATGTGATGATCGGTACTAGTCAAACGCCAACTGCCCACGATCTCGTCACCCACGTGCGATTCAAACGTGCCGGGGTGTGTCGGCAAACGTAAGGCACACACAGACTCCACGCTCACTTTTCCCGTGATTTGTGGCGGGAATCGACCATCTTCTGACCGCTCTAAAGCCTGCCCAGATGCTCGTCCGACCCAGCCTTCCAAATGCTAGGGCAATCATAGACGATCGGCGACGAAGCCCGAAATCGAACCAAGGACTCAGAGGGACCAACGAGAGGCATGTATCGTATCATGGGTCAGCGTCTCAGCTGCATTTTGGTCATGTCAAAACGTGTGCGCAGGGGACGAGACCGGGTTTGATTATATTCAGATTGTGCGGTATAAGAACGCGGTAGGAAGTCATTTTGAGCATTCACGCGGGATCACTAAACTGTGTTATCTGTTATCATCGATCATGTTCCGACCAATTCCTGGTCACTCATCCATCCATTCATGACTGATCTTTATTTTTCGTTTTCATGCCACGCACCATCACTCAGACACTAGGGCGTACTCGAGCGCGCAGGTCCACTTCAAAAACTGCCGAACGAGTTCGGGTGGTTGTGCATTCGCAATCGAGACCCTGCTGAGATGGTTCGGATACAGCCGAGCGGGGTCAAGTCGTAGCCCGAGGGGCATTCGTAATGACATGTACCGCGGATGCAGTTTGCTGTCGCTCGAGAATCGAATGTGGTGCATTCCTCGCTAGAGCTTTCGCCCAGACAGCCTCCACAGACTCGACATCCGAAGAGATATCGACGCACTCCTTCACGCCCCGTCGACCGGAAAGGACGGGGCACAGTGCGAAACCCGGCTGACACGGGAGGATGGCGCGCTTTTTCCGGTGAATAGCTGTCGAGGTGGCTGTGCACGCTGATTTCGCGGTATTTGGTGCAAAACCGGTAGCGCAGGTCGTACATTGCGAAGATGCCGTCGCGCCAGCCGGAGCGACCTGACTAGCCGAGCAAGAACTGCACGAGCTGGAACCGGCGGAGCTCGAATAAGTTCCAGTGGAGCACTGTACGGCACAGTTGCTCGAGTTGTGCCGGAAGGTGATGCAACGCATTGGGATTGACTGGTCGCACCCGGTGGTGTCGTGCCTGGCGAGTTGTTGACCGATGAACATGTCTGACATGTCGTCGCTCCCGAGTATGACATGTAGGTACCGCACTATGACGGACCAGATGTCAGCTCTAAAAGCAGGACTTCGGGACGGATTCCCAAACTCACCTGGCATTCATTACAGCCGATCCTTCCTGTAAAGGTCTGGTAGTATCCGGGAGTACATAGAGTACAGGATGATCGACCCGCAGTGGCAGTGTAGGATCCTCCGGCACACGCTTGACAGCCGTTCGAGGAAGGGTTGCTGTACTAACCGGCCACACAGTTCGTACACGTTGATGCACCGTTGGAGCTGTACGTTCGTACAGCTACCGGACCCAGAATTCGAGTATGTGTTCTATGCGAATATCTCAGTACATGACACCGATATACGGGGTCGGATGTAGAGAGTGAACTCACAGCAGGGCAGTTTGTGCAGGAAGACGAGCTACCGCCGGACGAATATGTTCCGGCCTGACATTGCTGACAGGAGCCACCGCCGTGACAGATGTTACCCGCGGCGCAGTTGCAGGTCGTGGTGGCGGAGGTTGATCTGGAGAGGCATAGGATGAGACCGACGACGAGGAGGAGGTGGAAGAGGCGGATTTGAGGATTCGCGAGGAGGGGAGATCGGCGGAGGAATTGTTAAAAGCCGAACGATCCATTGGTTGGAGAAGTGGAGGATTTGTAGGGAGTGAGCGACGCTGTTAAGCGTCTTCTCTCTCCACAGGCGGGTAGGAACGGGTTGAGAAAGGTAGGAGGATAGTCGTAAGACAATCGCGTCTTGGCCCGCATATTCTCACGCTTGGATCTTTCAGCTCTCCCTCTAGTTCGATCGTTCTCCCGTCCAACGTCGGACCGTCTCCGACGACGTTGGTCTCGGAAAGATTTATTCCGTTCGGATGTTTTCAATTCATTTTGATACCGGAGCCTGGTGAAGCAAACGGCAGCATTCAAACGCTTCTTACTTGGTAATCTCGCTCAAGGAATCTTTACGTACCGGTCACCAAGATTCGGTTCTGGGTTCACGACTCATTATGGCGGCGAGAGACCACCGTATCCTAGCAAGTCGGTTAAACAAGCGTTCAGGTCAGTATGAAAGTTCTCTGGTCCAAGCAGTTGCCGAAGGGATTGCACATTGCGCCCGCTCGAGTACGTACACCCGCATCCGGTCATCCAAGTGTCACGAAAAGCTCATCCTGTGGAGACCGATTCAATATGTTTGGGTCACAAGATGGGATTTTAAAATATAGTTCACTCCGAAACTGGACTCTTTCTTGGCATGGGCGGATTCCGTCCCCACGCCTCGTTTCGTACTTTTGGGGCGCCTGCGAATGTAGTCCCCTCCATTTTCCCTCCCATGATCGATCGATTCCATTCAAGTATCAGCGCATCCCACAGAATCCCTCTCCAGTGATGGTTCTGAGTGAGGGTCCCTTCGTCCGATCAGGATGGTCAAGACATCTGACCCAGGAACGCAATCACAGGTCCAAGCGATTAGCCTTGTCGGATAGGAAGAATCCACTCGGGACGGTGAGTCGGGTCGCACAACACCTTCCTGCAACCGTGGCGCTTCGATAAAGCGCTCCATCGGTCGCGTCCTCGCTCGAGATTGTGCGGACCAAGTATTGATTCACGATGACGTTCAGACCGGTCGGAGTGACCTCTGGATACGCGTACGAGTCGGCACCGATACCGTATCCATTCTGGCTGGTATAGCCCGATCAGAACGTGTAGCCCATTATGCCAAGCTGGTCCCCTCTGCTGGTCCCCGCGTTTTCGGGTATTGCTTTCACCTCCCCGGCCAACGCCCCGTTCTAGTTCACCGTGACGAAACTCTTCTATCCGCCCCAGGGACCAGATCTCGGTACAGGTGATCAATATTGGCAACGAGATCCGTTCCGCTCAGCATCTCGCTTGACCACATGTGAACGCCACGATGCTTCAACATGATGACTCGAAACGGGTACAACGGCATCGATCACAAGACCGCCATCATGCAAGTGGCGTTGGAGACCCAGCCGGAATCGTCCAAGAATGGGAGCTGGACATGGACCGTCCCGGAATTTTCGTTGACAGTAGTGCTGCAACTCGATAGCTGAGCAGCCATGAGGTGAGATGAAACGAACGCAGAGCATTATTGGCCAAAGAGGATGAATGGTGGTATTGACGGACACAGCGACTCTGTTTTGTATTTTGCTTCGGACGTGTCTGCTTGCTCATGGACACACTCGTACGAAACCATTGATATCGAACCACTCGACATTTCAGGTGCTTTGGTGAATGTTTCGGACTCGATGAGTAATCTCTGATGAGCATGTGAACATGCTGAGGGACCAAAGAACGTGAAATAAGAAGAGATCGGAATCATGCGTTTGACATCATTGCACAAAATGGCTACAAGCTTTTTGACCGAGCGAGATTGCGATCCGACATGTCTCTAATCGCCATTATCACTCGCCGCGCGGGTCATCTCGAGTAGCTTCTCAAACTCCTCTTTTCCCTGGACCATGCACAAGGCCCGGAAGGCAGATCCTTCGTCCTCCATGAGCTTTCGAGGTGAGTCGTACTCTAAAACCCGCCCTTTATCGAGCACGAGCACTCGATTGCTAAACTCAAATTAGCGGAACATCGGGGGAACGAAGCCATTGCGAGAGAAGGGTGGAAGATACTGACTAGTTCATGATGGTCGCCAGACGATGAGCGATGACAATCATCGTCGTGTCGGAGAAGCACTCTTTGATCGTGGCGGTAATCTTCGCGTCCATCCTGAATCATGTTGAGCATCCTGTCGCCGGAACGTGTCCATGGGACTCACTCAAAGTCGACCGAGGACGTAGCTGATGGTGGGGAACATCGGTCAGCTCGTTCTCCACCTTCGACTGGCCGGTCAAGCAGAAATCCGACATACCCTCGTCCATCACCAAGATCTTCGACTTCTTCAATAGTGCTCTGGCCAAGCACAGTAGTTGCCGCTGTCCGTGACTGAAGTTGGCCCCCTCTAATTAATTCATAATCAGAGATGCTATCATCCGGGACCAAAGGAAAAGACTTGCCGACAGCAACAAACGTATCCAGGTTCGAAAATGGATTCTCCTTCAGGTCTTCCTCTGCCAAGTCTTCGGGTAGGAGGTGAACTCTCTGAAGCGCCTCGTAGACTTCCCAGTCGTCTAGACATCTGATCAGTTTCTTTCGGATGCTTGCGATGATCTTACCTTTGGAATGAGTGATATCCAGCGCATCCCTCAACGTTCCCGAATTCAGACTCCCGTCTTGAACGACCATGTTCAACCTTTTCCTCAGCTCTTTCAACCTGACACCAGCAATGTCCTCCCCGTCAATCTCGATTGATCCATCTCGAGGGTCCATCGCTCGGAAGAGAGTGAGTGCCAAGGTTGATTTGCCAGACCCGGTGGTCCCGACTATGCCGACCCGCATGCCGGGCTCGATATCGAACGAGACATTGAGAAGAACGTCAGGAAGTTCCGGAGCGTAGGTGACGCAGAGTTTCTTGAAAGACACGGCACCGTGGGATGGCCAGGAAGCAGGAGGCACTTTGCCTTCATTCGATTCGGTGAGCGGCATCTCCACGTCTACACACACTCAGCACGCATGCGTCCGGGATGCAGATGACACGTACAATAATTGATACGCTCGGCGCTGACAAAGGTCTGCTCCAGCGCACTATTGAAAGATTCGGTCAGCGAGTGGCTCTTTGTTAAGGAACCGATGTGACTGACCTGTAAATTTGCATGAGGCCGTATAGACCTGCCAGTATTAGATGGATGAACAACAATGCAAGTTGCACAGCTCACCTTGCGATGTGCTCAGAGCGAAGCTCAGGATGAAACCAGCCTGCGCCCCACTGATGTCCTGCGAGATCAAGTAGAATCCGGCAGCGGTGACGATGATGCTGGTCACACTCTGTATGACCGCCCGGATCCAGTTCAGGACTACATGAGCCCCAATCGGTCAAAAGCGCGTTCCTGTATTGGCGAAGAGCTCACTGGTATAGTCAGCAAGTGTGGTTTGCCTCTCCCGATTTATGAACGCCACCATGGTTGCACACATAAGCTGGCCCGAACCAAAGCTGAAATCGATGATTAGATGACACCGATAATCCGGGTTGTTGAAAAGCCACTCACGCTCGCACCATGACCACTCCGTCTATAGTATCATGATAAAGCGAAATGAGAGGAGAAGCCGCTGTTGCTCCTAGACGACGGAGGTCTGCGCGAAGCTTTCGGACACTGGAGACGTTATTAGTATCCAGAGTCGAATGGCCGTTTCATAAGGTTTCTCCGCGCACATCTGGCTCAGCCAATAAAATGGGACACTGAAGGCCAGCAGGAACAGCAACATATACTGTCGCCGCGATTCAGTTTGACCCAGTCCTGGATGCAAGACTCACCGGTGCATCTAAACAAACGATGAAGGCCGATGACGCAACCTCCAGAGTCGCGCTCACAGTCCCTGCGGTAAATATTAGCACGATTCCGGTGGATGAGATATACAGCTCACGCCCGAAACTATCGGCGGACCAGCCGTCGAGTGTGTTGAAGTCCTGTCCGAAAATGTTCATGATTCTCCCCGAAGGCGTTGTCTCGAAGAAGCTCAAAGGTGCAGCACATATCTTGTCGAGCAGCAACCTGTGTATCCTCCGGCTGCCGCGATTGTAGAAACCGATATTGCCGACACCATAAAGCCAAACCCAGCGAAGGGCTCCTGCCACCGCCCCGCTGGTGGCAAGCAGGGCGTAGACCCCTAGATTCAGATCAAGGTCCTTAGGGTCAGGGTCGGAAGACCATCGACGTAGCCAAAGCGTGAGCCCGATGTCCAATGCCCGAGTACCGCCGTATATTAAAGCCAGGACGAGCCAATAGCCAAGCCCACCCGCAGAACCCAAGATGAAGCTATAGTGTCTCTTGGCCAAGCGACCGGCTGCCATCGCCTCGTTCTTATAAACCTGTCGTGGCTTATCCGTCTCCTCGTCGCGCAGGCGGAACATCTTGCTGGCGGATTGAGGTGGATCTTCTTCTTTTTCCTCCTTCGCAGATTGGGGCGGAGGGAGTTCGGCGACAATGACGCTTAGCTTGACCTCGGAAGCGGGACCCGCTTGTTCAACGGCTCCATCACGAAGAGAGACCACGAAGTCGGAGATGGGGAGACAGAGGCCGACGTGGTGGGTGACCAGCACCACGGTACGGTCCTTGAAGAGGTCCCCAGCGAGACACTCTCGAACGATGAAGTGAGATGTGTGTGCGTCGACCGCCGAGAGGATGTCATCCATGTAAACCGTCCTGGCCCGAGAATAGAGACATCGCGCGAGATTGATCCGCGCCTTCTGCCCGCCACTGAGGTTGACCCCTTTGGCTCCAACTTCGGTCAGATCGCTATCCTGCATCAAGTCCAAATCGGAAAGCAGGGAGGACTGGCGGAGAACCTCGCGATATCGCTCACGCCACATAGGTTGGCCGAACAGGATGTTATCCTGAATAGTTCCATGCTGGATGAAGCTTTGCTGCGGTGCGTAGGCGACAGAATTAGTCAACCAAGTGTCATTTGTCCAGTGACCTCGAATCGCGTGGCCTTCGATCGGAACATTATCTTGAGCAGATCGAGGGGACTGGACAGAGCCTTGGACCACTCTAGCCTCGCCCAGCAGGGCGCGAAGCTATCTTGTCAGCACAATGCCTTGGTGAGGCAAACTCACGAATAAAGTCTTTCCACATCCGAGAGGACCGCAGACAAGAGTGAACTTGCCTGACGGAAGCGTCAAGTCGACATCTCGTAGCAGGAACGTGGGACCCTCTTGTGCAGGGTCACCACCCGTTGGCCAGCCGATGGTCGCCGCGGTACAGCTTATCGTCATGCTCGTGGTATCCCAAGTTGTATCCTCAATCTCGGGTTGATTCAAATACGAGGTCAAGCGACCCAAGGCTACCCAGGTATTGAGGAGAGAATTGACAGCATTCGGCAAGGTCGTCAAACCTTCCTTGACGCGGTTGAAGCTGTAGTGGGACTCAGCGGTACTATCGACCAGGATCAAAGCCACATACACTCCGAGCGCTACAAACGCTGTCGCGGGTTCCAGCGGACGGTGTAATATTTTGGTGTGGACGAAAAACATGATGAGCAATGCAACGATAGGAAGCTGATCGGCAAGGATGTTGAACAGCGTCCCCAGGGTATATCGCCACCGCTGCCAACTTCGTGGGAGTAAGCTGGACGTCTTCGTCTCAATATGTTATGACTTGCAGTACTTCAACATCTCTCAATCGTTGGATATTCAGCCTGAAGTAGTCCTCGAACGCGTTGAGCTGGCCTACATCAGCAGGCAAAGGCATGTCCATCTCATCAAGCTGACCTTGATCACCTTGACACCAAGGAGGAATTCTTTGATCGCAGCGGTCCTCGCATCGCGATGCCTCGCCCAAGCTTTGTCGCAGCGGTAGATATTCTTCGCCACATAAGTCGAGAGAGGGGCGGCGAGAGGAACGGCGGCAACACCGATGAATGCAGAGACCCCCAGCATCTGATACAGGAAACCTAAACCGATAGCCACTAAGAAAAGAGGTTCAGTGGAGTCGATTAATCGGACGCGTAGGTCAACATACAGGAGATCATGCTGTTCGTAACATTTGGGGCGATGGTAGCCAACGACGCAACAGTGTTAGTATCGATCGTGAGGAGGTTCATGACCTGGCTGCGGCCCTCGCCGGTCGACCTGTCTGCGTCCGACGAGAGATGTGTTTCCATCGCCTGTGCGTCTGCCGTACGGAGGGTTTTTGAAAACAGCTGTGCGCATTCAGCAAATGACGAGGCAGAGACCCCGAACTCACGATTGAAGCGAGGGTCATCCTGGAGGGCAGGTGAAGCAAGTAATTCTCTCGCACCCTGTTGAAAGGACCTGAGCTAAACTGACGTTGAGGCGGTGAAAGAAACGCACCACAGGTAAGCTGCTAGGAGGACTATTGTGACGAGTCAATGACTGCAATCGAGTTGCACCACGGCGCGACACAGCTCACCTTCCACGGTCTGCCCAAAGAACAACCCCCAGCACATCAACCGGGCATAGCTCTTGTCCGAACCAGCCGGGTCCGAGAAACTTTGTATAATCTCGTGCATGGATACGATCTGGACATAACCAACACCGGTACGGATGGCGTCGAGTGCAAGAGCTATTTGATTGCGTATCAGCAAGACTACCCCAACATGGGCGCTTTAACTCACATGACAGGACGACCTTGCCCCGCCCCGACCAAGTCGCTTTCAACAATGACCAATTGGTGTATGTCTTCGGAGCATTCACCAAGCGCTTTGCCGAACCGAGACCGTCAGGCGAGTCGTCGAGCTTCACTTGACCTTCCTCATCGGTCTCCCAGTGCATTTGCTTGAAACCAGCTTGGCGGACATATTGCTCCAGGAAGGGCAGGTCGGACCGGTCGAGCTGATCCTTCTGAGTGGAGCGCTTAACCAGAGGCCACGACTGTACAGAAGGTGAGTGTCGATAAGCCGCATCCAGGTACGGACTCACGTAGAACAGAGTCGCGAAAGCGATCATTGAGCTGTTGCTCCAATCCAGCACATTGCTCTCCTCCTTTTCTGGCTGAGCGGTAGCCTCCTCGTCACCTTGCTCTCCCGTCGATTTGATCTGACGCGGTACTTGCACATCTTCCGCGTTCAAACCAAACCCGATCGCCATTCTCATCCGCTCGTAATGCAACATTGGACCTCGCCGCATGCTCCCACCTATCAAGAGGGCCAAGACGAGCATGACCATTCTCGAATTGCCGATATAGATGAGAGCGCTGATGCGGGTAGGAGCAGAGCGATGGGTGAAGATGGTGTACATGACTCGGGGCAGTGGATGGATGATGAGGCAGGCGAGGAGGAAAGCGAATAAAGTCCCGCAGAGATACCGGTGGAGGTCGATGTTCTTGGCTGGGGAGGTGGTCGTGGGAGAAGAAATGGGGCGGATGAGAGAGATGAGGAAGAGTAGAGTTGTGAATGCCTTTGAGAAGCGTCAATCTTCAAGAGAGCAATTGGTTCTAGGCGTTTGACGTACGGTCAAGGCGACCCCAGCCCCATCCATGAGAGTCTCCCCGATGACCTCCATACTCTCCGCTCGACCCCATCCTTCGACATCATGTCGAGGTGATGACGTGCGGACGATCAAATGAGCGATCTCGAGTCCTAATGACGCTGGGAGGAAGAGTCCAAGCAGACCCTTGCATACCTTGACGTTCCTCGTGAACGATGTGAAGTGTGTGGGTAGATCAGGCTCATCGATCAATTTGCGTTGAGCGGGGCTGTCGTAGGCACTGGCGGTGGGAGAAGGGAGAAGGGTATCGGATTCGGAAGCCTCCGACGACATGATGATGGAAGCGGGGAGCGTAAGAGTGGCCTCGACCAGGGAAAGGTTGTTTTAACTGTCAAGTAAGGAAATCAGATATACAAGTCGAAGAAGATGACTGCAACAGAACCTTTTCGGCGATAAAGCCCTTCGGCAGGGATTTGAGAGGGGGAAAGGGGATGTGGAGTAAAGAAAGAGACTAGTGGGGGAAACCCGAAAGATGATTATACCCCCGCACCTCCACCTTTTTCGGCGACTTTCCCATGTGCATGGAACCCCCGCCCAGACTTTATTGTTCAGAGCGGAACCCCAGACTGTTACGGACACTGCAATCGGTGTCATAGCTAGCTTGAGACCTTTCCGTTAGTTTTGACTCAAGAGTCTGTCTCGGTCTGCGCTCATACCGTCAGGACCAGTACTGAGAAACTCATACCGTCAGGACCAGTACTGAGAAACTTGAAGAAGCGTCCGGAAACTGCAAGGCGTGTCAGTGGTCGGCCTGCCTAGTCTCCCACGACCTGGTCGTACTCGAATCACAAGGAAGGTTGATAGAGTAGGAAAGTTGCGACACGTACCGGTAAAGTATACCATGTTCGATTACCTATCCTCAAACGTTCAGTCCCGCTGACTCCCAAGGAGATCGAGAATTCTACAGCCCCATTCATGTGATCCATCAGATTTCGTGATATACGATAGACCACCTTTCCTCCTCGGCTCGTCCGCCGAAATGGTCTTCGATCTCTGCCAACATTGACCCCGTCGTCCGTCACAGCTCTTCGATTCCTCCAGAGACGAGCGCATTGGTGGGGAGAGGTGTTTGAGGCGTTGATGACGAGTAGCAGCGATCAGTCATGTCGGTCGAGCATCGATTGGAGTGATCATCATGACTTCGCATAAAGTCGCTTGAGACAGCTCATAAATTCGTCGCGCGACTCGTCGCGGATCGTTTTCGGTCGAGGATGGGGTCAGCCTCTAGATCATGCGTCGGGCGAGTGAACGGATTGTGGAAACCCTATCGCCCTATCAGCTCGGTCTTTCTCCTTGGCCAAGCGATGCACTCACCCTCGCAAACCTCCATCATATCTCTCTTCATAATCACCGGTCCAAACCCATAACACCTAACCTTCTCCGTCAAGCTACTCGCCAGCGCCTCCGCGTCCGTCCTGCTCATATCGATGACAGTGAGCACGCACCCCCAGATGTCGGCGCAGTCCATCTCGAGTCCGAAGACTGGGTGTGCGGGTTCGAGGTAGGGTAGTGAGAGGGGACCTTCGGAGCCTTGCGCGGGGATGTAGGCGGTGGGCGGGGTGACGGTGTTGAAGAGGTTGTGGAAGAGGATGAGATCGGCGGTGGGCTGAGCGAAGTCCGGGGGGGTGGGGAAGTTGTATGGATTGAATGATGTGGTGTCAAGATGGGGCGTGGAATATTGGTGGTATATGTTGAGTGGCCTATCCACCGGTCTCGGCGGATGGAGAGAATGACCGAATGGTGCGAGACCCCTACTCTCGCTGAACCGACGACAAACTGCGTGGATGGTGTTCAGATGCGGATCACAGACGGAAGCGAGGACGGCCATGAAGGCTTCACGACAGGCCACGAGGTCAACGGATATCCCACCGGGACGGAGGGCGGAGGGGTAGCGAGAGTGCGTGGGTGAGGAGGAGGGGTGGAATGAGGAGCCGGGGGATTTGCTGGAGGTGTAGCTGGCGGAGTTACGGTAGGTGGTTCTGGTAGGAGAAATATCAGTCAAACCCGCGGAACACTTTGTTCCCACTCACTCGGAAGAAGGGCTGATGGTTGGACTGGCGAAATCCATATCAGTCTCTGTACCGCTCGACGCGTCAGCGACTCACCTCGTCTCCAACCTCTCCTTGAGCCGTCCATTCTCCTCGGTCAACCGTTTGATCCAAGCCTCCTTGGAATCCCTCGTCTTCTGCTGACTCCGTCGATTGATCGTCCGTCGCTTCTCAAGCTTCTCCGCTTCGGGATCAATGAGTGAGAGAGTAGAGGATCTCCGATTTCGGATGAGGTTGAGCAAGGACCGTGAAGACGACGAGGAAGGGGTGATGGCTGTGTCTTGCGGCATGGCGCTCGTGCCTGGATGGGGGACAGTCCCGAGAATTCAGGCGGTGAGTAAAAAAGTCGGGGTTTGTGGGTAGGAAGGCAGATCAGGTCGACTTGGGGTCACTGCTATTCACGGCTGGTGCAAGTGGGCACAAAAGAGTTGAGTGGAAGAAGAAACGCCAAGGCTTCGCTCCATGGCGTCAACGTGCTTTCCTACAGTCATCATCCCGTCATGACACAGTCAACCTTTCTATCCGCTCCCGCTTTTTAAGCCAGGAGTGGCAGGTGGCACCGGTGTCAGAAATTTAATCTCCGGGACAGCGTCCAGCAGACCATTTCTCAGTGCGGGCTAAGTGATTTCGGTCCGCGGAAGTGTAGATCTCTTGCGCGACTCTCGGTGAGGCCAATGGTATATCTGGGTCCCGGCGAAAATGCAAAGGGTTCTTCCGCATCTGACTCATAAACTGATTCAAGATGATCTTCTCAACTCTCCTCAGCCTTTCACTCCTCGGTCTCACCCAGGCATCCCCAGTCCGCAGGTGGTACCCCAACGCTCTCGGAGCCAAGTGAGTTCAACCTCTTCAAAATCTTATATGATGAGGAGCTGAACGGACCCAGCTACTTCCAGACCAATGGCTTCGACGGGAACCAGCTCGTATCAAACTACATCCTCCCCGACGGGACCCTCGCTCCCGGATCCGGATTCTCGACCTACGGCAAAGGTTCCGCGGGCATCAACGATCCCTCCCCTTACGAGAACCACGTACGTCTCCACCCCACGCCGCGCTCCCTTCCACTGACTGAGGAGACAGCCCGATCCATTCTACGGTGATGGCTCGGTGATCGTCTCCGGCACCCAAGTCTTCGCGGTGAATGCCGGATCCGACACGTTCTCGGTGTTCGATATCGATCCGACCGATCCGGGACAACTCAGCTTCGTGGACACCTATCCGTCCGGAGGAGAGTTCCCGGTCTCCCTCGCTGCGAGTAGCGATGGGAGTACTGTCTGTGTACTCAATGGCGGGGCTGTCACAGGGTTCCAGTGCTATGCGGCTGGAAGTGGCGGATGGACACACTTGTCCGGGTGGGATAGGATGTTCTCCGGCCTCAACCTGACCACTCCACCTCATGGGTAAGTCCTCCTGTTCTCGGCTGCGTCGTAGCTGAATCCCAACCAGACCCGTCGGCGGCGGCCCTTCCCAGATGGTCTTCTCCTCCGACAACTCCTACCTCCTTGTCGCGATCAAGGGCCGTCTCCCAACCGACCTCAACAACCCCACCGGCGTCTTACAACCAGGCTACATCGCAACCTACGCCATCACGGGTAGTACCCTCGCGTCCAAGCCAAAGAAGTACACCAACCCCGTCCCGTTCGGGATTCAGGAGGATATCAACACCGCTGGACTCTTCTTCCTCACTGATGTCTCGACGGGTTACTCGACTTTCAGGCCTGGATCGGACGAGATGATGGTTCAAGGGACGATCCCTCTTCAGCAGGCGGCGAGTTCCCTACTTTGCTTCAGATCTGGTCTGATGAGTCCACGTAGACATGCTGGGCCGCGCAGTCTCCCCTTACCAACAGCTTCTACACCGTCGATACGGCAGGCGAGAGCAACATCACCGAGATCTCCATCGATCCGACCACTCTCAAGTGAGTCAATCCTACCATAACGACATCGGTTTGACCCCTCGTTAGGGGCACGATCCTCTCCCACCACTCGCTCGGAAACGCCTCCGCAGGCACAGACGTCTCCATCTTCTCGACTGCAGGATGCGACTACATGTACGTGAACGCCGCGGCGTATCACTCGATCCACACGTACAGCATCACGGGGCCGGGGGAGTTTCAACTGATCCAGCGGTTCGGGCCGAATGATTTGGGATCGGAGGTCGTGGTCACCGATGGATTTGCGGTATGTCGAGAGAGAAGAATGGGTGAGTATGAGCTCATGTTGGCGTTACAGGGTCAGGCTGTTTATTATAAGTGAAAAGTCTCGGCAACCCGGACATTGACGGGCATGAGTGCTCAGAGAAAAGATTGGCAGGTCGAAGTAATATTTAGCGCTTTCATACGTCGCGTTTCTTGCTGTGCGCAGGAGACATGTGTATCATGCATTTGATCAAGAAACGCAATCCTCGTCAGCGCAGATAGTGTGACGGTGATTGATAGGTCGCTGGACCACATTCCTCCACGTTGGCTTCGTACGCATTTCGGCTGCACCGCGTCATCTTGAGGGGCCGCGTCATCTTGAGGGGCTGATGGAGCGACCCTCCTGGACGAGCGTCCAGTCAATGCGGCAAGGGCATAGCAGCCCATCGTCGCGACGTCGATCGAAACCTTGATCGATGCTCTTGCTCTCTGGTGGTTCCCTTTCTCGGATCTAGCCAGCTCGCAGAAGATGGGCGGCCTTGACCTCATCATGCGTCGGCACCCATTTACGTCTCATCAGCTCAGATAGATTACCACCACGATGAGAGAGAATCACGTCTCCTCATACCCCCACCAGTCTTCCCACCGTCACGCCCACCACCCACCCATTGCAGTCCGTCGACTCGCTCTGGGTACTTAAGGTAACTCGTAGACGCATCTTCCCCTTAACCGCTATTATGTAGTCTTACCATGACTTGTATGCAGCTTTAGCTCTGTCAGACCACCTACCACCTGTCCCCCGTGACAGGTGACCGCTAAATTGGGACAGGGTGACGTCTCACCAATGAGTCATGTTTTATTGAAGGTTATTAAAGGGTAACATCCGACCCTCATGAAACTCTGTAAGGGTCTGATGAATGGATTTTGAGATACGTGGGCTTATAGGAGATTATTTGTGTTCGTGAGCATGTTCTCAGTCTGCTTCATGAGAGGATTACGCTGAGACTCTCTACAATATCGAAATATTTTCATCGCGTAAGAACACCACATCTTGCGGGTTGGAAAAAAACTCAGACTGAATTCCAAAAGGATGTTTGCCTTCCGCGCGCGGATCGACGCAAAATTTCCGTCCTCGGTGATGGAGGTCACGGGGACGAGCGGACTCTTTATCGAACCGACTGATATGCCAGCCGCGCTCATGTCCTTTCAAAACGTGACATCCTATCCACTCGACACGTCTCCTCTGATCACAACACCATGACCGTCATGATTGCTGTGCCGACGTCACCACCAAAGATCGACCCCGACTCCGCCCCGGATCCCACCGACCGCGCCTCGCACTACCAATCCAATGGCGTCGTCCTCGTTCCCCGCGTCTTCACCCCATCCGAGATCACCCACATCCGCGATATCTTCACGACACAAGTCGAATCCGACTCCACCTTCTCCGCCCTCGACAGACATATCTCACCCGACGATATCCTAGCGCGATACCCCAGGTTCGTCCAACCGCACCGACACCCCGAATCTGATGCTGGTCGGATCGCACGCGGATTGATGGTGGATGAGAGGTTGTTGGGAGTTGTGGAGAACCTGATTGGACCGGCGTACGGGGCACAGAGCATGTTTTATTTCAAACCTCCGACTGCACGAGGTCAGGCGATGCATCAGGACAACTTCTTCCTCCAATCTCACCCGGAAACCTGTCTCGCCGCATGGATCGCCATCGATGATTCCGATGCCTCCAACGGCGGCCTCATCGTAATCCCGGGTTCTCATCGGAACGAGGTCCTATGCCACGAGGAGGCGGCCGACCCCACCATCTCGTTCTCGACGAAAACCGTGAGATTACCACACGACCGGACACTCGAGAGGTTACAGACGGAGCTCAGGGCTGGGGACGTGCTGTTCTTCCATGGGAGTCTGGTACATGGGAGTTTGCCGAATAACGGTGAGGCGTTTAGACGGGCTTTGATATTCCATTACATTCCACAGGCGAGCGAGGAGGTGGCCGTGTTTTATCAGCCGCTCATCGCACCGAGTGGGGAGGAGGTGAGGGTGGGTGTGTCGCCCGAGGGAGGACTGTGTGGAGAGACATGGGCAGCTTGAATTTTGATGTTGGTCCTCGATTTTGTACGGTGCTCTCTTGCTCTCCTTCGCTCTTTGTATGTCTTTTCAACCAAAGTAGCCCGGGATTTGGTGGCCATGGGATTCAGGGGGGTCTAACGGAAGCAATTCGTATTTGATGACGGGGACAAGACCCAATTGGGCGACGGGACCCCCTCCGGACTCCCGGGTCGTTGTGACCTCTCGGGTCCTCAAATTCGTGATTTCAACACGACGAGAACCGCCCAGGTCCTCGAAGAGGAAGGAGCGGTCACCGAGGGTGTCACTATGGAATTGTAGCTTAAAATATCGTCACCTTCCACTCGTCCCAGACTCTTTTCTTCGGTTTTTGAGCTTTGAAAAGTGGAAAGTGGAGGGAGCGAGATGAGCGATACTAGCGCCGCTGGGGATGGGTCCAGCGATAATCTCGCCGCTTGTGGAGTCAACCCCACGGATAGACTCGAGCTGCGGGTGAGCACCCTCCTCCGGTTTCTCTGGACATGATTTGACTCACGTGGACGTTTTGCAGATAGGCGCAATCTTCGTCATCCTCATCACCTCCCTCATCGGTTCCCTCTTCCCAGTCATCACCCGTCGAATCACCAGATTACGAAACGCCATCCCAGGCGTCATCTTCGAGTTTGCAAAGTGCGCCCCCACCCACCTCTCTTCTACCCTGAAGCCCAACCTGACGCTTCACCAGATTCTTCGGCTCTGGCGTCATCTTAGCAACGAGCCTGATCCACCTGCTCGAGCCAGCCGCAGACGCCGAAATCGGTCCCGCCAACACGATCTCCATGGGCGGGTGTATCTCCGATTCATGGTCTAACTACCCTTACGCCGTAAGTCGAACCACTTGTCTCTCCCTTTCACGTATCTGAATGCGCTCTGAAGTGGGAGCTGAGTGAACCCACGTAGTTTGGGATCTGCCTCGCGTCCCTCTTCTTCACCTTCGTCCTCGAGCTGGTCGCCATTCGTCTCGGAACAGCCTACCTCGCCAAACAAGGTATCGCGATGGAAGGCACCCACGTCCCAGCGGGGTACAACGGGTTGGACAGCGCGCATGGCTCGCATGGGGCGCATGGGGATATCGAGGCGATTGCGACGGATCATCATGGTCAGGACAAGGCGGTGGCTGTGCCGCAGCTCGGGGTGAAAGGGCTTGTTGAGTCTTCCGCTTCGTCCATCGATGAGAAGTACACGGATGCGAGTGAAGCCAAACCTGCTGCGGCGCAGATACTGGGTGTCGCCATTTTGGAATTTGGCGTCGTCTTTCACTCGGTATGCCTTTCCGTGCTCCATTTATCTGTACAGTCTGATGGATGTCCCAGGTCATCATCGGCTTGACGCTTTCCCTCTCGAGCCCAGACCAGTTCACCACCCTGTTCATCGTCATCATCTTCCACCGTGCGTCCTTCCCTCCCTTCGCATTCCTCCCATGCTGATTGTACGCCCAGAAATGTTCGAAGGGCTCGGTCTCGGTTCGTCTTTCTCCAACTCCCCATACAGACTGAGCTGATCGAGGAGAAAGGAACCCGACTCGCCTTCCTCAAACTCCCCGAACAATGGTCCTGGGCGCCCTTCGCAGGCGCAGTCCTCTACTCCTGCGTCACACCCATCGGTATGGCCATTGGTCTCGGTACGCGTGAATCTACCGTTCGTCCTCCTCTCCCTCCGCTTTCTTCACGCTCTCGCTGACCAGGACGGGGTAGTCGATGTCGTCGGGAAACGCTTCGATCGCTGCCGGGATCCTTGATTCTATCTCCGCGGGAATTCTGATTTATACGTGTGTCCCTACAATCTTTTAGCTGGTGAATGCTGACGAAGGATTAGCGCTACTGTTGAGCTTATCGTATGTCTGACTTCGTACTTGAGGGAATGTGAGAGCTCATGGGTGAGGTGACAGGCCCACGAGTTCATCTTCAATGCGTACTACCATACTTGCTCTTGGAAGAAGATCGTCTTCGTCCTCACGAGCTTCGCACTAGGAGCCGGGATCATGGCTCTGCTCGGTATGTCTTCATTTGCCCAGGTAAATTCTACAACTGACTAGGTTGTGTTATAGGTAAATGGGCATGATATGACGGTCAGAAAAGATGGAAATACGATATTGGTTTGGGATTGGACATAAAAAATGGCAATGCTGCCTGTAGAAGTGATCATGCACCGGCCAGTCAAGAAAGACTCTTCTCTCGACGATTGTTTCTCGCAATGATCCTGAGAAAATACCGTTCACTCTCGTCCCATCATCGCTCTCGTGGTCTCGTGGTCCTCTTTAGACATATGCGTCTTCATTCAGACCAGATAGCCGACACTGGATACAACGCCTCTAGTCCCACCCTCTAAACGCCCCACAACCCCCTCGCCCGTCTCCCCGCCTCATCATTCGCCATCGGTTCCAACCCGAACCCCTGCGCATCCAACAACTCATGTTCATCCGTCGGCAACGGTGTATGTCCCTGACCTCTCGATGGCCTTCCATTCATCCCCAAGAAACCTCGTCGGATATCCCTAGCACCTCGCCAAGCCTGACTGAACGCCGAGGTGTAGTAATCCATCGTCATCGGTCCTGGGTCATTGACGGTCACGTTGGACGTCGTCTCGGTCGTGATCGGTGCATCGGCGTCACCCCGATTGGCGGCAGCTTGTGCGAGCTCGCCTTCTCTTTGGGCGTTCCGAAGACCCCGCTCGAATCGCTTGACTCGCCACCATCCGCCGACACTGGTGAGGACGAGGAACCAACCGAGACTCATGAGGATGAAGCTGAAGTACTCGTTGGCTCTGCCCACGTCCATCGCGCTCGGCAAATCAAGCATCTTGCTGAGTGTGGTATTATGTCGTTGAGCGTAAAGCTCGGCTTCATGGGAGCTGTGCAGGATAACGGGCGGTTCCTCTGGGCCTAGGAGGGGATCTTTGATCGACTGAGGCCATGGTGTACCGGGACCCCAAAACGCCTTCAGCGCGTTGTCAGCAGCCGCCTCGTCCGCGTTTGCGTTGGGATCGGTTGGAGTGGGGTCGGATGGGTCGGTCGGCCATTCTCCAGACGAGAGGAGCTCTTCCGCTTTACTTCGGATGTTGAGACCGAATTGGATGAGCGTGATGCCGAGACCGACACGCGATCCGTACTTCGCGGCGTGGGTGGTGTGGAGGACGTAGGTGAGGAGGAAGCCGACGAATTGGAAGGATACGGAGACGATTACTGCGAAGGGTCAGCTGGGAAACACTTGGTGGCGAGACGTACAGTTCCAGAAGAATCCGAAGAAGTTGCCGGAAGGCATCCCATCTATCAGTACCTCGTCTCCGCTAATCGAAGAGGACAAGGGGCCAAAGGGCGAGTTTGAAGAGGGAAGGACGACGGTGGTGTCCCAGTATGTGGGGACGGCATCACGTAGAGCCATTTGGTATGACTGTGAAAGGTCAGCACGGCTATACGGTGACTTTCATCCTGTGGACACACTGGAGGCCCATCCTTCTGCTCGATCTCCGGTACATAATCTGGGTGATCCGCCCGCACCTCCGGCGATGCACCATTATCAGGCCTTGCCGAAAGATTGGCAAAGACGCCCGTCTGCCCCGCTCCGATCACCCTCGAACCAGGCGCCGATTGTGCGCGGGGTAACAGAGAGGTGGGAAGGATGCCGCCGAGAAGATGTCGGGCAGGTGTAGGTCGGAAGGGCGGTGACGATGGGACTAAGCCGTTCGTATTTCCCGGTGCAGGGTTGTGCGAGGAGTAAGGCTGGAAAGGAGGGGGTGATGGCGGTGGCAGGGTCTGAGCATCGTTTAGCTCATAATCGGTGCATGGAGGCGGACTCACATAGTCACGCTCAAAGTCGTAATCTCCGGGAACATGTCCATCCCGCGCTCCTAACAACCCATGTGATTCCCCCTCATCCTCGGGTCCGTCGAACGCCGCATCCATCTCGTCCGGGTCAGGTATCGGGCCCGACCGTGTCCCTGATCCGAGGCGGAAGGAGGAGAAGGATGGTCGGCGGAGAGATACGAAAGATGAGCGGCGGGTCGGGGTGGTGGGGGACGAAGGTGAGGAAGTGACGGGTGTATATCGGGACATGTTGAACAACTGTATATGGTCAGTGGTTTGTCTCAAAGGAGGGCAGCGAGTCTAGTGTCAGAGAGCACGGAGAGAGCGAGGTGAGAGGGAAAGATGTAGTGGGAGAGGTGGAAGATCGCCTGAATCATCTGGTGGTGCATGAAGTCGAATGCCCACTAAAGGCCTTCCCTCCATCCCGCCTGGATCCTAGCCATCCATTCCGATCTTGTGACCAGAGCGAATCATCAGGAGGCAAGGATGAGGGAGATAGCCGTCACGACTTCTTTGTATAATCATTTGGGCGGAGAGACTTTGAAGGGAATGACAGATCGGTCGGGGAAGGTGGCTCACTTTTTGTTGATCGATCGATACAGAGTGAAGTGGATGGTTTACCCTGTACTCGCTCCTCGTCGTCGACGTGAAGCCGAAGAACCTTCAGGCAAGATCGAAGAGTGTGGAAGAATAGTTTGTCGGCTGGTGATCGAGACGATACAACGATGGCTGACACGGGGGGAGCGACTCGGCCAATAGCTTATCACCCGACCCGGCATGACGTATGTGATCCTATTCGTTAATATGCCACGTCATTCCGCTACCTTTTGCGGGGCTTGACTCGCTCCCCTGTGAGCCAAATCAATCAAACCTCCTCACCTCCATTCAGACCTTCACTCTACCTCCTCACCCGTCATGGCCGCCCAAGCTGTCATTTACAAGCCGAACGAGCACGCCGACGAGTACATGGTCTTCATCGGAGACGTGGCCGAGGTGAGTGATGTCCCTTTGTTTGGCTGTTCCTCCGGGTGTCATGTGACTGTAGCTCTCGAATGAAGAGCTTCGTCGCGAGAACACCTCGCATCACGGCGACACGTCATGTGGATCGCTCTAGGAATCCGTTCTGATGGACCCTTTTTCAACGCAGTACGAGCAATGGAAGAAGGATAAATCGATCGCCATGGCTCGTTTCGTCGGAAAATTCTCCATCGTGAGTCCCACCTATCCCCACAATCCGCTTTCCCGTTCATACCATCGGCAGTACAAATCCACCACATCCGGCCATACCGGCACCCTAGGCGAAATCTCGAAACAAGAGGTCGAATCCGCCTTTTTCGGGGATGACAAGAATGTGAAGGACAAGTCGACCGAGTGAGCTTTTGACACCCATGAAAAATCGAAAATGATCGCTGACTGCCTTTCCCCCTCCCTTGATTCTACCTCCCTCACCGTTACGGCTTCACCCTTCTTCCCTTCCTCCTCTCCCTCTTTCCCCTCTCCCCTCTACCCTCTCCCTCTCTATTGTCGCCTTCTTCCTCTCTCTCTTCTCACTGAATACCTCTCCCCGCTCCCGCACCACCCCTCGCCGCCTTCCCCCTCATTTTCGCGCTCCCTCCCTCCTACTCTTTCGCGCCTCGCTCTCTCGCCGCAGAGCCGCTATCGCCCTCATTCTCGAGCACGGCAAGCTACACCACGGCGACGCCATGGCTCATGGTTTCAAGACCAACAAGAATCCTGCCCGTGGAGCCGGCGATGTACGTCAGGGTGCCTATCGATGATTTGGAGCGAAAGTCCTGGAAGACTGAAGGGGGTGTGGGGCCAGTGCACAAGAACGGATTCTTATCAATGCACGAGGCCAAACTTCATGAATCGCTGTGCCCGCAGCTTTGGCTTCCAATCGATATACATTGTCTCGTTCCTTTTAGTGCTACTCGTCATCAAGTTACATATAGGTACATCACCTGACCACACCGACGTTGCCGCTCACCAAGGCAGCTCAAGAGGCCCCTTGTGCTTCAGTACCTCCTTCCCCATGACCTCCTCGGCGTTCCCTATACCTCTAGCTCCCATCGGCGCCCACATCTTCCCGCTCATCTCCATATCCAGCTTCTCCACAAATTCGACCAACGGACCCGCCGCCTCATCGGGAGTCACCGCGCCCATCTTCTCGTAAAATTCCTCCATACCCGCGTTTTGGGTCATCTCAGTCTTGAGGAACCCCGGGTGGACCATGGCGATCACGATCCCCCTCTCCTTGAGATCGTAACTCAACACATGCCCCACCATGTTTCCGGCCGCTTTCGAGCCGTGGTGGCCGAACATCCCGCCGCCCTCGCTGGGGGTGCGGAGGGTTATTGAGCCGCCTTCGGAGGTCAGGAGGATAATCTTTGCGGAGGGGGAGAGGGAGGAGGAGTGGACGCTGCGCGAGCGAAGCGAGCGCGGGTCAGGGCAAGGGGAAGGGCAGAGGGTCGCGGTGAGGAGGGAGGGAGGAAAGCGCGCAGATTAGTCGCTAAAAGGATCAATCGACTAGAGTTGCACTCACAGGCTCTCGACGACAAACACCTTGAGAATCACCGTCAGCCGTCTTCTCGATCAAGTGAAGGTGGGAGAGCGACGCACCGGCGCAATCGAACAGATCTTGTACATCATCACCTCATCATCCCAATTACTCTTCCCGAACTCCTACTCGTCTCATCAGCTCGGTCCGCAGTCCGCAGTCCCCACGCTCTACCTCCTCCCTCGCTCGCCCCCTCCTTCACTCCCTCCCTCACTCCCTCCCTCCCTCCCTCCCTCCCTCCCTCCCTCCCTCCCAGCTCCGCCCTTTCTCCGAAGGCACTC